>Ga0307479_10000896_pt1 | contig 26897 bp, 17 predicted proteins | sample atmos_gasesECM4C_FD_203743 | JGI IMG/M metagenome (GOLD analysis project Ga0307479, IMG submission 203743) | Hardwood forest soil microbial communities from Morgan-Monroe State Forest, Indiana, United States - atmos_gasesECM4C_515 | ecosystem: Environmental > Terrestrial > Soil > Temperate... | reverse complement strand
GGTCGAGGTAATAGTCAAAGGGCAGATCGGGGTGCAGGCCGCCGACGATGTGGAATTCCGTGGCGCCTTCGGCCACGCCCACGGCCGCGCGCTCGAAGACTTCATCAAGAGCGAAAGTGTACGCGCCTGGCGCGTCGGGCGAGCGTCCGAAGGCGCACAGCTTGCAGTGCGCGACGCAGACATTCGTGGGATTGATGTGCCGGTTGACGTTGAAGTAGCAGACGTTGCCGTGGCGCCCCTCGCGCACGTGGTTCGCGAGCCAGCCGACGGCGAGCAGGTCGTGCGACTGGAAGAGCGCGAGGCCGTCGTCGGCACTCAAGCGCTCGCCCGCGAGCACTTTTTGCGCGATGGGTTCGAGCCGCGCGTCGCTGATTTGCAGGTCCGCCACTCTATGTGCTCCGCAACTAATGAAGGTACGCCGCAGCACCCCAGAAAAGCAGGAACAACAAACTAATATAGCCATTCACGGTGAAAAACGCAGCATTCATTTTGCTCATGTCGCCGGGCTTCACGAGCGAATGTTCGTAGGCCAGCAGCCCCGCCACGACAGCGATTCCGACCCAGGCAGGCCATGCGAGATGGAAGCTCCAGGCGAGCCACGTGAGCAGCGCGACCATCGCCGCGTGCATTGCGCGCGCGATGGAGAGCGCGCGGGCGATGCCGAATTTTTTGGGGATCGAGTGCAGCCCTGCCGCGCGGTCGAATTCCACGTCCTGGCAGGCATAGAGCACGTCGAAGCCGCCGACCCAGAGCGTGACCGCGGCGGAGAGAATCAGGATGCGTGCGTCGAGCGAGCCGCGAATCGCGATCCATGCCGCCGCGGGGGAAATGCCCAGGCAGAAGCCCAGCACGAAGTGCGACCAGGCCGTAAATCGCTTCGTGTAGGAATAAAAAAAGAGGAGCGCGAGCGCCACGGGAGAAAGCTCGAGCGCGAGCCGATTCAATTGCCATGCCGCCAGCACGAGCGCAGCCGACGCGGCAAAAGTGAACGCCCAGGCAAACCCCAGCGAAAGCTGGCCCGCCGGAAGCGCGCGGTTGGCGGTGCGCGGATTGCGGCGGTCGTATTCGAGGTCGGCGATGCGGTTCATGGTCATGGCGGCGGAGCGCGCGGCCACCATGGCGACGACGATCCATAGAATTTGCCGCCATGAGGGCAGGCTGCCGCCGGCGCGCGCGGCAAGCAGCGCGCCCACAAGCGCAAATGGAAGCGCAAAAACAGAGTGCTCGAACTTGATCATTTCGAGCACTGTGCGCATGCGGGATTTTGTCATGGTCGGATTGGCCACCGAGTCACAGAGGCACGGAGAAAACCGCAAATATTTCTTTCTTTATGGGTCGCGCGGTGAAGAGATTTCATTTCTCTGAGCCTCTGTGTCTCCGTGGCAAAGCTTTAGGGCTTACCTTTCCAGCGGTACTGCTTCGGCTGGGGCAGGCCGATCTGCACGAGGACGCGGCACACATACTGCTCGACAACATCGCCGATGCTTTTCGGGCTGTAGTAGAACGCGGGCATGGCGGGCATGATCGTCGCGCCGGCATCGTGCAGGCGCAGCATGTTTTCCAAATGAATGCGGTTGAGCGGCGTTTCGCGAAGGCAGAGGACGAGCGGGCGGCGTTCCTTCAGGCAAACGTCCGCGGCGCGCGCGAGAAGATCATTGGCGATGCCGCTGGCGATGGCACCAAGCGCGCCCGCCGAGCACGGTGCCACGATCATGGCGTCCGCGACGGCGCTGCCGGAAGCGATGCTCGCACCCACGTCCTTGTTCGGGAGATATTCGATTTTCCTCGCGGACGTGCCGGTCAGAAGCGACGCGAGCTTTTTGGCGTCTGGCGTGACAATGCCAAGCTCCGTGGCAAGAAGCCGCAACCCAGCGTCGGTGGCGATGAAGTAGATGTGGCGGACGCGGCGATCGGCCTCGAGTATGCGCAGGATGGTCTGGCCGTAGATGGCGCCGCTCGCGCCCGTGATGCCGACCGTGATGACGCTGCCATTGGTTTTGGCCATGAGGATGAATTGAACGCGGGCGGGCACAGCATGCTGTGCCCCTACACAGAACACCGAAGCCGCCCCGCGTTAAGCGCGCTTCAGCGCGCGAACGATCAGCAGCAGGATGACGGCTCCTACGACCGCCATCACGAGCCGCCCGAGCAATCCGTACGCTGCAAGGCCCAGTAATCCGAATACGAATCCACCGAGAACCGAGCCCACGATGCCGACGAGCAGATCAATACCGATGCCCATGCCGTGCCCTTTTACGAGCTGGCCCGCGAGATAGCCGGCGAGAATGCCGATCAGGATGGTCCAGATAAGCCACATGGCAGCGCCTCCGAGAGATTTTCCAACAATTCGAGGCGTCCGTGACGGTGGGGGCACGGGCACCAGCACCAGTTCGGAAAAAACTGTAACACAGGTTGGGCGGATGGAAGCGCAAGGACTCGCCGCCAAGGGATGTTAGAATGCGGCGCAGCGAAAGGGGAATCGTGGACGAAGGCGACATCCGGAAATTGCTCGAGGGAGTGAAGCGCGGTCAACTGACGATCGAACGCGCCATCGAGCGGCTGCGTCAGCTTCCGTACGAAGACCTGGGCTTCGCGAAGATTGATCACCATCGCGCGCTGCGGCAGGGTTATCCCGAGGTGGTATTCGCGCGCGGGAAAACGCGTGAACAGGTGGCCGGGATCGTCCGCGGGATGCTGCGCGCGAACGCGTCGCACAATATTCTCGTGACCCGCGCCAATAGGAAAATTTTCGCGGCAGTGAAGCGTGTGGCGCGCACGGCGAAATTTCACGAGCTTTCGGGCGCCATTTCGATCGAGCGCAGCCGCGCGATTCACGGCAAAGGGCTGATTTTGGTGGTCACGGCGGGCACGAGCGACATACCGGTGGCCGAGGAGGCGCTGGTGACGGCGCGCACCATGGGCAATCGCGTCGAGGCCGTCTACGACGTGGGAGTGGCGGGATTGCACCGCCTGCTTGAGCACCGCCGCAAACTCGCCGAGGCGCGCGTGATCGTCTGCGTGGCGGGGATGGAGGGGGCGCTGCCGAGCGTGGTGGCGGGACTCGTAGCCGCGCCGGTGATCGCCGTGCCCACGAGCACAGGGTACGGAGCGAGTTTCGGCGGCGTTGCGGCGCTGCTGGGCATGCTCAATAGTTGCGCTTCGAACGTGAGCGTGGTGAACATTGACAACGGCTTCGGCGGCGGCTGCGTGGCCAGCGTCATCAACCGGGCGTAATTCGCTACAGGATGCGGATGAGGAGAAGCGTTTGGTCGTCGGCGCGAGGGCCGAAGGTTTCCAGTTTCGCGCGCAGGGCATCGGCGATTTCCGGCAGTGGCGACTGGACACGGTCATTCAATAGACGCTCGATGCCCTCGATGCCAAATTCCGCGCCGGTGGAGTCCTCGGCTTCGACGATGCCGTCGCTCACCAGGACAAGCAGATCGCCCGCCTCGCAACCAACGGGCGCGGAAGCGTAGCGGCCCTCGGCCATCAGGCCCAGCGGGAATTGCTGCATGGCGAGGCGGTCGATCCGATTCGTCGCGATGCGGTAATGAAGAATTGGCGGATGGCCGGCGATCAGATACTCGGCCTCGCCCGCGCCTCTGAAGAGAATGCCCGCGAACGTGGCGTACATTTCCGGCCCTTTTACCGCCGGGAGAACACCATTGATGGTGTCCATCATGCTTCCAAGGGGCTGACGCTCAGCGCATCCGAGGCGGAGCGCAGTCTTCAAATTCCCCATCAGGACGCCCGCCGGAATACCGTGCCCGGAAACGTCGGTAATGCACGCAAGCCAGGCGGGGCCGGCGGGAATCAGGTCGACGAGGTCGCCGCCCACGTCTTCACTGGGCAAGCTGATCCCGTAAGCCTCGAATGTCTTCTCGGTCTGGCGGATCGCAGGCACAAGGGTCTGCTGAATGGCATGCGCCAGCTCCAGCTCTGTGCGCGTGCGAACCTGTTCCACGCCCTCCGTGTTGATGAACCTATCGTAGCTTCGCCTTCCCAACGCAAGGGCCACCGCGATGCCGGCGGCATCAAAGATGATCCGCCGGTGCGCGTCCTCGGAAAGCGAAATACGAGGGATTCGCGGCAGCCATTTCGGCAGATGAACCACTGTCACCATCAATGCAGCGAAGACGGGAAGAAGCAAGAATCTGCGGCGCAAAATGATGATAAACAGAACAACGAAGCTCAAACCGATAGAAACCGCGAAGACAAGAACGCCCCATTCGGGAATCCGAAGCGGGCCAAAGAGGTCCATAAGGAATCCGCTTGCGCCGAAGAAGCAGAATATCCCGTAAAGGAATCCCAACATGCGCCGGAAAGGCACCGTCTTCCAGTAGCGCGCGCGGCCTTTGTCGAAGAGCGTGGCCACTGAGAACACATCGAGCGCAATGGCGAACAAAATTCGCCCGCACTTGCGGAAGAACCGTTTGAGGGGGTGTTCGGGGGCGATGCGACGAGTTGACTTTCCTTGCGGCATATCAGAATGCGGGAATTTCGCGCCTTTCTTCGCGTGTCAACTGGGATTCGCGAGCGGGGCGCGCGACCATTCGCCGTCAACGAGCCTGAGGATACCGCGCGGGTTCTCGTTTTTCAGTTCCGCGGGCAGCCACTCATGCGGGAAATTCTGGTAACAGACGGGCCGCACGAAGCGGAGAATCGCCGAGGTGCCCACGGACGTGAACCGCGAATCGGTGGTGGCGGGATAAGGCCCGCCATGCTGCATGGCCGGCACGACTTCGACGCCTGTGGGAACGCCTCCAAAAATCAGCCGCCCGGCTTTCTCGCGAAGAATATCGAGCAACGATGCGTACTCCCGCAAATCATCTTCGCCGGCATGGATGGTGACAGTGAGCTGCCCCGCAAGTTTGCGGGCGACGCTTTCCAAATCCTCGCGGGAATCGCAGACGGTGGCGAGCGTGGCTGGGCCAAAGAGTTCCTCACGCAATTTGGAATCGTCGAGAAAGGATTGCGCGCTCGAGACGAAGACGGCGGAGGGAACTTGCGTCGCGATGGCCTCGCGCGGCGCGGGAGGAGCCTCGGCGGCGAGATGTACGCCTCTGGAGCCGGAACGCTCGGCGAATCCCGCGCGGTAGCGCTCGGCGATCCCGGCGTGCAGCATGGTCCCCGGGGGGGTGCAGGAGACGAGAGCGCCCAGGCGCTTGATGAAGGCGTCGAATTCAGGGCTACGCAGGCCGGCAATCTGGCCGGGTTTGGTGCAGAACTGGCCCACTCCCGTGGTCACAGATTTCGAAATGCTTTCCGCAATCTCGGCGGCGTGCGCTTTGAGAGCCCCGGGAAGAACAAAAATAGGATTGAGGCTGCCCATTTCCGCGAACACAGGTATGGGCGAGGGGCGGCTTGCCGCCGCGTCAAATAGCGCGCGGCCAGCTTGCAGGGAGCCGGTGAAGCCCACGGCTTTTGCCGAGGGATGGCGAACGAGCGCGATGCTCAACTCCGGCCTCGCTCCTTGCAACATGGAAAATACGCCCGCAGGCATGCCGCAGCTTCGAGCTGCCTCTTGCACAACGCGAGCCGTAAGCTCGGAAGTGCCGGGGTGGGCAGGATGCCCCTTGACGACGACGGGATTGCCCGCGGCCAGAGCCGAGGCTGTGTCGCCTCCGCAAACGGAATAGGCAAGAGGAAAATTGCTTGCGCCGAAGACGACTACTGGTCCCAGGGGAACGAGCATTTTGCGCAAATCGGGTTTTGGTAGTGGCGTGCGCGCGGGGTCGGCGCGATCAATGCGCGCGTCCACCCAGGAGCCTTCGCGAATGAGAGCGGCGAACATTCGCAATTGGCCCATGGTGCGGCCACGCTCGGAGATGAGGCGCGCTTCGGGGAGCGCGGTCTCGGAATTTGCGCGGGCAATCAGCTCCGGGCCCAGGCGCTCGAGGCCGTCGGCAATGGTCTCGAGAAAATGCGCGATGGCCTCGGGAGATTTTTTGCGATAGGAAGGGAAAGCGTCCGCGGCAAGCTCGACTGCCTTAGCAGCCTCGGCATCGGTAGCCTCATGGAAAACGGGGCCGAGCGCGAGGCCCGAAGCGGGGTCGTGCGCGCGAAAAGTTACGGCGCCCGATTGGGTGGTCTCCGCGCCGAGAATACTGCTGCCGTCAAGTTGCATGATTCCACTCTCGCTTTGCCGATTCAGGATAGCGATTCCGGTTGAGGATACCACGCGGGAATGGGGGGCGTCCCCTTATCGAGCGTAGGTAATGGGTCAGTTTGAATTTTGGCTTCTTGTGTCACGACCAAGAAAATTCAAACTGACCCACGACCCGAGCGCAAATCGAGGGGACAATTCGGCGAGGATGCCTATAATATGGGCGTCGAGTTTTCGAGTCCAGTGTAGCGACAGGCTCCCATGAAAATCGTCGAAATGCGCGTGCACTCGATTGCTATCGCGGATCCTCCGCTTCGCAGTTCTTACGGCCTCCACGCGCCTTACGCTTTGCGGACGATTCTAGAACTCAAGAGCGAAGACGGAGTGACCGGAATCAGCGAGACGCACGGCGGCGAGGCCATCGCGGCGGGATTTGAGGCGCTGCGGCTGCGGATTGTGGGCCGTGATGCGTATCGACTGGCCGGCGAACTCATGCCCATGATCGAGGGCAAGCCCGAGGGATCAAGCCTCGACCGGTCGCAGACGTATCAAGTGCCGGGCGAGAACCCTCTGGATGCCTCGCTCCGGCTCTATTCAGCAATTGAAATCGCCTGCGTGGATTTGATCGGCAAGTCGGTAGGCAAGCCGGCGTGCGACATTCTGGGCGGGCGGGTCCGCGACGAAGTTCTCTTCTCCGCGTATCTGTTCTACAAACACGCGGGAGGGGGCGGAGTAGGAGCGGACGCCCGCGGCGACGAGTACGGAGAAGGGCTTACGCCTGAAGCGATGGTCAAGCAGGCCGAACAGATGATCGCGAAATACGGATTTCGCGACATCAAGTTGAAGGCGGGAGTTCTCGATCCCGAGATCGAAATCGAAACCGTGCGACAACTGCGGGCCAAATTCGGAGCCGGTGTGCCGCTTCGTATTGATCCCAATTGCGCGTGGTCGGTGGAGACATCCGTGCACGTGGGCCAATCGCTCGCGAAAGAGCTGAACGGCAGCGGTTATCTAGAGGATCCCGCCGCGGGCATGGATGGCATGGCGCAAACGCGCGAGAAGCTGCTCGCAGCGGGCATACGCACACCCCTTGCGAGCAACGTTGCCGTGACGTCGTTCGCCGATATTCCTGAAGCGGTGAGAATAGGCGCGGTCCAGATCGTGCTCTCCGACCCTCACTATTGGGGCGGCTTACAGCAGATGCAACATCTTGGCAAGGTCTGCCGAACATTTGGGCTGGGGCTTTCCATGCACTCGAACACGCATCTTGGAGTATCGCTGATGGCCATGACCCATGCGGCAGCGGCCACGCCTCATCTGACTTTCGCCTGTGATACACATTATCCTTGGCAATCGGAGAAAGATGAGGTGGTAGCTGGAGGCCGAGTGCCCATCGTGGATGGCTGCGTTCGAATCCCGGAGAAGCCGGGGCTGGGCGTGGAATTGGATTATGATCAACTGGCGCGCGGCCGGGAGCGCTATGCGAAATATCCCTACCGCAAGCGGGATGATGAAGCGGAAATGAGAAAGCACGTAGATCCCAATTGGAAGCGCATTCTCTCGCGCTGGTGAAAATGAAACCTGAAGAAATTTGCGGCAAGCTGCGTGGCGTGATCGCGTTTCCGGTCACCCCTTTTCAATCCGACCTGTCGCTCGATATTCTCGGGCTGAGGGAAAATCTTCAAAAGCTGCTGGCGTATCCGGTGAGCGCGGTGGTGGCCGCGGGGGGCACGGGCGAGATGTACTCGCTCACGCCGGAAGAGCATCGCGAGGTCGTGAAGGCTGTTGTTGAGGAGGTGCGCGGACGCGTCCCGGTAATCGCCGGGACGGGATTCAACGTGCGCATAGGCGCCGAACTGGCTCAACAAGCGGCGCGGATCGGCGTGGACGCAATCCTGGCGCTGCCTCCCTATTATCCCCACGCGGATGAGGACGCTCTTGCTGAATACTACGCCGCGATTGGGCGCGCGACTTCACTGGGCCTTTTCGTTTATAGCCGCGATTGGGTCAACCCGGGTCCGGAATGGGTTGCGCGGCTGGCCGAGACGATACCCACGCTGGTGGGATGGAAGGACGGACAGGGCGACACGCAGCGATATCGCCAAATCATCGAGCGCGTGGGCAAGCGGCTCTATTGGATTGGCGGCAAGGGAGATGATTGCGTGCCCGCCTACTACGGCATCGGGATTCGAACGTACACGTCGAGTATCGCCACGATAGCCCCGAAACTTTCGATCGAGCTGCATGAGACCGCGTCAGCCGGAAATACGGAGGTACTCGGGCGGCTTATGAAGGACTATGTGACTCCGCTCTATGCTTTTCGCGCCCGAAGGAAGGGCTACGAGGTTTCGGTGATGAAGGAAATGATGAATCTGGCCGGCCTTGCGTCGGGGCCGGTGCGCCCGCCACTTCCACGATTGCGTGCGGAAGAGATCGCGGAGCTGCGAGTGATGCTCGAACGATGGAAGTCCTATCTCATCGCGTGAGTCCACGATGTTATTGGCCCTGAGCCGGAAGGCCCGCTCCTCGATCAATGGAAACCGCTTGCCCGGCTGCAGGGCATCAGAATTACCTACATCGAGCTGTTGCAAGTTGTCTCGTTATTCCTAATAATTGCAGGTTTAGGGGAGAGGTAGTTGTTTCGCCCACGGGCCGGCGCGGCTCATGCCGGGCTGCGTGATCGAATTCAGCATCAACCACGAAGGGTACGGGTGTAGCAGCACAACCTGTTATCGGAGCAGGGCAGTGAACGAGGTCCCGATGAAAGAGGCCAAACGTGAGTAAAACCGCACAGGAGCGCGAAGCCAGCCATGTTCTGACGATGGAGGAAATCGGCAATCTGACGAAGGTAGGCGGCAAGCCGGCCGAGACCCTGATGAACGTGGTCGCCTTGATTGCCAAGCGGTTCAAGACTGACGTGTGCTCGGCGTATTTACTGGAGCCGGACCGCGCCAATCTGGTGCTGGCCGCGACGCTCGGGCTTCGCCCTCAATGCATCGGAAAGCTTCGGCTCGCCCTGCACGAAGGCCTCGCCGGCCTGGTGGCCGAACAGGTGCGCCCGGTGGCCGTGGAACAGGCGAAGAATCATCCACGCTTCAAATATTTCAGTGAAGCCGGAGAAGACGCTTACCAATCGTTCCTCGGCGTTCCCCTCATTGACCAGGGCGTGCTCCAGGGCGTTCTCGTGGTGCAAACAATCGAGGCCCGCGTCTTCCGCGAAGATGAGATTCGGATGCTGGTGGAGGCCGCCGCAGAGGTCGCGCCCGTGGTGAGCGAGGCTCGCACGATGGACCGCTTCATCGCTCCGGTTCAGGAACGGCTTTGGACGCTGGCGCGCAACCTGTGGTGGAGCTGGGACCATGATACGTCGAGTCTATTCCGCGACCTCGATCCGACGGCTTGGCGGCAGCTCAACCATAATCCCATCTCGCTGCTGGCGGGACTCCCGCTCGCGCGGATCGAACGCCGCGCCGGAGAACTGGCGCTGCACAGCCGGATTAATTATGCCTACCGGCGCCAGCGGGAGTATCTCGAGGCTGCCCGTACATGGGGCGCGAGACATGCGGGTGTGCTGCGCCCGCGTCCAGTAGCGTATTTCTCGGCTGAGTTCGGTCTGCACGGGTCCATTCCGATATATTCCGGCGGATTAGGCATCCTCGCCGGCGACCACATCAAGAGCGCCTCCGACCTGGATATTCCGCTGATCGGCGTCGGCTTGTTTTATGGCCAGGGGTATTTCCGGCAGCGCCTCGACAATAACGGCTGGCAGCAGGAGGATTACATCCAGACGGACATCATCCAGATGCCCATGGAGCCGGCCATCGGCGCGAACGGCGAGGCCGTGATGGTGCAGATCGAAACGCGCAGCGGCCTGATCCGCGCGAAGGTCTGGCGAATGAAAGTGGGGCGCTGCGATCTGCTGCTGCTCGATTCGAATGTGGAAGGCAACGCTCCCGAGGACCTGGAACTTACTTCGCGCCTCTATGGCGGAGACGGGCGCGTGCGCATTCGCCAAGAATTGCTGCTGGGCGTAGGGGGCTTCCGCGCGCTGAAAGCGATGGGTATCACTCCCGGCGTCCTTCACCTCAACGAAGGGCACAGCGGCTTTGCCGTGCTCGAAGCGATTGGCAATCGCATGCTGGATGAAGGCATCAGCTTCGACGAGGCCGTACCCCGCGTTTCCCGCGAGGCAGTCTTCACCACTCACACGCCGGTGCCGGCAGGCCATGACCGGTTCAGCGCCGGGCTTATCGAGGAGCACCTGGGACCCCTCCGCGAGGCGCTGGGCCTTTCGCTCGAAAGGCTGATGGGGTTGGGACGCGTGAACCCCGCGAACGACAGCGAGGAGTTCTGCATGACCGTCCTGGGCTTGAAACTCGCGCGCCGAGCCAACGCCGTTTCGTCCCTTCACGGCGAGGTGTCGCGCGCGATGTGGACGGGGCTGTATCCCGGCAAGCAGGAAGACGAAGTTCCCATCGGGCACATCACGAACGGCGTGCATGTCCCTTCGTGGCTCGCCCCGCAAATGTTCCGGCTGTATGACCGTCATCTGGGAATCGGCTGGCACGAGCGCAGCAGCCATCCGGAAATCTGGGCGGGAATTGATAACGTGGATGACGGGGAGCTGTGGGAGACGCATCTCAGCTTGAAATCACGACTTCTGGAGTTTGTGCGCCTGCGCTCGGTAGAGCAGGCCGAGCATCGCGGCGAGCCGCAGGAAGTGGTGCGAAAACTCGGCCGCGTGCTGAGCCTGGATGCGCTGACGATAGGATTCGCGCGCCGCTTTGCCACCTATAAAAGGGCTGATTTGATCCTGGCGAACATCGAACGGCTGGCTTCGATGGTGAATGATCCCAAGCGCCCCGTGCAGTTCGTGTTCGCCGGGAAGGCCCACCCGAACGACGATCCCGGCAAACGCGTGCTCCAGCAAATTGCGGGGATGACGCGCGATTCGAAGTTTGCCGACAAATTCGTTTTTGTCGAAGACTACGACATCAACGTGGGGCGCCACTTTGTCCAGGGCGTGGACGTGTGGCTGAACAATCCCCGGAGGCCGCTGGAGGCCTCGGGCACCAGCGGCCAGAAGGTAGTGCTCAATGGCGGGCTGAATCTTTCGGTGCTGGACGGCTGGTGGGCGGAGGCCTACGACGGCCTCAACGGCTTCGCTATTGGAACCGGCAGGACTCACTCCAACGTGAATCTTCATGATGCCCGCGACGGAGAGGATTTGTACCGCACGCTCAGTGAGGAAGTGATTCCACTTTATTATCAGCGCGACCGTGACGGCTTGCCGCGCGGCTGGATCAAGCGCATGAAGCGGACAATACGGACGCTGGGCTGGCGGTTCAATGCCGATCGTATGGTGATGGACTACACATTGAAATGTTACGTCCCGGCGGCCGGGGGCACGTCGAGCGGGGTGCCCACAGCATTGTGAGGCTTTGCCTTTAGTGTGGAATTCGTTTTGGAATCAGCCGTCAATGAGCAAGGAAGCGGGATTAAGCCGAGGCAGTGAAGGCGCGCTGGCGCATGCGCGCGCGCTTCAGTTCGGGAGGAGCGTCCAACTCAGCGGCGAAGGCGAGCAACTGTTCCGCCGGTAGGGCGCGCAGGAAGCATTTAAAAAGGACTTCGGCTTCGCGCAGGCAGGTGTTGAAGTCATAATGAAGCGCGTCGAAGGATTCCCAGCAGGTGCCGGGACGTATAGACATGCCGCGCGCGACCTCGCCGGCAGCCTTGCTGAATTCGCGGCGGAGTTGCTCGATGGTGTCGGAAAGAATGCGGAGCTTCTGCAGAAAGCGATAGCGGTCTCCGAAAAGCACACGATGAAGAAGCCCGTTCCAGGAAGCGGCGGTCTGTCCGGTATGGCCGCGAAAGAACTCCGCATTCAAGGGTTCGACCGGGGGAATATCTATGACGCGCCGGCCGCGCAAGGAAACCACGTCGCAAAAGGAAATCAGCGAAACAGCCAGGCGTTCCAGCAGATCCGCGGCAATGGGAAGCTGCTGGCGGGCGGAAACCAGAAGACCGCGGGCGCGCATGGAAAGAGCGTCGTCCAAGGCCACGCTCATCATTGCGTAGGAACAGTCCCAACGGCGGGTCACGGTATCGAAAAGGGCGCTCTTATCTCGCGGCAGAGCACTGAACCAGTCGTCGGACACCTTGCGTCGCGGTGAAGAGTAGACCGCTCTGATGCTAGTGAGCCGATATGACACTACTTTCCCCCAAGGTGGGCGGCAGTATACCACCGCTTCGGCAAGGCGAAGGGGTTTTCTTGACGCCCCTTGGAAGCGCCCGCTATACTGCCGCGCAGCCTGCCGGAAAGGCCTCCGAGAGAGGCCCCGGAAAGGATTCTCCCGTTGGAATTTGAACCCCTCGACCAGTTCCACCAACGCCGCAAGAAGCTGAGCGAAATCGAGGCCTTGGGCCACGCTCCCTATCCCCACAAGTTCAATTGGACGCACACGCCGAAACGAATCCTGGAGGAGCTCGGGGAGCGGACGGCGGAGCAGCTATCGGCTGAACGCGTGGAAGTGCGCGTGGCGGGACGCATTGTCGCGCTGCGGCCACACGGGAAGGCCTCGTTTGCCCACATGGCGGGGGATGGGACGCGGGTGCAGGTGTATGTCAGGCTGGATGTCGTCGGCGAACAGGCTTACAAGCTCTTTCAGCTCTTGGATTTAGGCGATATCATTGGCGTCTCCGGCCACCTCTTCCGGACCAAGACTGGCGAGCTGACCATCTGGGCCGACCGGCTGGAACTGCTGAACAAGGCGCTGTTGCCCCTGCCGGAAAAATGGCACGGTCTGGCGGACATCGAGACGCGCTATCGCCGCAGGTATCTGGACCTCATCGTGAACGAGCGCGCGCGAGAGATTTTCCTCCAGCGTGCGCGGATCATCCGCGAACTGCGCCGCTTTTTCGATGAGCGCGGCTACGTGGAAGTGGAAACGCCGATGATGCACCCGATACCCGGCGGGGCTACGGCGCGGCCTTTCGTGACGCACCACAATACCTTTGATATGGACCTTTATCTCCGGATTGCGCCGGAGCTGTACCTGAAGCGGCTGGTCGTGGGAGGGCTTGACAGGGTTTACGAAATCAACCGGAATTTCCGCAATGAGGGTATTGACGCGATCCATCAGCCCGAATTCACCATGCTCGAGTTCTATCAGGCGTACAGCGACTACGGGGAATTGATGGACCTGACCGAAGAATTATTTCGCGGGCTCACGGAGAAGGTTTGCGGCGGCGCGAAAATAAAATATGGCGAGCATGAGATTGATTTCAGCAAATTCGAGCGACTTTCCATGCGCGAGGCCGTCCGGAAATTCTGGCCTGCCGCGGCGGCCGCTCCTCCTGAGCTGGCCGAGCTTGTCGCGCCGGGAGGGCCGCGTGCCATCGCGGAACGGTACAATGCTTATGCGCGCTCTCAGGGCGCCGATCCAATCGCCGACGCCGGAAAACTTTCCGATGGTGAATTGACGGGAGAACTTTTCGAAGCTGTCGCGGAGCGCCACTTGCTCCAGCCCACATTTATATACGACTTTCCGAGCGAGATATCCCCGCTCTCAAAGCGGCGAGCGGACGATGCGTCGCTCGCAGAAAGGTTCGAATTGTTCGTGGGGGGGATGGAAATTGCGAACGGTTTTTCGGAGCTGAACGATCCCGCGGAACAGGAACGGCGATTCCGGGCACAGGTGGAAAAAGGCGGCCATGATGCACCCAAGGAAGTGGATGAGGATTACGTTCGCGCGCTCAGCCACGGCCTGCCACCGACGGCGGGGGAAGGTATCGGGATTGACCGCCTGGTGATGCTGCTGACGGATTCGCATGCCATCCGCGAGGTAATTCTCTTTCCCCTGCTGCGCGTGGAATCAGCGGAGAATCAAGCGACGAATACTTCCGCGGCCGATGACTCGCTACTTGGTAAAGAAAGACAAACATGACGTTCGAATGGCTGGTGGCGCTGCGGTATTTGCGGTCGGCGAACCGGCCGGCGGTGCTGCGGATGGTCACGCTGCTGGCCGTGTTGGGAGTGGCGGCGGGTGTGACGACCCTCGTGATCGCGCTGGCCATGAACACTGGATTCCGCCAAGCCATACGCAGCAGGTTGCTGGGCGTGACCGCGGACGTCAACCTGAAGCCCACAAGCCCGGAAGGAATCCGCGATTATCGTGAGTTGATGGCGCGGCTCAGCGGGACTCCCGGAGTGCGCTCGATCGAGCCGGCAATTTACAATACGGTTCTCTTGTCGTTTGGGGGCCAGGCACACGGGATCGTGCTCAAGGGTGTGGACCCGGAACTCGAGCACCGCGCGAGCGGGGCGTTCTCGCAGATGGCGGCCGGCGCGGACAATTTCGCGCCCGATGCGGATGGTGTCCCGGCGCTGGTGGTGGGGCGAATCCTGGCCGGGGATCTGGGAATCTCCGCGGGCGATTATGTGACGCTGACAAGCCCGCAGGGAAGCTTGACGCCGTTCGGGATGCTCCCGCGCACGCGGCGTTTTCGGATCGCCGGAATTTTCGATTCGGGATTTTACGACTACGACGCGAACTGGGGATTCGTGACGCTGGATTCCGCGCAGGCGCTTGCGGGCGTGGGCGACGTCGTGAGCCTGCTGGAAGTGAGAGTGGCGAAGCTGGACGATGCGCGCGAGGCGGCCGACGATCTTCTTGCGCGGGCCGGCAAGGGCTTTACGGTCACCACTTGGATGGACGAGAACCGCGCGCTATTCCGCGCCCTGAGCCTTGAAAAACTGGTGACCGCGCTTTTCATCGGGCTGATTACGTTCGTCGCCGGATTGAATATCCTGGTCGTTCTGACTATGACGGTGACCGACCGGGCGCGGGACATCGCGGTGCTGATGGCCCTGGGGGCGCGGCGCGCGCAGGTGAGAAAGATTTTTGTTTTGCAGGGCCTGGCCGTGAGCATTGCGGGAACAGCCGCGGGTCTCGCGGCAGGCTACGGGTTCGCGTGGATCGCCAACCGGTGGCGACTGATTCCGCTCGATCCCCAGGTGTACGCGATTGATTTCGTGCCGTTCCACGCCAACGCGTTCGACGTAATTTGGATCGCGGCGGCGGCGCTGGCGATCAGCGTAGCGGCCACCATCCTTCCCGCGCGCTCCGCAGCGCGCATCCTGCCCGTGGAAATTCTGCGCTTCGAATAGATCGCCAGGATGATTCCCACAAAACCCAGGCCGTAAATACGCTGAATCCTGCTGGAACGGCGGCAGCAACCAGCGGCTGAGACATGTTAGAATTAGGCCAGGGTTCATGGTAGGCGAACGGTGGGAAAGCGCCTCGGGAGGCTATCGGGTGTAGGAGTAATCGGAAGGCGAAAAGTGGAAATAGATTGGACGAATGGCCTTCCCGGAAGGATTTAGGTGCATGAAAAATAAGGACATAGGGAAGCCGGAGTTCGGCATCTAAATTGTGAGAGATATCAGGGAATGGAGAGGCAAGCGAGTCCGGGTGTAGGCGTGATGGACGACTCTTATTTTGGAGCCGTTCCCGACCACGGTGAAATCCTGCGCACCGAGGCCCTTTCCAAAAAATTCCGCTCCGGTTCGCAGGAAATCGCGCCGCTTGAGGGAATTGATTTCTCGGTCGAATCCGGCGAGATGATTGCGATTGTGGGTCCATCCGGCGCGGGGAAAAGCACGCTTTTGCACCTGCTGGCTGCGCTGGACACTCCGACAAGCGGTGAAGTATACTTCGCCGGGAAATCGCTCGGGCGACTGGGACAGGAAGATCTGGAAAAGTATCGCAATCGGGCGGTAGGTTTCGTGTGGCAGCGGCACCATCTGCTGCCGGATTTCACGGCGGCGGAAAATGTGGCCATGCCTTTGCTGGTTCGAGGCACGGCCCCTGGTGAGGCCCTGGGTGCGGCGGAGGATTGGCTGGGAGAAGTGGGACTCGAAGGCCGCGCAAGGCAGCGCGCGGGAGAGCTTTCGGGAGGCGAACAGCAGCGCGTGGCAATCGCGCGCGCTCTGGTGAATCATCCGGCCTTGCTCCTGGCGGACGAACCGACCGGAGATTTGGACGAACGGAGCGCAGGGACCATTTTCGAACTTATGCAACGGCTTCACCGGTCGCATCATCTTACTTCCATTCTTGCAACGCACAATCTTTCACTGGCCCGGCGCGCGGACCGCGCCTTGATTTTGGAGCGAGGAAAGCTGGCGCCGGCGGCAGAACTTCGTGGCAGTGAAGCGGCTCGGACGGCACGAATGGCGGGAGCTGGGGTCCAGGCTCCGGGAGGGCGCGGGTGACGCGTGTTTGAACGTTACACAGAGAAAGCCCGGCGCGTAATTTTTTTCGCGCGGTATGAAGCTAGCCAATACGGCAGCCCTTATATCGAGACCGAGCACCTGCTGCTCGGGCTGCTGCGCGAAGACAAAGCCCTGGCCAACCGCTTTCTGCGCACGCACGGCTCGATCGAATCCATCCGCAAGGAGATCGAATCCCGCATCACGGTGCGAGAGCGCATTTCGACCTCCGTGGAAGTTCCGCTCAGCCAGGAGTGCAAGCGCATCCTCAGCTACGCCCAGGAAGAAGCCGAGCGGCTGGGACACAAGCACGTGGGCACGGAACATTTGCTGCTGGGAGTGCTGCGCGAGGAAAAGTCATTCGGCGCCGAAATCCTGCTGGAACGGGGATTGCGGCTTCCCGCCGTGCGCGAGGAGTTGGTGCGCAGCGCGGGAGAGAAGGTACCCGTGAACAGGCCCAAGGAAGCTTCGCTGCTTGCCGAATTCAGCCGCGATCTTACGCAATCGGCCATGGAGGGTCAGCTCGATCCGCTGGTGGGCCGGGACCGCGAGTTGGAGCGTGCCATTCAGATTCTTTGCCGGCGCACGAAGAACAACCCAGTGCTGATCGGCGAACCGGGCGTGGGCAAGACGGCGATCGTCGAGGGCCTGGCGCAGCGCATCGCGGACGGCGATGTTCCGCCGTTCCTGGCGGACAAGCGCATTCTTTCGCTCGATCTTTCTTTGATCGTCGCGGGAACGAAGTATCGCGGGCAGTTCGAAGAGCGGCTGAAGACCATCATGAAGGAACTGATGGAGAGCCAGAACGCGATCGTGTTCATAGACGAGCTGCACACGCTGGTGGGAGCGGGATCGGCGGAAGGCTCGCTCGATGCGGCAAACATTTTGAAGCCGGCGCTGAGCCGCGGCGAAATTCAGTGCATCGGCGCAACGACGCCCGGGGAATACCGCAAGTCGGTGGAAAAGGACCGCTCGCTCGAGCGGCGCTTCCAATCCGTGAAGGTTTCCGCGCCGAATGAGGACGAAGCCATTCGCGTGCTGCAGGGCGTGCGCGATCGCTACGAAAAATTTCATGCTGTGAGCTATACCGATGAAGCTATTCGTTACGCCGTGTATCTCTCGAACCGTTACATCCCGGACCGCTTCCTGCCGGACAAAGCGATTGATCTTCTCGATGAAGCCGGCTCGCGCGTGAAGCTGCGCCAGGCGATGCTCCCGGAAGAAGTAGCCGAAGTGCAGAAGCGGGTGAAATTTATCACCCACCGGATGGAAACGGCCATTGCCAACCACGAATTCGAAAAGGCGCGGTTCTATTCCGAGGAAGAGCGCAAGGAAAAGGAACATCTGCGGACGCTGCGCGAAAAGCTGAAAATTGACGATTCCTCGACGGGCGTGGTGACGCGCGAAGATATCGAAGAAGTGGTGGCGCGGTGGACGGGAATCGCCGTGACCTCCATCAAGGAAGACGAGCAGCAAAAGCTGCTGCGCATCGAGGAAGAATTGCACCGGCGCATCGTCAGCCAGGAGAGGGCCATCACGGCGTTGGCGCGGGCGATTCGCCGCAGCCGCGCGGGCCTGAAGGCGCCCGGGCGCCCAGTGGGGTGCTTCCTGTTCCTGGGACCGACCGGCGTGGGCAAGACGGAAGTAGCGCGAAGGCTCGCCGAGTTCCTCTTCGGCAGCGAGAAATCGCTGATACGCTTCGACATGTCCGAATACATGGAGAAGCATTCGGTGTCCAAGTTGATTGGCGCCCCTCCGGGATACGTGGGATACGAAGAGGGCGGACAATTGACGGAGCGCGTCCGCCGCACACCGTATTCGGTGATCCTGCTCGACGAAATCGAGAAGGCGCATCCGGATGTTTACAATATTCTGTTGCAGGTATTCGAGGACGGGCAACTGACCGACGGACTGGGCAATACCGTGGATTTCCGCAACACAATCATCATCATGACTTCCAACCTGGGCGCGCGCCAATTGCAGAAGCAGTCGGGGCTTGGCTTCCAGTCGGGAGACGAGGTGGCGGCGGCCAGGAGCCAGGACGACATGGTGATGAGCGAGGTCAAGAGAGTTTTCAATCCCGAATTTCTGAACCGCCTTGATGAAGTGATTCTGTTCAATTCGCTGACGGACGACGATCTGTTGCTGATCATAGACCTGCTCGTGGGCCAGATTAATGAGACGCTGGTGCATCGTCAGGTGCAGATCGCCATGACGCCCGAGGCCCGGCAGTGGATTCTCGAAAAGACTTGCGGCGATCGGAATTATGGCGCGCGGCCGCTCCGGCGCGCGTTGCAGAAGTACGTCGAAGACCCACTGTCGGAAGCTCTCATCCAGGGGGGAATGCAGCGGCCGGCGACGCTGGAAATTTTTCTTTCCGGCGAAGGCCTGTCGTTCCGTCCCGTGGTGGAAGCAACCCCGGTGGCCCACTAAGAATCCTACACGCGCGAGCTGGACGGGAGCGGTCCGGCGGGGGAGCATAAAATCTTGGGCGGGGGACTGCGGCCTTGACCAGAGCCATGGCCGCCAGCGGAAACATATTTCTGCGTGCATTCAAAATCCTCGCATTTGTGTTTTTGTTCTCCCTGTCCTGCGGCCAAAGCCTTTGCGCTCAGCAGACCGAGGGGCCGGGCGCGAGCCCGAGCGTCATCGAACGCATCGAATTCGTCGGCAATCACCGGGTGCAGCGCGACACTTTGCTGGCGCGCATCTTCTCCCGGCCTGGTGACCCCTACAGCCCGGAAGCGGTAGAGCGCGATTTTCAGGCGCTGTGGAACACGCATTTCTTCGAGGACGTCCGGCTCGAAGTGGAAGACAGCACCGACCAGCCAAACGGGAAAATCCTGCTGTTCTATGTGACGGAGAGGCCGATCATTCGCCGGATCGAGTACAAGGGGAACAAATCCGTTTCGGAATCGGACATCCTCGACGCGTATAAGGAGAAGAAGGTGGGTCTGGTGGTCGAAAGCCAGTTTGATCCCACCGTCATCATGCGGGCCGAGGTGGTGATCAAGGGGCTGCTGGCCGAACATGGGCACCAGTTCGCCACCGTGAAGCCAACCTACGAACGAATCGCGGCAACCAACGCGGTGAAGCTGGTCTTCAATATAGACGAGGGGCCGAAGGTGCGTGTGGGTACGATCACGATCGAAGGGAACAAGGCCTTTTCCAGCCGCAAGATCATTCGCACGATGCGGCACGATCGCCCCATCGCGATTCCGCTTTACTTCACGAACATCCCGATAGCGCACAAGACATTCGACCGCCCCATGCTTGACGAAGATATGGAGGTCGGCATCCGCGGACTCTACCAGGACCACGGTTACTTCAAAGTGGACGTAAACGTCGCCAGCCTGAAAACGGCGGAGGTGAACCGCAAGGGCATTCCGGGCCCCATCCCCGGGCTGAGCCGAAAACGCGGTAAGGTCACGGACATCGTCATAAAAATTGACGAGGGCGAGCAGTATCACATGGGCAAGCTCACTTTCCGCAGCGCCGATCCGGATCAGGGGCTGGTTTTCAGGACAGAAGTGCTGCGGAATCCGGGCTTATTCGCATTGAAGGAAGGGGACATTTTTTCGACCTCGAAGGTGCGTAAGGCGCTCGACAACTACAAGAAGCTCTACGGCGAGTACGGATACATTGATTTCGTGGCCACGCCGCTCACGGAACCGGACGACACCAAGAAAATCGTGAATATGACCATGGAGTTCGATCAGCAGAAGCAGTACTTCGTGCGACGCATCGAATTTTCCGGCAACACCACAACGCGCGACAAAGTGATCCGGCGCGAACTTCTACTGGACGAAGGCCAGATGTTCAACAACCGCCTCTGGGAATTGAGCATCCTGCGCCTCAATCAGCTCGGCTATTTCAACGATATCAAGCCGGAGGACGCGGAGCTGAAGCGCAACGTCAAGGCCGGAACCGTGGACATCACGCTCAAAGTGAAGGAGAAGGCCAAGCAATCCATCTCTTTCAGCGGCGGCGTGAGCGGACTTCAGGGCACATTCATCGGCGCTTCGTACCAGACAAACAACTTCCTGGGGTTGGGCGAAACGCTTACCATTTCAGCGCAGGTAGGGAGCATTCAGCAAAATGTGACCCTCGGTTTCACCGAGCCGTATCTTTTTGACCGGCCGATTTCGACCGGGTTCACGGTCTTTATCAGCCGCTTTTCCTACAATACGGCTCGCCAGTTTGGGGAGCTCTTCGGTACGGGGACGGCCATTAACCCTGCGCTTCAACAAAATTACAATGAGGACTCGAAGGGATTCACTGTTTTTGCCAGCTACCCTTGGCGGAAACTATCGAAGACGGGATTCGCGCGAGTGGGCCTGAACTATGGCTGGTCCACGACAAATATCAAGACTTTCAGCCAGTCGGCCGCTTTGCTTTTTGAAGAGGTTCAATTCTCGAACATTGCTGGCCCCTCTGCGCTGAACGGCATCGTCGAAAGCAAGATTACACCGACGCTTTCATATGACAGCACAAACAGCCAGACGTACCCCACCAAAGGGAAGCGAATTAGCCTTGGAATCAGCTTCGAAGGAGGGCCGCTTCAGGGGACTGTGAACTCCGTTGGCAGCACATTCTCGTTTTCGTATTTCCGCCCCACCTATCACAAGCGGAATGTGCTTGCCTTTCACGTTCAAACGACGAGCATATCGGGCTATGGAGGGAAGAATGTCCCGCCATACGACCGGTTCTACCTGGGGGGAGAGAACGACGTGCGGGGCTTCGATTTCTACACGATCTCGCCCTTCGTAGCGCTTCCGCAATTGACGACGATTTCAGTCCCGTATCTCAATCCCACTGTCCTCAACAATGGGAGTCCCACTCAGCAGATAGCGACGGTCCCCGTCTTGGAATATGTCCCCACGCGTCCGGGTGGCGATTTAAGCGCCTTCGGAAACATCGAATACCGCATTCCGATTGCGGGACCCGTGACCATGAGCTTCTTCAACGATCTGGGCGTGAACGGCAATATTCGCTCGTCGGATCTGAAGCCTGATCCTGCGATAGTGCAGTCGTTGCAGCAGCAATATCCGAATCCGGATTTTCGGGGAATGACCATGCCCGGGACTCTGCCTGTGCTTCCGGGCACGAATTTCAGGCCGCATACGTCCGCGGGAGTCGAGTTCGATGTCGTGCTGCCCGTGGTGCAAGCGCCGCTTCGCTTCTATATCGCGTACAATTACCTGCGGCTGAACCAGACGATCATTCCGCCGCTGGGAATCGCAGACCCCGCGGTGTGCGGAAATTCGGCGGTTTCTCAGCCACCGGGTGCCGCTTTTTCGTTTAACACGAATCCGCAATTGAGGCAAAGTTTGATTGGCTTGGGAGTGTATTGCACGCAGGTGGTTCCGCAGTTGGAAAATGATCTGAGTACGTTTGAGTCCACCCAGCATATTCCGCCGAACCTGCTGGAACCGAAGCTGACGTTCCGGTTTACCGTAGGCCGAAGTTTTTGATGGAACGCGGCGGAAAGCCCGGGCAGAGGCGTGGAAGGCGTTGGCTGGCGCCGGTGAGAATCGAACGTGCAGGGTTGGAGGAGAAGATATGAAAGTGTGGGGGCTATGCGCGGCGCTGCTCCTCGCCATGATGGTGGCGAGCTGTGGCGGAGGGAATTCGACAACGGTTGGCGTCACGGTGACGCCCACCACGGCCCCAATCTTGCTGGGTGGCGTGCAGCCATTCTCTGCCACGGTTACGGGCATATCCACGACCACCGTGTTCTGGGAGATTTGCCTTCCCTCCGCCAGCAATAAGGCCAATGTCGCGCCGACGGTATGCTCGGTCCCAGAGGGCCCGGCCGGATGCAGCACTTTGCCGACCACGACTCCAAATCCGCTGACGGGTTTCGGCACGATTACTTCGACCGGCCTATACACCGCGCCTACGCAAATGTCCGCGACGAGCAGCTTCGATATAGTGGCCACGAGTTGCGCGAATACTTCTGGCTTTGGCATCGCCCAGGTCACGCTCCTGTCGGGAATCAACGTCACAGTGGTGCCCTCGGCGGTGACGCTTGCCGCAACGCAAACCTTTCAATTCACGGCGGACGTCACTCCAAACTCCGCCAATCCTGCCGTCAACTGGACTCTGACCAGTCCACCCCTTCCCCCACCGCCAGCCACGAACCTGGGTTCCATCAGTTCCACGGGGTTGTACAAGGCTCCGCCCACCACTGCCGTCGGCAGCGTTACGATCACGGCGACATCCGCGGCCGATCCGACGAAGTCGGGAACGGCGACAGTGACGATCTTGGGGATAGTGGATCCGACGATCGCAAGCATCAGCCCCACGAGCGCGGCGGAAGGGTCCGTGCAGCAGGACGTGTACGTGACCGGGACGAATTTCCTTACGGGCAGCACAGTGAACGTGAATGGCGTGCCGGAACCTCTTTCGGCCATCACCTTTATTAGCAGTACGCTCTTGCGCGTCACAATTCCGGGAAGCCAGTTGGCGGCTCCGGGCACACTTCAGCTTCAGGTGAACAATGGGGCCGGCCCTCTCGGCGCTCCAGGGCACGGTCTTTCGGGCGTAGTGCAGTTCCCGGTAAAGCCCGTGCGCCCGGCTCTGATTGGCTCTTCGCTCCAGAGCGTTTCCCAAAGTACGTCGGGTAGCGCCGGGACCACACTTACAGGCGGATATTATGTCCCGAGCGGGACCACGGCCACGTTCAATGGGCTCAACTGCGGCGCTGGGGCTTGCACAACCTTTCTCGATAGCCGCGACCTGCTCTTGACCATTCCGGCGGGCCAGCTGGGTACGCCGGGGTTATATCCGATCGTGGTGCAGAATAGCGATGCCGCGAATGCCATTCCGCCGATTCCATCCGAGGCCGCCTTGAATCTTGCGGTCACGCCGACAGCGTCAGCTATCTCTGGAACGTCATCCCCGGGCGCCACGGTGGGAAACAATCCTTCGGCGATAGCGATTGACTACGCGGACGACGAAGCCGTGGTCGCCAATAAAGGTAATGGCACCGTATCCGTAATCAACCTTGCCACCGATACGGTGATTCACACAATTACTGTCGGCAATTCTCCCACCGGAGTCGCCGTGGACGATCTCCTGCCGGACCCTGTCGCGCTCGTGGTGAACAACGCCGATCAGACGGTTACCGCGATTGATTTGAACACTCTCAACAAGACCTTAACCAACGTCTCCATTCCTGGTGCTGCGAATCCTTCGCTGCCCTTTTCGGTGGGCATCAATGCGATAACGCCGCAGCCCACTCCGCAATCCAATGGCACGCGCGCGCCGGTTACGCACCGCGCCATCGTGGCCTACCAAGCCGCGAACGTGGGGACGGTTCTCGATGTATCCGTGGCCGGCGGAACGCCCGTGGTTTCCGTGGTTCAGCAAGTCGGCGCAGGCATCACGAACTTCAGCACCGGCCTGAATCCTGCTATCGCCATAGACCCGCGCTTGAATTGGGCTTTGATCACGCCGGGAGACGAGGGAACGATAAACGTGGTGGACCTGGGGCGCGACGCAAACTTGCTGGGTGGCGATAGCGGCCGCACACCTGAAGTCGTGGCCAACCTTTCGATCACGCCCACCGTGCAAGGGGTGGCCGTCAACTCTGAAACGCACCAGGCTTTCTTGACCGATCCCGGCGCGGGGATCGGGAGTGATACGAATGGAAGTTTTTCCACGTTCAACATGCTCAATCAAACGGTCAACCCGCTTCAATTCCAAGCCGGGGGCTTGCCGGAGACCCAATCGAGTTTTGTGGCCGCTGCGGTGGATCCACTCACGAATGTGGGCGTGGCCGTCAACTCGTTGGCAGATACGGCCGTTGTCGCCGATCTTAGAACCGGGATCGTCCTGAAGTCGGTAACACTCACAAATCCGGCGCAGGCCGTTGCCGTGGACCCGGTGAGTAACAATGCCATTGTTGTTCTCCAGGGAACGCCGGGCAGCATCTCTTTTGTCGCGCTAGGCTCAACCACTCCGCCAGTGGTCAACCCACTACAAATTGTGGAAGCCAACCCGGCTGTCACGTACACCTCCGCATCGAACCTGCCCCTGCAAATCACGGGCGGCGGCTTCGTTGCGGGTGCCGGCGGTTCCCAGGTGCTTCTGGATGGAACAGCGCTTCCGGGTGCGGACGTGACGGTCGTCAGCGCGCGCCGGATTAATGCCATCATTCCGTCAACCATGCTGGGCTCCGCGCGCAACTATTTCGTGCAAGTTCAGAATGGGACTGGGGCTGGCGCGACTGTTTCGAACGTCACCGATCTCACCGTCGTCCAGCCAGTGGCGGTGGGCGCATCGCCGGCGGGTGTAGCAATTGACGCGGCGCGCGACCTCGCCGTGGTCACCAATTCTGCCGGCAACACTGTCTCGCTGGTGGCCCTAGCGACAACAACGCCCGTGGGACCAACTCAGGTGCAAGCCGGGCAGGTGGGAACGTTCGCCACGATTCCGGTGGGAACAGAGCCTGTCGGCGTGGCCGTATTACCGCGCTTGGGGCTGGCGCTCGTGGGCAACAATCAGAGTGCCAACCTTTCCTTACTGGATGTCACCCAAACGAATCCTGCATTGCAGGCCGTATCGGGATGCAACGGTTCCCCGTGTACGGGACAGCTCGGTGTGACCATTGACCAAGATAATGGGCTGGCTGCCATCGCCAATAGCACGTCGAACAATGTGACGCTCGAGCAGATCTCGACGGGTCCGCTGGGGGCGACACCGGAAGATACGGCTCCTGTCGACCCGTTTCCCACGGCAGTAGCAATTGATCCGGTCCTTAGTCCGTCGGTTCCCGGCGCGGGCTTGGCCGCTATAAGCACGGCGTCGCAGACAAGCAGCGTACAGTTCCTGGCCACGCCATCCGGCGCGACAGCCCAGGGTCGCGCTACTGGGCTGGCGCTCCCCACGGACATCATTTTCGATCCGCTGAATCAGGAGTTTCTGGCGGTGGACAGCCTCGCAAATGAAATCGACCTCGTCGATCCAGAGACGTTCCAGTCAAGCCCCGTGCTCGTGGGCATCAATCCCACGTCGCTGGACTACAATTTCCAAACGAGCACCCTCGTGACGGCCAATTCGGCCAGCCACACGATTTCGGTGCTGGAGTACGTCTGTCCTCCGCCGCCGAACGGCGTGCCGGCAAATTGTCCGGCCCCGCAAGTGAGGGCGGTTCTGGGCGTGGGCGGTTCGCAGTCGCTCTCTTCCATTCCCATCGCTCCGCAAACCATAGCCGTGGATCCACGGTTGAACATCGCAGTGCTCGTGGACCCGGGCAACAACCGGATTCTGTTGGTCCCGGCGCTTCACTAATGGGCCGTTTTTGCGGGCTGTTTGGGCCAACCCGGCTGTGGGGCACGGCATCGGAACGTATAAGAAAGTAACGTAAGGAAGAAAGGGTAATCAGGGCGCGCGATGCCCGAATCCGATTGACCCCCTCTTCCGTTCGAAGCTATAATCACCCGTTTGTTTTCAGCATAATTTCACGAGAAGGAGTAAGAATGAAGATCCGATTGGCAATTCCAGTCCTGGGGGCGTTGCTGATGGCGCCTGCCATGTGGGCTCAATCGAATGGCGCGGGCGCGGCCGCATCGGCCCCCTCGAAGGTCGGCGTGATCAATATGCAAGCGGCCATTTCCGGCACGGCCGAAGGGAAGCAAGCCCTTGCGGAGTTGCAATCTCAATTTGCGCCGCGCTACACCGAGCTGCAGGACATGCAGAAGCAGATTTCCGACTTGCAATCCAGGTTGCAAGCGGGACAAACCACGTTGAGCGATGATGAAAAGGCTCGCATCGCGCGCCAGGGAGATCAATTGTCGCGCACCTATCAACGCAAGCAGCAGGAGCTGCAGGATGACTCCAACGACGCCCAGCAGGAGATCGTGAACAGCCTCGGTCGGAAGGTCGTTGAACTCCTGGACACTTATTCGAAGCAGAACGGCTACGCCGTCATTATCGACACGTCCTCGCAGCAAAGTCCGGTGATGTACAGCGCGAACCAGGTTGACGTAACGCAGGAAGTCATCCAGCTTTACGACAAGAACTATCCGCTGAAGGCCTCGGCAACGAAGCCCGCAGCCACAAGACCAGCCGCGGCGCCAAAGCAATAGCGGCATTCATTTTCGGCATTCCTGGTTTTTGGGGGGCCGCACCGCCATTGAGCGGTGCGGCCCTTTTATATTGCCGGGAAGAATTCGACGGCTTGTGGAGAGGTCCGTTTGTGCCCTCCTATGAGTTCGGCTATGATGAGTTGTTCCTGGCGCTCAGCCTTGGAATATTCTTCACGTGAATGAACAGGGAGGACCCGTATGGCGGTTTCCGTGGGAGCTGCGGCTCCGGATTTTGTGCTGAAGGATCAGAACCAGAAGGAAGTGAAACTCTCCGATTTTCGAGACAAGAAAAACGTCGTCATCGTGTTTTATCCGCTCGATTGGAGTCCCGTCTGCACGAACGAGCACGTCTGTTTCGTCAACGAGATGAAGCGCTTCGAACAGCTTGACGCTCAGGTTTTGGGCGTCAGCGTGGATAGCGTCTGGT
>Ga0307479_10000895_pt1 | contig 26900 bp, 30 predicted proteins | sample atmos_gasesECM4C_FD_203743 | JGI IMG/M metagenome (GOLD analysis project Ga0307479, IMG submission 203743) | Hardwood forest soil microbial communities from Morgan-Monroe State Forest, Indiana, United States - atmos_gasesECM4C_515 | ecosystem: Environmental > Terrestrial > Soil > Temperate... | reverse complement strand
CCTTGTGCAATGCGGTTCACGTCCCAGCGCATGATGAACACAGCTTTTTGTATCCCTGTCGGAACAGCCCCTGAACCGTGACTCAGAGAATCGTTCTTCCCGGACCCAATTGGAACGGACGGAGCTTCGCCCGAAGGTTGTACCTCTTGACGGCGACTAAACTCCAGTTTTTTGGGCGGAAAACAGTTGTGTCGGCCCTGGAATTCGCTAAGACTACTATGCGGATGGTGTTGCAGTGTGTCGATCCAGTGGAGAAGAGGGCTAATGAAACTGTCGAAGGGTTTTCGAGACTCGCGATCCCTGAAAATGAGATCCTGCGTGAAGGGAGAGCGGAGAATGCTCAGAAGAAACTCATCCTTTTCAGTCATTACGAGCGGCGAAGTGATCTTCTTTTGACTGAGCGCGGTAAGTTCACTGTTGCTGAGTGCGGCCTTTAGATCGGCTAGCTCCGCGTCGTCTAGAGTGCCTTCGGACACCTCGAAGTGATTGGTAGTCTCGGACTCCACGTGAAACAAGCCATCGCCACGCACAAGGGCACAGATGTTCTTGTCAGACTGAATTCGTTGGAGGCGCACAATAAAGGGCGGAGCAGCTGGATCGGAGAACGGCGGCCTAGGAGCCTGCGAAAACGAAGAGAGGCCGACGAGAGAGCAAAGAATAGTATAAAGCGTTCGAAGCATTGCTAGAGGGTTACCATAGAGCATTCCCCTGCCCGCTTCAAGGAGTTCGCTTGCCCGTTCACGACTACTCGTTTCAGCGTTACAACTTCTACCATCGGCGGATGTGGCCGCGCGGCGGGGGGTGCGAAGAGCCAAGGGGAGAACACGCTGGTACGTTCTGCCGGGAAGACACCGACTGGTCGGTCGCACTACTTTTACACTTTTCTGGAAGCTAGGCGGCGCGCTCAGCCCCGAGCGATCCGCCAGGACCAGGGCGCGCCCTAGCGCTTAGCTTCACACTTGCTGTACCACCCCAGACCTACAAATGCCAGCTCTCACCGACCGGTCACTAATCTCCAACCTAGAATCCCCATGGCCACCACGATGATCCAAAACCCGACCACCAACAGTGTGCTCCTGCCGTTTGGGAGGATAGGAATCGGCCGGATCGGCCTAAAGTCTGGTTGCGACCGGAGCGTCTCAAGCCGAATGGTGCCAGCGTCAAGTTTGGCTTTTAGGGTAGAAAATATTTTGTCGATCATAGCATTACTGCCACTAAGTAAGTAATTGTACCATCACCTGCAATTGATTGCAGAGCCAATGGTCAGCCCCGCAATTCCACCGACGAGGGCAACTGTACCATAAGCACCCGCCTTAGCCGCCCCCCCAAAGACATAGCCTGAAAACTTCGCAATTCCGATACTTGCACCGCTTGAGAGCGCCAGCCAAGCCCCGGCCTGCTGTGCCAAGCTTACGCTAGGTAAGGCCGTGCCACTCACCTGTGAGAATGCTGTAGTTGAAACTCCGGGTGCCGATATTGTGGCAGTGACACCTACCGCGCCCCCGGTGACGAGAGCGGCGGATATCTGCGGAATGCTAATCGCATCCACGGCCCCAAACGTCGTTTGATCCGCGTTTTGATGAACACAGTCTGTGAAGCTCTGTCCGGGCTGGCGTACTCCGTGAATCACACCGTTGAGGAACGTTCGGCCAAAGGTTTGCCACGCTGCGAAATCCCAGCCGAATAGCGTCTGGTTCGATTGCACGTCGAATCCTGTGCCGACTTGCGCGTAGATTGGAGAGTAACTTGTCCCTAGATCTTGCCCGGTGAACGGATCGATTGCTGTCGCCTTTACGTATCCGATCAACTGCACGACGGGTATGTTCATCAGGTCGAACTCATTGAGGTCGCCCCAGAAGTTCACGCCGTTGTTCATAAACGGCGCGCAGGTGCCATATTCTTCCTTTTCGAACGAATAACACGCCAGGCCCAGAGGGTCAACCGCATTCATCGGCCCGTTTGCCACATACGCATATCGGTTCCAGCTCTGCGGATTGCTCGGATTCACCGCAGCCAGCCCAGCCGGATCGGACGAAATCCAGCGGCCTTGCGTTCCATGTTGTTCACGGGCCGGGAAGTCGTAGAGATCGTTAGCTATGTCGTTAGATTGATTGGTGAATAGCAGCTGAGGATTTCCGAGCTTTGCGTAGGTTTCTCCAAAAGGAGCATAAGCTAGACTCCCTACATAGGCACGATTACTAGCCGATACCACCCGTTGGCTTCCAAGCCAATCCGGATGACTATAGCTTTGAACGCCCGCGTTGGCCGTTTGTCCCCCCGCTCTCAACGTGCCAGGTAAATCAAGAGTAAAGCCACCAAATGCTCCAGCGGGATAGTACGCAAATCTACGGCCAGACGGAGTATAGGCTATATCGGTTTTGGTGCCCGCGTCATTCAATACCGCCACACGACCAAGAGCATCGTAGGTGAGTGTGACAAGTGTGTTGGTGTTGACCGTCGCAGGCTGGCCGTCTGAATTCCAAGTGTAGGTGTGGAACGTGTCCGTTAGCAAGTTCCCGTCCGCATCATATGATGTACCCCCGAGTGTGTAGCGATTCGTGGTTGTGTTATAGCCCGGCATCCACGAAATCGAACCGCTCTTTGTGATGTTCCCGAACGGATCATAGGTAAACGTCTGACTCCACGCTGATCCACAACTCACGCTCTTGATGGATGCGAGATCGCCTTGCGAATAGCTACACGTCTGGGTATCAGAGGAGTTGAACGGATCGGTAATGGCGAGTTGCTTCAAGCTTCCGTTCGGGTTCCAGGTTGGGTTGCCAAACGCTGACGTACCGTTGATCGTAGCCTTGTACTGTGTCATACGCCCAGTGTTTGGATCGAACGTGAAGCCATCCGAGTCGCCGGAACCGAGTGTTACGCCGGTGACTTGGCTACTACTGTTGTACGAAGTCGCTGTAACCGGGTTTTGGCCGAAGCTCGCGGAAGCGCTCGACATCCGCCCTTCACCCTCGACACCAAACGTGAACGCTGGAACAGAAGTAGGGCCGCCCAGCGTTGCAAGAGCTCCATTCGCCCAATAAGTTGCCGTGCTCTGATACCAGTTACCAAAAGCTGAGGTATATTCCCAGGTGCCCGATACTTCCCCGCGCGGGGAATAGCTGAACCCCTCGTCGGTGATCTTTGAGGCCGAACAGCCCTGGCCGTTCAAAACGGTATATGCCTCGGCCAGGCGGCCTTTGGCGTTCGACATAGAGACACCATGTACGGTGGCAGAATCATAGACAAGACATTTATCAGGCGTAACCGAGGCGTATGAGCCGCTCGGATGAGCAACGCTTGCATTACGGTGTAAAACATCATAATTGTAACAGGTGACGTTGCCCACGGCATCGGTTTGTTTTACCAGGTCGCCGTTCGATGTACCGCAGGTTGCGTCGGTGTCGTAGGCACCGCTCATCGTGCCGCTTTCCGGATTGCTTTCCGAAGTCATTCGCCCCAAAGCGTCATAAGCGAAAGTACGAGTCTGGACTGGCGCACCTTGCGTGTTCTGCTGTACCTGTGTCAAGCGGTTGACTGCGTCGTATGTGTATTTCGTCACGTACGCGGTCGTGAAGTTCAATCCAGTGGTGTTGGCCTGGCCACAAGAGCCACTGCCCGAGGCATTCGTGATCTCGCAAACAGAAACCATCCGGCCAAGGCCGTCGTATTCGTACTGCTTCTGCTTGGTGTTTTCTCCAGCTGGCGCGGGGCCCAGAGTAACGAGGACGTCTTGTGATTTATATGAGTCGGCTACAGTTCCACCACCCCCATCGGTAATCTGTGTGGACCGGTTAAGCGCGTCATAAGCGTACGTGGTCGCTGGCGAAGACGGGCAACTTGCGCCGGCCGTCGCAACGCAGGGCATGGAAACGGACCCCAAACGTCCATTTGCGTCGTAAGTTCGTGAGACGGTATCGAAGTTTCCTGAGCCAGGGGCTTGGCGTTGCTGCGTGGTTTTAACACGCCCAAGTCCGTCCACCGTCCTCAACACATCCACCGTCGAAGCCCCGTTGTTGAACACCAGTGAACTTTCGGACGTCGTCGGCGTGTAACTGATGTTCGTCGTGTTATTCAGCGCATCAGTTATGGACGTGTTGCGCCAGAACGGATCGTTGTAAGCGTATGTCGTCGGTTGGCTGTTCTCGTCCGTTACTTGCGTCACGACTCCGCCGTTGCAGTTCCAAGTCATCGAACGCGAGAGATTCAGCGGCTCGCTGATGTTGCTCACAAAGGCGTTGCTATTTGTACCGCACGACTGATACGTGTAAGAGGTTTGCGCGCCGTTCACGTCATTTGTCGTCTTCACAGTCCCATTGGTGTTGTACGTATAACTGCGGCTCAGATAGGTCGTGCCTTGTACAAGACTTTGGATTGTACCGACGTTTCCCTTTGCATCATAGTTGAGATAGTTGACCTGAGCCTGAATGTTCCCGCCACCATTCTTTACTGTGATGCTGGCGGGTCTATTCAGAATGTTGTTGCCGATGCTTGCGTAATTGGTGATCTCCTTACGCAGAATATTAGTATTGCCGAAATCATAGCTGTCAATTTCAGTAGGCAAGTTCAGCAGAACGCCAGCGCCATTGGGCTCGGTTATACCATAGTAAGTAACTATCTGACTGCTCGCGCTGCCATTTAAAGATGTCAAAACAGTCAAAGCTGGGGGCGGGGAAACGGTGGAATACGTTGACGTGGGACCTTGCGGAGTCGAACAAGGCTGTGCGGTCGTAGCATAACAGTGAATGACCTGTTTTAGCAGTGTCCCAGAAGTAGTACCTTGGTAATTGTTGCTGAGTGTCTCAGCGTACATTATGAACTGCACTGTTGTCTGATTTGTCGGGTTTGTGGTGTTGTCCGTGATCGTCGTTGTGCTCGTGGCATTAGGATTACCGCTACTTCGGCTGTACGTTACGTTGCTACCGCCGCTCGTCTGACGAGTCAATGTCATCGTGGTGCCGTCAGTGCAACTAACGCCACTGTACGAGTAGTAAATGTGACCGCCGGTCGGCAAGTCAACCTGAGAAAGTCGCCCGGCACCTTCGTAGTGGAAGCCGTATGAGCTTCCATCCGGCAATCCGATACTGCTTACGACTGTTAGAGAGCCGGAGAATTCCTGGTAGCCACATCCAAAGCTAGTTGCTACAGATATTGAACTCGTCGTGAAGGCGAACGACTGAGGTCCGTTGCCGCCCGTATAGCTGTATGTGGCCACATTTCCAGAGCTGGACGTGCTAAGAACGTTTAGGCCCAGTGTGTCAAAAACGTTTATTCCATCGGTTGAGTAAATCTGGTTGCCATTAGGATCCTTTATGCTTCGAGTACCACCCTGAAAAGAGGCACCGGTCGTAATGATGTTTCCCGCAATATCCTGCAAGGTGACAGTATTTGCAGTCCAGTTATGTGTAACGCTGTAGCCTGAGCCATCCAGCGCACCCGCTACCCCAATTGCTGGGCCACCACACGCGGTGTTTGGGATGCCCGGAAATGTGTGGACGGTCCCATTCCCATCACCATACGTATAATCCCAATCGTAACAGGCTCCAGTCTGTTGCACCTTGACTCGGCTTAGGCCTCCAAATAAAGCGGAAATCCCATAGAAAAACCCGTTACCGCTGGGTGTCCAACTCGTAACTCCGGTGGTTTGGTTTGTCACCGGTGACCATATCGAGCTGTCGTACGCAACAACAAAATCAACAGGCAATCCCACTCCCGCCTTATGCAGCAACGGAATATTGAGATGGACATTTAGATTTCCTTCGTTAACGGAGTCCACGCCGCCACTACCAGAAAAGCTCGCAAATGATGGTAGCCCGCGAATGTCTTGGGCGCGCGCATTAAGCCCTGCCAGTGCGAACGTCAGCGCCAACCCTGCGCTACGCGCTATTGCCTTCGCTATTGGGACGGAGCGAATCATCTTCGGTGCCATACGCCAACCTTTCTTGGTCCATACAATGGCGAGGATCATAGCGTCCTCCAAGAGAGCACCCATCGGACTCGTCACTAAGGGGCCGAGATTCCAACAGGGATTACGACAGAATTATTTCGGTTGACTGTAGAGGCGCGCCGAGCACGGCGGCTGCTAGCTAACGTTCTCCATTGGCAGGTCATGCCCGGCTCGGAGTAGCTTAGGCTAGTGACGTTCGACGATGCGGACGTGAATAACTCGAGGGGCGCTCCATTGTAGGCCCACTGACTGCCCTGGCCGTCGTTCCACCAAACATTGTTTTCATTCTCGAGGACAGCGAAGAATTTGCCTTTAGAGCGGACGGGGGTCACCGTGTGTATGTTGAGGTTGGCCGCGTTGATTTGGCCCAGCACATCCTCCGTATAGGTTCCAAACGGCGCAATGCTGCGGGTGGTCCCTCTAAGCTGAGCATGGGCAGTATCGGTGAGAACGGTTAGTAGTACGAAAGAACAGAGGGTCGTCGCGAAGACAGAGAGCAGGCCGACGAAGCGAGCCATAGGCTCCTCCATAGGTGCATGAGTTTTCCCCCTCAGAGATCGATTCAGCGAAAATTGCCCGCTCACCAAGGCTTATCAGCGAGGGACGAGAATCATGTAAAGCGCGAACGGTAGCAGATCAGCGGGAGCCGTCCATCAGGTGAAGACGGTAATTTTGGCTGCGGGTTTCACTCTATATATTTGTGCCCTCACGCTATCAGGACGCGGGTTCAGCTTTCAATTGCCACAAGCTCCGCCAAGGCCTGCCAATGCCTCGGATGCGGGCGGTGTCGTCCTGCGCAGATGCGCCCTGCGTACCAGCGAGAATACTCGCTCCGCTGGAATCTGGCTGCGAGCGTTGCAACTCGACGCTGTCATCGAAATGCCTGTTGCAGCTTCAACCATGCCTGGCGCTTCGATTGCAGATCTGGCGCTGCGTGCCAACGTCCGGTTAACGCCTGGATACGTCCGAGACGTCTGGTCGCAGCAGACGGGCGCACGCCTGTGCGATTGCCCAGCGTTCGAATCTTGCGTCGACTTCTCATAGCGCGCCTCTCCCTCTACGCTCTCGGCGCGGGACCAATCAAGCGTTCGACCGAGGCGACCAGATGCACTATGTGACGTTCGATAATAACGAGGAGCTGGCTTAGGTCGAGCGTCGAAAGCTCGGACGTCGACAATGCATCGCCGAACTCGGGATCCTTCTCCAGCTTCGCGCGCAGCTGTTCGAGATAGGCTATTCGTTTGAGCATTGAGCTAGCCCGAAGCAGGTAGGTTGGATCTTGAGCTGATCTAGCTATCCAGCCGAGTTGTGAATCTGAATCCGAGCTACTCATCGAACGTCTCGTCCTTGATGTTCAGTTCAGCCTTTACCGCATCGAACGGACTCGCGCCCGATTGCGCATCGGAGTCCGCATCGCCCATCATTCGCGTCAATCCTTCGTTTATGCCCGCGATCTTCAGCATCTCGACTTGAGTGTTTTCGACCTTCTCCGAAATGAACGCTTTGCCCAAAATCCGCATCGCCGATAGAGCTTTCTGTTCCTCGCGCGGATCAGTTGACTCGAACATCTGCCACAGTCGCGTGACGAAATACTCCCGATCGTGATCGCTCAAGCCCCGCGGAGTTAGCTGTCTCTCTACCTCGGCATGAACGTGCAAATCGGTTTCTAGCTTGCGGCCCTGGATCGCTTGGTCGGCGGGCGAGAGATCGGGCTTCAGCTCTTTGGCCGCGGATTCGCCGTCAAGCGCATTCATGATCAAGACTTTCGCGGCGTGCTTAGCCACTCTCGGATTAGACGTTCTGATCTGCTTCGAATCTGGATCTTCGGGTTTCTTGCGTTTCGGAGCATAGGCTTGCAGCTTTCCCAATTTGCCGTCGACATCTGCTCGCATTGCGGCACTAAGCGACGAGTTCGAATCGACAAAAGAACGCACTTTAGCTTTCCCTCTCTCGCCCTGCCAGCGAACAAGATCAGCGCATCTGCGACAAAGTGGGCCAGAGCCGTAGATAGGCCGGTCGGGATGACAGGCGGCAGGACGGAAGGGTTTTGCGTAGGGAGGACGAAGCTGATCGGGCACGGTCATGAGTCCGGCCAGATCGGCAGGCGAAGGTGAAGGCACAGACGCAGACTCAGACTCGTCGGCGGATTTGTCAACATCCGGCCCTCTGTCATGCATTTCGTCTTTCAATTCGTTGTCGTCAGACATCTCTTTTTACTCACCTCTACACAAGCGCTGCCAGGTTGGATCGGTCTCGGCCCAGGCAGCGAAGTCGCTCAGCGCCTCGATAACGACTTTCTCTGGTTCAGACCAAAACCTTCGCTGGAGTTCGGGCGTGGTGTTGATCCTGACTTGAAGGCCCATTTCTAGAAATGGCCAGTCGGCTTCGGAGACGTTGGGTAGCTGCTTGAATAGCTCTACGCGGGCACGCCCGACGACTACGTCCCTTTCGGCTTCCGATAAAACTGGCCAGGCAGGAAGGCTGCTGGCATTGGGGTTCGCGTTGGCAGCGTCTGTCTTAACCACAGCTAACCTCCGATTCTTAACTATGGTACTCTAGAGGAGAAGAAAAAGCGAATAGCGCCATTAGCGCTATCGGGGTTTTGGGCATATGGCAGCGACAAAAGACAGACAAAGACACTCCTCGGCGGCATCGATGCTGGGAAAGCGCGGCGCCGAAAGTCGATGGAAAAGTTACTCGGCGTCGGACAAAGCAAAGTTGGGAAGACTGATTAACGAAGGTTTGAGGAAAAAGCAGAATCCCAACTACGCGATTGCGAATGCGCTGTTCCGTCTGGCGAACAAGCTGGCGAACCAGAAGCGGGGTCGATAGTTTATGGCGAGCCAATGGATCAATACGAAAGTCGTCGTCGACATCGCGAGCGGGAAAGTCCTCGAACGCGAAGGTTTCTTCTACTCTGGCCCAATCGCCCAGCTAAAGAAAGGCCGACAGCAGGCCGAACAGGCAGCTACGGGCGGCGTCAATCTCGGGAATCAAGCTTCCAAAATCGCTACTGCGGATCAGCCAATTCAACAGGGATATCGAACCGCTGGGGATACAGCTGCGAAGACCTATTTTTCCCCGCCCACAGATCCGAGCGGCTTAAACCAGTTCAACCGGTCGCAGTTTGAACTCGACAAATCCAACATCGCGCGGACAGCTCAAGATTCGATCGCGGTCGGGCAGCGCATGTTGGCGCAGAGGGGTATGCAGGGAAGCCCAGGTGGGATGTCGAGTTTGATCAATACGACCAACCGCACAGCTGCGGATCAAGATCGGCAGGCGTATACGGATGCGCTGAGCCGACAGCAGCAGCTCGGACTCGCTGGGATCGGATACAACCAGCAGCAACAACAGATGTACAACCCACTCAATGCGATCGGGACAGCTTCGGGTGCGTACGGCCAAGGCAGCACGTCTGCAGCTCAGCGCGCAGGGATGGGTAGCTGGGGCAGCGACGTGATTGGTGGGATCAGCAGCCTCGCCGGTGCCGCAGGCTCCGTGATGTCGGGCATGAAAAACATGAATAGGAGTTCTTGATGGCGGAGTCTAACAACACCGTGCAGTCAGCTGCGACATCGCGCCAAAAGCTGCTTTTGCGTATGGCGGGCGTTCTCGCCAAAGTCGACTATTTCGAAGAGCTGAGCACGCGGCTGGATGGAGCTACGTCCGGCAAAGAAGTTGTGATGCTAACCCAGGCCGATTTGACGAACTTGCGTAAGTTGGTAGAGATCCAGTTGGTCGTTCTGAAGGATCAGCTGGAGAGTGGATTCAGCTCTGCGACGAAAGAGGCGTGAGGAGACTCAGCGAGTGTTGAAGTAGCCAGAGTAATCGAGGCCAGCTCTTTCGGTGAGAAATGAGAAGCACTAAACTGGCCCGCTGCGCAATCAACTTAGATGCTTGATGATTAGAGCATCTAGCAAGCCCAAGCAACTGGATACCTGCGACTCCGTGACGTTTTTCCAGTCCGCGTGCAGACTGTCATTGCGAAACTTCCCTCGCCATGCCAATCAAATCAGCCACTATCTCGCCCACAATGCCGAGGCGAATGCTCCGGACAAGCCCGCCCTTGATTTCAGCAGCCATATTCGCGATACAACCCGTTGCGAATTCATAGACCATGATGTGGGGATAGGCGTTTCCCTTTGCCCTTGGTATGGCATCGGCTCGACGCTTGATCATTTCTACTTGTGGGCTGCTCGAACCATAAAACGCCGCAGCCATCGAGATTGCGCAGTTGAGCGCCTCGCCGGACTTGAAACCAGTCGCTCCCGCCCTTGGACTAAATTGCTCAGCTCGCTGCAACCATCCGTCTACGTTGCTTGGGCATATCGGGTTGTCCTAAAAACAATTTGGTCTACTTGGAGTAGAGAAGCCTGCATTCCTCAATCTTGGCTTGCTTCTGTCTCTGCATCTCGGCCAAGACAAGTACGGACACGTTGTACGATCCGTTGCGCGCCTTCGTCCCCGTTACTAGCCAGATTCCTGTCAAAGGCGGCGTTCGCTTCTGCAACGCAGCTTTCCAGCTTCGCTCGCCTCGCTGAATTGTCATTGTTCATCTTAATCGCGCTCCGATTCGAGTTGATGCACACTCTCCTCCAAGTGACTGACGCGCTGTTCGAGAGCAGTCACACGCGAGTCCTGGCATCCGAGGCTCACAGCTATGACTAGAAGAAGTGCGAAGCTGCTTGTTCCTTTTTCCCAAGTGGGCATTGCGGGTTTCCCCTTCGTCTTCATCTGATATCACGTCTTGCTTGATCGAGTTCGTCTGGAAATTGCTGTAGAGTAGCGCCTGTTTGGATAAAGTCCAAAGTGCCTTGGCTTAAGTCAGCCGTGAACGTTTGTTGGGTTGTCCATTTTTGGTCGCCGCTTTCCCTAGCGAGCACCCCCACACGGAATTTGTGAGGTTTGACATCCTGGAATGGGAAATTCGGATGCTTCAGCATTGGCAAGAACAGGTAGGTGCTTAGTTGAGACTGCTTTCCTGGAACCGAAACCGGATAGAAGGTGCCAATAAGACCCTTTGTAGCGGTTGGCGGTACCGGGCTATCCGACGAGAGAAACTTGGCGTCATCAACCTGCACTCCTGGGTAGAACAACCACCTTGTCGAATCATCTAGCGATTCCAAGCGAAGCATAACGTCCTCGATGACGCCATTGCGCGCTCCATGATTAGAGAATGCACAAGTGAGTTTGATTGCTAGCTGTTTGCCTGATTTCTGATTCGGATAATCCCCAGTCTGAATGGACCCCATGAACCATTGCGGGGCGCTCACAAACACTCGTATGTCAGGCGCGGAGAGGGTACTGAAGTAGGCGACGGTCAAGGAAACGACCAAAGCTACGACAGAAGAGGTCAAGCTAATCGCTTGGCCTGTGCCACTACTGGCTGCGGGTACGGGAACGCTCGCTGGTGCGTTGTGACTTGGCGGCTGAGAACTGGGAGGAACAGGCTTGTGCTTGTTTGACATAGATCCTCTTTACGGAATGCCATGTGCAAATGCTAGCACCCTGAACACTAGACGGTCAGCGCCGGTGTCCTGCCGTGCTATAACCGAGCCATGAGATTCACTCTCTACCCGATTTACTGGCTAGCCGATGCGGTAACTGGTGATGAACAGTTCGATCTAACACAGCTGCCCTTTCGCGTTATTGACGGCGTTACGATCGAAACTGTCGCCGGACGGTTCCGAGAAGGCACGTTTGACATCCACAGGGAGAGTCTTGGGACGAAGGTCATTGAGAAGCTCGAAGGCGTCCGACATGCATTGGTCCACCGCTACGATTCGCAATTTACTGTGGAAGCCGGTGAATTCATCGCGGAACATGAACATGAACGGCGCTCGAATGAACTAGTCAGTCAACTTGCCGCCTGTCTCCGATTGATCCGTCCGATGCGGCAAGACGCACTGACCATACGTGGTGTCATTCACGAGGAAGACGGCAGCTTCGACGTAACGAGCTTCGAGATCCCGCCGCTCCATCTCATCGAAGTGCCAGATGTGCAGCACTTATACCAACTTCGGAATCAAGACTGCGATGACCTGAAAAGGTACGCGGCTGAGTTCCTGCGCGCAATGCGGGGCGAATACTGGAAATTCCGCATGGCTGTCCAGTTCCACGATCTAGGACACTTCCAGTGCCTGGACTGGAAAGCTCGCTTTCTCCTCTGGTGCTCTGCTATCGAATCAATTTATACGTCTCATAACCGGGAACACCAAGGTTCCTTGGTAGCGACTTCGAGAATCAAATGGTTCCTTGGCGAAACAACCCCGATCTACGCGCCGAGTGACATGCCGGACTGGGTACGAAGACCCCAGTTCACGGTCGGCCAACTAGTGGGTGATCTCTATGACATGCGAAACTTCGAAGCGCATGGAGACAAAATTCCCGATGAATTATTTCATGAAGCCCTTCGGGACGGGGTCAACGGGCCGGTCAAGAGACCCGAGGTGCTCTCGGAAGTTGCCAGTTTCATCATCCGAACCAGTCTCCTCAAAATCCTTCGTGACGGTTTGTTGGATCACTTCGCCGATGCTGGTCCCGCCGAAGCATACTTTGCCGCCCAGAATCTGACGAAGTCCGCATTGCGCGCGGCGCGACGTGCTGCACAGCTTCCCGCTCGCCCTGGCGCTCCGTAAGTCTTGGTTCTACCCCTACGTCGTCTACGAACCGGATTTCCCCTTCGCGCCAAACCTACGTTCCCGTTTCCGAACCAATCCCCGGTCTTTCGTCTGCCCCTCGGTATCTATGGCCGCTGGGAAGTGACGATGAACGGAGCCTTGCGCAGAAGCGAAGCGGTTCTCGCCGTTGGCGAGTTCTTCGCCCAGACGGGCGTACAATGCGCTGTTCTCGAAATCAAAAAGGAAAACCTCGTTCAATACTTCGGACCGCTCAGTTCGCGACATCGCCACCCGGCCACTTAACAAGCGGCAACGTGATGATGCGGCTCCTGCTCGCATTGGTGCGTCTACCGAGCCTAGAGCATGGTGCAGGACTGTTCGCGAAATCTTCGTGGGAGCGGGCCTTGGCTAATTTGCGGCTGTAGAGAATCGCGTTTAGACTCGCGGTCCGGGTCAATGAGCGCTTCTAACGCCTCTTTTCGTCAACTGGGCTAACGAAGTCACTTGGCAACAGTTGGCTGCGTGGAAGACAATCCTTGTGCAAAGCCATCATCCATGACCTGGGTTAGGCGACTGTTGCTGATCGCAACACCTTGGGCTTGGCTGCTAGACCGTGTGGGCTTCGCCGGACTGAAGAGCCGATGGTTAGAAGCTCTGGGTAACGTACCTGCTTATTCTGTGGATTCCCGCCCTGCTGTACTCAGGGTGCTTTTGGCTCTTTTTCCGTGTGCTCGGATTTCGTCGAAGGGTCAAAGAGTGAAATCGCCTGTTCGCAACAGTTAGGTTTCAAAACGCTCGCTGTGAGGAGCATAATTCAAACGAGAACGACGCATGAAGTACGCAAAACCCATTCTGATGACTATCGCGGTTGGTGTCTTGTTAGACATCCTGATAGACGTGCTGATCCCCGACCACGTGATGACCCTAGTATTCCCCGTCACGATGTCGGTACTTCTCCTCGGCGTTCTTTTGGTGGCGTTCGGCACGCTCACAAAGAATCGCTGGGGTATTAATCTGGAGCCTGTGAACTGCGCCGCTTGCGGTTCACCGATGCCGAAAGTGCGGCGACCGCAATCATTGAAGCAAGCCCTCTGGGGTGGCGGAACCTGCGGGAAGTGTGGCTGCGAAATAGACAAATGGGCCGCCTGATTACGCTAGCCCGTTAGCTGTTGAAATACCGCGATTACGCTCACCGACTTCCAAAAGGCGAAGAAAAAGCGCACGCTTGTGCAATCGCCTGATCGCATCAACTATCCTTGTTGCAACGAATTAATCGGATCATTGGAACGATCATGCGACGAAGGCGTCTCCTCACAGGATGGAAGCTCTACGTACTCGCTGGCAGTTCGTTTTATACCGTCTTGTTATTCGCGTTGTGGGGAAAATGGATTGCCAGGCACCCCAACATATCGGTTCTTGCCGGTTTGCCAGAAGTGGCGGTGTATACAGCCATAGCGACTGTTTGCCTTCTTGCATCCCTTGCCATCGACCAGCGAAGGCGCGGGAAGTGAGGTTGGCCGAGTCTCGTAGTTGGTGAAATCGCCTTCGTCAACTACCCGCTACGATAGCGTTGTCTACGAGGGTTTTAATTTCGCCAAAGATTGTAGATATCGGTTCCCAGCCTGTCGGAGCATCGCACCACCACTTGAAATGAGCCTCGACGAAACCACCGCCGAGAACCAGTTCATAGCTGGTTCCGTCCACTCCGAAACCATGGTGTACGATGCACGCCGGTATTGTCGCAGCGCCTGCCTTTGAAAGCAGCTTGGTGATCGGCTCAAGCGGGAGGCCCGCTTGAACTTCTTCGATTGTGGGTTCCAGCGGCCCAAGTCCGTGCTTGAGTCGCGCTACAGGATCGCGGAATTTCTCAACATCGATTGATCTTCTCCACACCGTCCTCGCGGCGACGCCCGGGGCATCAGCCGATCGCGGAGAAAGCAGAATCTCGTAAGCATGACAATCTTCAAAAGAAGGCAGGACTATGGCTCGGAACTTGCCTAGATACCCCTCTCGGTTTACGCCTGCGCGTAGGCGCACCAACGCGTCGCTTTGGAGCCGCCTGAACTCATCCGCCTGTTCCTGTTCCATCTTGCCAGAGGTTCTCTGAGTATTTACGCCCGGTCAAAAGGTTAGCAGCTACTGTCGTTGACGTAAAATCTTAGGGCGTTTACGCTCATAACCAATCGGTTATGAGTGAGAACGCCTGTGGCTGTTGAAAAACTCCTTTTGGTGGTTTCTCCGCGAAAAATTGGCTTGTAAGTGGTTGAATGTTCGTTGGTCACAGAGGCTGAAATTCATCGAAATTACTGCCTTGGTTCCTTTTTCAACAGCCACGCCTGATTGCAACAGCTGGCGACGCAGGACCGCGATTATGTCGGGATGCCCAACGTTGAAATCATTTTTGGTCGAACTTCAGCCCTTGAAGGGAATCCACCAGAGCATCCAACTGACTGTGATGTGCTCATGCACCACATTTAGGGCGCCGGAGCATGGGGTGTGTCAATAACGCAAGTCAAAGCTACTCCCAACCAGAAGGAAACGATTGTACGTGCCCGCGTGGACACTTCAACCCTTTCCCTTTCCACTCGGTCTTTTCTTGCTGCAAGTCTTCGACGATGGTATCGGAACTCCGCACTGCGATTACTGTTATCGGAAGGCAATGCAGAGCTTCAGCGCATTCGATGGATTCTTGACATACGTGCAGCGGAGCGCCTGGATGGTAGGGACTCAGTCCGTCAATGGAGGCATCACTCTCTAGTACCTGCGGTTTATAAATTCGCTTACGTCCCATACATGCAACAAACGGAAGCTCGCCACCCGTTTCTATCCATCTTCGATCTGCTGCTTCTGTCGCAGGCGTGGAAGGCTGGATTGGAGTACGGAATCCGCATCGGCACGTTGCAAAGTCGAGAAGGTAATTCATGCGATAATCCTCCGTTTCTTCTGCGCCCAATGTCCAGCGTTTAGCCGCCCACTGCAATGACGATTTTACGCCAGCTTTTCACCCCGCCCGAATGGATCAGGTTCAGCGCCAAACCTCTCGGCGCTTCCACCCTGCGGCAGTTGGCTGGACAAAGCATCCGCCTACGAGACCAAATCTCCCATCCGCGGAATAGAAAGGTTCCGATTTTCGAAACATGCCCCGGTCTTTGTGTCTGTCCTCTGGGTCGGACATGGCTGTTGTGAGAAGAAGAAGACCTGTGGCGCCATTGTTAAAAAGATCCTTTTTCGGTCGCGCTCCAAGCCTGACGTTACAGAGGTAATTAGCACAAGTCGAGTTCTTGCGCCTACGATAGGCCGAGGAAATCGCGGCTGCGATCAGGACAGCAGCTGTCATGGAGCATCTATGGCCACTGCAGCTATGGCATATGGGGAGCGTCGGTTCGGGGCCGCTTACACGGTGCGCATTCTTTTGGCCTTGGGAGTACTTGGACTGGTCGCGGGACTCTGGGCCGCGCAGAACGACCCGCGCACCTCGGCACATCCAAATCTGCTGTGGGTTTCTATCGGACTGGTGTTCACAGTTGCTGCGTTGTGGGTTGCTCTGGGTAAGTCCGTTCTGATCATCAACGATTCCGGAGTGCGGCGGGAATCCGTACTGGGCCAGCAGGAAATTACCTGGAGCCAGATAACCGAGACGCGCTACCGGGTTGTTCCAATCAACGTGTACGCGCATTTCGGACTGATAGGCGCTTTGCTCGCCGTGTCGAGCAAGTCAGGCCGCGCACAGCTCACACTGGAACTGATCGGCCATGATCGCAAGAAGCTGAAGGTCACATCGAATTTCCGCAACGCGGACGAGGCTATCGGGATCATTCTCGGTCGGATCACGCCTCCGATGGTGCAGAACACAAAGGCCAGGTTGCAGCGAGGAGAGACAGTGCAGTTCGGTGGCATCGGACTCACGGCAACGGCTATCGCCTGGAAGGGCGCTTCCATCCCGGTTTCGGAGATCACGAAGGCCGAACTGGTGCGCAGCAATCTCCAGATTAAGCGGCAAGGAAAGTGGCTCAACGCGATCAGCGTCAGATCAGACAAGGTGCCCGATGTTCTGGTGTTCCTTGAGACCCTGGAGTCTCTGGCGCCCCAGATCAAGTCGACAGGAATCGATCCGCTGGCGCGTGTGCGCATGTAAGCCGAGCGACTCCCCCGAAAGCCGTTCCGCAAACCAAAATGATCTTTCCGACTGTGCGATGGACGCCGTGCCTTCTGCTACGAGACCAAATCTCCATTTCGCGGAATAGAAAGGTTCGCGATTTCAAAAGGGGATGGGGTCTTTCGGCCTCCCCTGGGTCGGTCTGGCCGGGGTGGAGGAGAACGAAGAGGAGAGGCAGAACAGCGGCGGAGACTGTGAAGACTGTGGCGCGCCTGCCTTCCCTTCTTTAGCGGGCGGTTTTATTTTTTCAATGGCTCTTCTAACTCAATGATTGCGCTGCGTTTGGTGTGTCTGGTGTCCAGTGGTAGCCCAGTACTTTTTTGCGCCGACATCATCTAATCGATTGGTGCAGCTCGGCGCGGACGCTTGGCTTGCAGATTCCTGATCCTCCTCCCCCAGAAGGACGCCGACTCCACATGTGCTCACGCCTAACCGCCGACGAACTCGCCGAGAAACTGCACGTCAGGCGCAGATGGGTACTCGATCAGACACGGAGTAAGGCTGATCCCTTGCCGCACTTCAAGAGAGGCCGGGTCAAACTTTTCAGCTGGTTCGATTGCCCAGATTCGCCGTTGAAAGCTTGGTACGGTCGGCACGAAGTCGGCGGCGTCACATCCAGGCCGAGATCCGCCCCGCCTACTCTTTCCCTCCGCAAGTAACCAGCCCGAGATTACCGTCGTCCCATTCACATCTCTGCCCAAAACCGATAGACTCTCGGTTCTATTAACCACATGTCTCGAATAAGTGGTTTAGAAATCAGGGACTGAAGTCACCCGAGGAACAGGCGGGGAACAGTTAGCAGAATCTCGCCGAATTAAAGTAGAGCCTCGAAGGGAGCAGATATGCAGAGGGGCAGCTACGAGACTAAGCGCGGCTGGTGGACGTTACGGTATCGAGTTCGTGTGATGGGCAAAGAGCGCCCGGTGCTGAGAGCCAAACGGCTCGGCACAGTGGCCGAGTTCCCGCCGAAACGTCACAAGTCTGCAGATGACCCGATAGGTGTGCCGAATTCGATCCGGGCGAAGGGCGATGCGTTCTTGACCGAGATCAACAAAACGAACGGACGAGAAGCGGGACAACAGCTCTCGGCTCTGGTTAGACTCGGCGAGTTCGTCCAGTCGATCTATTTGCCGCATGTGAAGGCACAGAAGAAGCCATCGACGTACAAAGGATACAAGAACATTTGGGACTTTCACTTCGCCCAACGGCCTAACGTTGCTGGGGCCTATCTTCGCGACGTACAAACGTACGAAGTGCAGATGTGGTTGAATACCATCGAGCGCGACGAAAGGACCGAAGACGGCCAGGTGTTGACGCACGTCAGCCTAAGCCGCATCAAGAGCCTTCTTTCAGGTATTTTCCGTTATGCCTTGCAAATTGGTCATCTCAGCGGGGTGAACCCTGCAAACGGCACCAGCATACCGAAGGGTCGCCAGAGTGACGAGACGGCAGCTTACGATCTGCGCGAAGTGCAGTGGCTGATAACAGTGCTTCCCGAACCTGCAGCGACATGCGTGGCGATAGCCGGATACGCTGGACTGCGAAAGAGCGAGATTCGCGGTTTGCTGTGGGAGAATTACGACGCCGAAGCTGGCACGTTGAAGGTCACACAATCAGTGTGGCAGTCGCATGTAGGGCAACCAAAAACTCTCGCTTCCCAGGACGACGTTCCCGTAATTCCCGCGTTGGCTGCGAAGCTGGAAGAATGGAGGGACATCTCCGATCAGAACGGTAGCTTGGGCACTTCTCCGCTGATGTTTCCCACCTCGAACGGAACGCCCCTAGATTTGAACAACGTGCTTAACCGCACGATCTTGCCGATTCTTGAACGATGCGAAGTGTGCGATAAACCAAAAAGAAAGCACACTGCTGCAGATCACGATTATGAGCGCGATGCGTCGCGTCCGGCTTGGCTCGGCTGGCATGCGCTCAGACGAGGACTAGCAACGAATCTGCATGATCTACAAGTAGACGATCTAACGATTCAACGAGTGCTCCGACACTCCGATGTCAGCGTCACCAGACGCGCGTACATCAAGCGGCTTCCGAAGCAGGCTGTAGCTGCAATGGAAAGATTTCAGGAGCGTGTCGCAGCACACGAAGCCGAGGCGGGCAACAGTCGAACGCAATAGCACCAATGTTCGCAACTAGCCAGAATCCGACACCGGCGAGTGGAAACAACGCTCCAGCCTCGCCCTTTTGATTCGGCTTCTTTTGTCCAGGATGTTCCCCGGATGTTCCCCAGCCAAGTACTGAACGCGGGCTCAGTATGGATTCCAAATTGTTTATTTAGTTAGGATTAGATGTGGTAGGCGCGGCAGGAATCGAACCTGCAACCCTCGGATTAGAAATCCGATGCTCTATCCGTTTGAGCTACGCGCCCTCGTGGCTTAAGTCTAGCCGTTCCTGCTAGTTTACTGAAGCTTTGCGCTCGCAGTCTTCGTTTGATTTTCGGAAATAGGGGCTAAGCGGGGGCTATTCGGCTCCCGTTTCCGCTCCACAGCCTCGACCAACGCCAACTGGTCCTTGTTGCTGACGATAGCGTAGCGCCGGGCCATGGCTGCCGTCTTCCACCCGCCGGTCGCCGTGATAACCGACTCCGACACGCCTACCCGGCGGAGTTCTTTGGCTGCGCTGCGCCGGAGATCGTGGACAATCAGCCCGCGATATTTTCGTTTTCCGCAGCCGCACGGGCATCCTTTATTATGCCAAGGCTCGGCGCACGCCGCGCACACGTATTCGCCCAGGCCGGCAGAGATGCAGGCTCGCTGCCAGGTTTTGCGAAAGTCGTGGACCGGATGCCGTACTCCGTTCTTGTCTGTACGCGTGAGCACGCGCTCCTCTGGTTGTGGTCCGCAAAAACCCAGGAGGCAGTTTTTCAAATCGATGTAACATTGTTACATTCCGAGGATCTCGAGGCTGTGGCTTCGTTTTCTCGCTTCGGAATATTACTGATTGCAAAGAGGTTCAGTCCGTATAGAATTTTGGCGAACTACAGGTTTGAAAAACATAGTAGATGTCGGCGTCAGTGGGAGGTGCTTCCAATGGGCCTTCATCTTGAATTCTGAGGCGCCATGCCTCATACCCATCGACTCCGTCATTCGACACCTGCGTAATCATGAGAAAAGATGATGATTCCAGACTAACCAACCAGTTCGTTAGGTCCTTCCTCCCCAAATACGCGGTTCCGCCTCCTTCAGCAACTCAGATGGAACTTTCGCTCTCCGCCTGAATCCAACCAGCTAAGCCCCATCCAACGTGTCACGAGCTTTTCCGTCCGTCCCTTGCTATGCACAGTTGGGAGTACCGCTATGACCCGTGGGAATAGCTCTCACTCGAAAAGCTATTGGACAAACCCGCAAAGAGGATTCAAATTGGGTCAGCGCATTTCTGAATCTGCCGAGAACCGTGAATCACCAGGTTCGCAGCCGCTCAAAACACAGATTCGATGCGAAACAGCCGGCGCTCGGAGAATGTTCGCCAGCCTACCGGGTCACGGTCCGACTCGTTTTTAAATTCCACACGTACTGCATGCCCCGCACCCACAAAAACGTCCCTGCGGCTGCAACAACGTCAGGTCGCGCGGTTTTGATATACGACCGTCGGGTAGTGGCCACGTCTGTGTGTCGCAGAATCGCCTGGATCACGAGATCGTCGACCCCGAGGGACTTCAGATTCGTAGCAAGTCCACGCCGGTATGCGTGCCAGCCATACCACGACAGTCCCGCTTCCTCAAGTACTGGACGGATCACTCGCTCCGCAAGGTTGTGCAGATCAAGTGCTCCGCCTACCGTGTTCCGATGCATGGCACACCCTTTTCTCGATGTTCGGGGAGGGCTACTTCTATCTGCAATTCCCTCCGCGTCAAGGTTGCAGGAAACGCCTCGAGCGGCGGAAGACGTCGCAATGCCGTGGGCCGCGGGACCCGAGTCTTGCGCCTTTCTTTGTTGCGAGTAAAATCGACCGAGAGGTTGAGAAGATGCATGAAGAAATCATTGCTGCAAAAGTTTCTGACGGCGCGGTCTACCCGGACTTAGTGAATGGAGGTTTCTCGCCCGGACACACCTTCAAGTGTCATGCGTGCGATGTAACCTATCGCCTGTTTTACCGTTCATTTGGTGGGGATCCCTCGGTGAAAGAGCGGGCTGCGGACGTCACGTCCTTCGAGTCTTGCGTGGAGAACTCTCACCCGACGCATCCGGATCGGATCTGGGTGAAGCACCTCATCTGAAGGTCCCGCACGAAGCGTGTCTGTGCGATTTCGAAAATCGCCCTCCTCCGAGAACCATCCGGATCCATTGCCGTTCGGAAGGCGGAGCGTGTTCAACAAACAACTCGAGGTTTTTCGTCATTCGATTGCGATGGATCTCGAAACTTCCAACAGGGTTCGATGCAGCTCAGCCCGCATACCAGTCCGTTGCGCACATCATCTTGGGCCAGGATGTTGCGGGCGATGGTCTCTTTGTCGAGCTGACTGGAATTGAGATACTTCACCGAGCGTCGGCAAGCCTTGGCTGCAGCCAGGGAAGCTTCCTTGACCCGCTCGGTGACCTTCTCCACATGGTCGCCAAAGTTCTTGAGGAAGACTTGGTTCGTCCAGATATAGCTCATCATCCCCTGCGGATTGCCGATGGAGCGCAGGTGTCCGCGAAATACTAAGCGGTCAAATCCTGAAAGTGTGCCGGCGATCTTGTCCTGGTGTTTAGCGATAAACTCATGCATGGGCGTTCTCCTCCCTATCGTTGTTGGTCTTGGAACAACCTGTAATGATACGCAGACGGGGAACGCCCGTAACGCAAGCGTCAGCCCGCACCCCGAATGGTAAGTACGATCTAACTAAGGGATTAAAACGAACGGGTTTGTGCATCGGCTAAAGCTGATTGCCAACTGCTGACAGCTGAAAGCTCACGACCGTGTTTGGTTGCGGCTATGCCGCGCTCTGAAATACAAGGGCATAAGTGTCTCTGATCAGTTGTGTCTCTCTCACCACGACGGTTTTGGCTCAAAGTGGAGATGAATAGATTGGCGGCGCGGGAGCATAAGATCGGGAGCTCAACCATTTCCCAATCTCCGAAGGCAGTGTGGGCATTGGTACAACCACGCCGGGCAGCACGCTGCGAATTGTTAATCCGAGTAATTCGTTGAACAATTTTGGGCCTTGAGCCCCACGCCAAATACGCAACCGTTAACAGCGACATAAACTGCAGCGCTGCTGTCCGCGGCGAATCGCTGGCTACGAGCGGCGGCACCTGTGATTGCGATAACCCACAGCTGAAATAGCCGGGGTGTGAACACGGAGTCGCTCTAGCTCCAGGGGGAGCTGGAATATAGGGCTCGCGCGCAGCACCGCCCAGTGTGCGCCCTTGTCAACGCAATTCTCCGCGCCATGCTTAGGAGCGTTCCGAGAACATGTTCAGTACGGTCTGTCGCCCACACACGCACTCACAAAATCAATGATTTACAGCCGCCTGCGCGAACAGACCATAGCTCACTTCGAAGCCGCACGGTTAGCCGAAGCCTGGGCTCCGAAGAACACGCGAACTGCCAGCCGTTCGGTGATATCGTAGAACGAATGATGGATTCGAGCCGGGACGTAAATGATTGTGCCGGACAGACATCGAAACTGTTGGCGCCTCCTTCTGAGTCGGTTCTCATTTTCGCCCGTCCGCTAGCGACGTAGTACACCTCGTCTTCCGAGTGCGGCTTCTGGTGGTCCATCGCTCCGCCATTCAACACATAGATCCCGACGCTCAGTGAGGAAACACGGAGAAATTCGCGATATGGCGGAGTTGATTGCGCGAGTAGTTCCGAGAAGTCGAACACATTAATATGCATGGGACGCCTCTGATTCTTCCCACAGGATACTGCTCCAACCCGATCACCGAGATCTTCGAGTCTCCAGTGGGACACATTCTCCATTGAACTTCGTTCGACCACTATTGTGTCCGCATTGGCAGACAAGCCAGACACCTCGGTATCGGCGAGCATTCCGAGGCAATTGCAGTTCTCAGCTGACTTTGAGTTTTGACCAACCGCATCACCGAGCTTTGTGATCCCGATCACAGTGAGACAGGCCGTGCGTCACAAACAGTTCTAGCGTGTGCAGTAACACGTGGAGGAATCCGATCCTAGAATTCGCGATCCCAAATCGCCTCGGGGGCGGCTCCCAAACCTCCCTGCTGCTGCCTCCTTCTCTCCTCTTCCCAATCTCCAATTCGCTTCGCGCTCGCTTAAGACTTTTGTCAGCCGCATCCTCGCACGAAGAACCCGGGTCTTGAGACGGCGGTTCTCGTCTTCCAGACCCTTCAGCCGTTGTGGCTTCGCCGACCTCCATCCCACCGTACTTACTCTTCCACCCGTACAGCATCGCCTCGCTCACACCGTGCCCCGAGGTTATCCCGCGATCTACCGGCCCGACTCGTGGTCCTTCAGAATCCCCACGATCTGCTCCTCGCTAAGTCGCCCTCTCTTCATGGCCACGGTCCTCCTTCGTCGCTACCGTCGCGACGTGAGGTGCTCAATTCTAGCTGGCTGAGTTTTTCGTGGGCAGGTTAGGAGCCGCTTGGGTCGAAATTGGTCAAGCTAGATTTTCGGCTTTTCGGCACGTTTCAACGCGAAAGGGAGGTGCAATTGTCTGGAATCGTCCTGACCGAACCGAAAGGAGAGGTTCTTGCCGACGGTCAGATATTAGGGGCGAAGACCGGCTGTCCAGTTGATGACCAGCGTGATCGGTGCCGGGTTTTGTTCTGCGGGCGGAATTGTATTGACAAGGAACCGCAAGCCGTCGATGGAAACATCATACGGGTTACCCACAGACATCCTAACCACCCTCTGGAAGAGCGACCGGACTGCCCGCACTTGGAAGTTCGACCCCCTCGCATTAACCTCCGCCGCCATCAATGTGCTGTTATCGAGGCCCACATAGAAAAGTCCCGTTCCATCGCGGCGCCACACTGGGTATAGACCTCCAGTGGCTGAGATCTGCCAGCTCGCTCCTGGGCCCGGAAATGGAGCTACATAAATTTCGTATCGGCCCGACTCATCAGAGGCGTAGGCAATCCATCGACCGTCGGGAGAGAATTGTGCACCGCCCGCCTCAAAGTTGGTTTGGAGGAATGGAAATGGCTTTCTAGCTCCGAAAAGCGGCAAGACCCATGTCTCTCCCCGTTTTTCTCGCTTCAGGTCGTGCGAAGAGGAAGAATAGGAGTAATAGGCAATGAACCGCCCGTCGGGAGACCACGACATGGGATATTTATCATGGTTCGACTGTAGGAGAACCTCTTCAGTGGTGGCACCACTCGAAGCCTTTTGGTACAGGTCAAAATGTCCGGTTCGGTTTGAGGCGAAGACGATACTGCGACCGTCGGGCGACCAGACCGGGTTAGCATCAATGAAGGAGTTGAAGGTAAACCGGATTCTGGTGCCTCGCGACAACTCGTAGAGCCAGAGGCTCGCGTTTTGGCTTTGCCGATTGCTGATTTGCACCGCTAACTTTCGCCCGTTTGGCGACAAACGCGGGGTAAAGTAGGGCGCCAACTCACTTACCTCACCGATTGGCTTGCCGCTCTGGTCGAGCCAGAGAAGTTGGGTTCCGACCTGCCCAATTCCTCCTCCCTGAAAGGCGAGGATACCATTCTGCGAAGCCGAGAAGATACCTCTCCACATGAGGCTATCGTATTGAACGTACTCCGCAACAGGGAAGGCGTCGCCGCTGAGTTGCAAGCGCTTGGCGTCTAAAGGCTGGGCCATGAGCGTGTTGTCGCGCGAGAAAAGCAGATACCCCAGCGCATAGACGGCGTTCGAGTTAGCACGCAGCAAGAGCCTGTTCACTCTGAGATCAAGGGTGGCGACATAAATGCCGTCCCTTTCGGTCTCACCACCGGGATGAAGTGCGAGGTAAAGAAAGTGACGACCATCGGGGAGGAAGTAAGGCCAGCGGTGAGTAGTTTCCGGAGGATCACCCTCGAACTCCGTCACGGGACTGGCTGAGCCGCCAGCCGCGGAAACGCGATAAATGGGAGCACGGAAGTTGGGCGTGAAAAGAATCACTCCGTCCGCGCTCATTGTGCAACCGCGACCAAATGGGGCCTCCGAGAGAGTTTGAGCAGGCCCACCTGAAGCTTCGATTTTTTTGAGCTTTCCGTCGGCGAAGAAGCCGATGAAGCGGCCGTCGGGCGACCAGCAGGGAAAGGAAGCCCCCTCTGTGCCAGGAAGGGGCAACGCGTCCAGAGCATCCAAGGAGCGAACCCAGAGGAGGCTCTTCCCATCAGCAATGGTGGCGACGAAGACCAACCGTCGACCGTCGGGTGAGACAGCCACAGGACCACCGGCATAGCCCATGAAGTAGAAGACGGATTTTTCGGGAGGAAGGATGGAGAAGCGAATGGAACGCACGTCAACGGATGCAGTACGGAAATAACCGACGGCACTTGAGATAGCCACCAAGAGGGTCACTGCTATTATTCCCCAGGTGAAGCCGTCGCGCCGCTTGCGCTGGGCAAGGACTGGTACCGGAACGCCGGCTTGGCAGCCAGTCTCGGCAATCAGCTTAAGCTCGAGCATCAGATCGTACGCGGTCTGCCACCGCTCATCGGGGTCTTTTGCGAGGCAGGTCTTAACGACGCGATCGAGTGCAAGCGGGACCGTCGGCTGGAGAGTTGAAATCAGCGGTGGCTCTTCAGAGAGGATGGCGGCAACAACGCTGGCTTGGCTTTTTCCTCCAAAGGCCTTGCGGCCAGTAGCCATCTCGTAGAGAACGGCACCGAAGGCAAAGATGTCGGTGCGCGGGTCTTCTTCTTTGCCTTCTAGTTGTTCGGGTGCCATGTATTGCACAGTGCCGACGATGATTCCTTTGGGACGGCTCTCCGTTAGCACCTCCGCAACATTACGCACTCCAACCGCATACTTTGCGGTTGGCTTGGCGAGGCCGAAGTCGAGCAGCTTGACGCCGGTCCTGGTCAGCATGATGTTCCCCGGCTTGAGGTCGCGGTGGACGATGCCGCGTCGGTGGGCTTTGTCGAGGGCATCGGCAATTTGAGTGGCGAATCCGAGGAGTTGTTCGGTGCCAAGCGGTGCTTTCTCCAAGCGTTCGGCCAAAGTTTGGCCTTCGAGATACTCCATCACCAGAAAGTCAGCGCCTTCGTGATGTCCGATGTCAAACAGGGAACAGATATTAGGATGCGAGAGACTTGAGATGGCCCGCGCTTCGCGCTCGAATCGCTGACAGCGTTCGGGGTTGGCGGCTAGGTGGGCAGGCAGGACCTTGATGGCGACCTTGCGGTCGAGCCGAGTGTCGCGGGCAAGATACACTTCTCCCATCCCGCCTGCGCCCAGCGAGCAGAGAATCTCGTACGGGCCGAGACGCGTACTGGGAGAAAGCGGCATACTTTTGGGCATCATAATCCACTCCCTCGCACGAAGCCAAGCAAACTGGAACAGGCAAGAAGATTCCTTTATCTAGGCGTAGCGTGCTTTGCTTCGTAAGCTAGTCCTTCCGGAAAGCACGAAAGGCACAACAGCAGTCCTGACAAATCAATCCGTTGCGCGGCCTCTCGCAGGGGTTCTTGGAGAGCAAAAGTCGCGGCCGGCTGTACACGAGGTGTGCCACAAACGCCCATCAGGCAAGCCGGGCTCGCACACTAGAGACCGATATCTGTGGAATTGCGTAGCAGCAATCCTGGTTTACGCGGTGGCGAAGCGGTTCGTACACTTCAGCGCTCACCTACAGTCGATACAGCAGGATGGCCTACTTCCGAGCCAGTGCCACCACCGCTCGTTTGTTCGCATTCTCGCCGCCACGCTCCGCCAGGCTCAGAGCCCAACGCCGCAGATCACTGTCGAGCTCCACAAGGGCTCAGAGTGTGGTGTGCACTTTGCATCATCAGAGTTCTCAGATCGGGGTCTCCTCCCTTGTTGATGTGCAGTTGCGCCTCGCTCTGTCCCGAGTTCCTGCGCCCCGCGCTGTTCTTGCATTCCCCTGATGACCTCGCAAAGCTTTCTTGAACGCCACCTGAAGCTCACCCAAAGGACCTGCCCGCCCGACCATCTTCGATACGGCCTCAGATGACAGCTCGTGCGGGTCTTCGGCAAAACGGTCAGTGAGGGGCGCAATAAATTGATAGCCGCGCTTGGGAAGGGTTTCACTGTAAACGGGATTGTCATGCTGGTCGCCCAG
>Ga0307479_10000894_pt1 | contig 26917 bp, 20 predicted proteins | sample atmos_gasesECM4C_FD_203743 | JGI IMG/M metagenome (GOLD analysis project Ga0307479, IMG submission 203743) | Hardwood forest soil microbial communities from Morgan-Monroe State Forest, Indiana, United States - atmos_gasesECM4C_515 | ecosystem: Environmental > Terrestrial > Soil > Temperate... | reverse complement strand
GGCGTCGAGCATGTCCAGCACCGGTCCGGGCGCGCCGCCATGCAGCGGCCCTTCGAGCGCGCAGAGGGCCGCGATCACCGCCGGCAGCACTCCCGCCCGCGTCGACGCCACCACCCTGGCGGTGAACGTCGAGGCGTTCATTCCGTGCTCGGCGACCGTCACCAGGTAGGCGTCGAGGGCGGCCACCTCCGCGCCGCTCGCCGGCTCGCCGCGCAGCATGCGCAGGAAGTCGGCGGCCTGGGAGAGCGCCGGGTCGGGAGCGACGGCCGGCAGCCCGCGCCGCGCGCGATCGAAGGCGGCGGCGAAGACCGGGATGGCTGCCGCCGCCAGGTAGTGGTTGCCGTCACCGCGCGGCCGCAGGCTGGCGAGCCCCAAGCGGAGCGCGGAGACCGCCGGCATCTCGGCGGCGACCCGGCGCAGCTCGCCGGTGCGGGCGAACGCGGCGGCGCGCGCCTCGCCGAGCGCCGCCTGCACCTCGGCGGCGGTCGCCGGGCCGTTTGCCGCCGCCGGCGCCAGGCCCTCCCAGAGCCTCCTCGCCACCTCCTCGAAGCGCACGCTGCCGGCGAGCTCCTCGACCGGCAGGCCGCGCACCAGCAACCTTCCCGCCTCGCCGTCGACCTCAGAGAGCACGGTCTCGGCGACCACGACGCCATCGAGGCCCGCGGCGACCGCTGTCATCTCGTCCTCCTTCCCGCCGGCGTCTGGCCGGCGCTGCTGCCGCGCCGGGCTCGGCCCCGCGGCTTCGCGGCGGCGCTGCCCTCGCCGCCACCGTCACCCATATTGATCACCCGGTCGATACATGTCAATATTGATCACAGAATCAATATGCCGCCGCCTCGCTTCCTCACCGCCGCCGAAGCCGCCGCCGCCCTCGGGGTGCGCCCGGCCACCCTCTACGCCTACGTGAGCCGGGGGCGGCTGCGCAGCGAGCCGGACCCGCGCGGCAAGGGCCACCGGTATGCGGCCGACGAGGTCGCGGCGCTCGCGCAGCGGGTGGCCGCCGGTCGCGATCCGCGGCAGGTGGCGCGCGGCGCTCTCGCCTGGGGCGAGCCGGTGCTCGACACGCGGCTGACGCTGATCGCCGGGGGCCGTCTCTACTACCGCGGCTTGGACGCGGCCGAGCTGGCCGGCCGCGGCGAGACCCTGGAGCGGGTCGCGGCCCTGCTCTGGATGGGACGGCTCGAGGCGTCGCTGCCGCCGCCGGCGGCGTGGCGGCTCGCGGCGCTGCCGCGCCTCGAAGCGGCGCTGGCGTCGAGCCGCTCCTGGCGGCCGTTTCAGCGCATGCAGACCTGGCTGCCTCTCGCCTCGGCCGCTGACCCGGGGGCCTATGACCTGCGGCCGGGAGCGGTGGTGGCGGCCGGGGCCTGGCTGCTGCAGCTTCTGGCCGCGCTCGCCGCCGGCACCACCCGCCGCCTCCGGCAGGCCCCGTCTGGGACGAGCGCGGCCGCGCTGCTGGCGCGGGTGTGGGCGCCGCCGCAAAGCGGCAGCGTGCGGCCCGCGGCGCGGCGCGGCCGCGGCGCCGGCGGCGCGCGCGACGCCGCTGGCGCGCGCGACGCCGGTCGAGCCGGCGAAGCGGACGGCGATGCGGCCGGCCTCGCGCGCTGGCTCGACGCGGCGCTGGTCCTGTCCGCCGATCACGAGCTCAACGTCTCCGCCTTCACCGCGCGTTGCGTGGCCTCGGCGGGCGCGCCGCCCCATGCGGCGGTCGCAGCCGGCCTGGCAGCGCTCGGCGGCTCGCGCCACGGCGGCCAGGCCGAGCGCGTCGAGGCCCTGCTGTCGGAGGTGGCCGCGCCCCCCGCCGGCGCCGCCGCCGCCCGCGCCGCGATCCGCGAGCGCCTCGCCGCCCGCCTGCGGCGCGGCGAGGAGATCCCCGGCTTCGGCCAGCCGCTCTACCCGGACGGTGACCCGCGCGCCCGCCTGCTGCTGCAGCTGGCCGCGGACAGCAGCCCCGCCTCGCCCCACGTCGAGGCGGCGGCAGAGCTGGCCGCGGCAGCGCTCGAGCTGCTCGGGGAGCGGCCAAACCTCGATTTCGGGCTGGTCACCCTGGCGCGGGCCCTCGAGCTCCCCGCCGGCGCCCCCCTGGCCCTCTTCGCCGTCGGCCGCTGCGCCGGCTGGCTCGCCCACGTCCTCGAGCAGTACGGCGAGCCCGGGCTCATCCGCCCGCGGGCGCGTTACGTCGGCCCCGACCCCGAGCCCCCTCCCGCCCAGCCCGCCGCCGCCCCCTCCTGATCCCGCAGCGCGATCTCGAGCCAGGCACTTTCGCCGTGCGGCTCGGGGACTCCCGCCCCACCACGGTCAGGCGGGCTGGCTGCCGGCGGCGGCCGCGGGAGCGGCCGGGGCTTCGCCGCTGCCGAGCGGCAGGAAGACGCGGAAGGTGGTGCCGCGGCCCATGCGGCTCTCGACCTCGACCCGGCCGCCGTGCGACTGAGCGAGGTGCTTGACGATGGCGAGGCCCAGCCCGGTGCCGCCCTCTTCGCGGGCGCGCCCCTTGTCGACGCGGTAGAAGCGCTCGAAGATGCGCCCGAGCGCCTCCGGCGGGATGCCGATGCCGGTGTCGCTCACCTCGATCACCGCCTGCCCTCCCGCCGGCGCCAGCCGCAGCGTCACCTCGCCGCCCGGGCGGTTGTACTTGATGGCGTTGTCCAGCAGGTTGACCAGCAGCCGCTCCAGGCCGTCGGCGTCGCCGGGGATGCGGGGGAGGGGCTCCTCGCGCACCTGCAGGCGGATGCGCTTCTCGCGCGCCGCCGCGGCGAGCACCTCGACGGCGCGCTGGGCGAGCGCCGCCAGGTCGACCGGCTCGCGCTCGACCGCCGCCTGGGCGACGCTCTCGAGGCGCGACAGGGTGAGCAGGTCGTCGAGCAGGGCCTGAAGCCGGCGGCACTGCCACAGCAGCCGCTCAGTGAAGCGGAGCGCGGTCTCCTCCTCGTGCAAGGCGCCGTCGCGCAGCGTCTCGGCATAGCCGCGGATTGCCGCCAGCGGCGTCTTCAGCTCGTGCGAGACGTTGGCCACGAAATCACGCCGCATGTCGGCGACCCGCGTCAGCTCGGTGGTGTCGCGCGCCACCACCACGGCGCCGCGCTCGCCGCCCGCGAGAGCGGCCGAGGCGAGCAGCAGCGTGCGGCGCTCCGGCACCTGCAGCTCGATCTGGCCGCTCTGCGGCCCGCCCTTGCGCAGGGTGTCGGCGATCACCCGCGCCAGCTCCGGCTGGCGGCTGAGCTCGAGCAGCGGCTTGCCCGCCACCTCGCCGGCGAGGTCGAAGAGGCGGCGGAAGGCGGGATTGGCCAGGGAGGCGCGGCCGTCCGGGCCGACCACCAGCACCCCCTCCGACATGCTGGCGAGGATCGATTGCAGGTGGTCGCGCTCGCTGCGCACCGCCGCGAACTGCGTCTCGGCAGTCTCGGCCAGGCGGTTGAGCGCGCGCGACAGCACCGCTAGCTCCTCGAGCTCGGGCTCCTCGACCCGCCGCGCCATGCCGCCGGCGAGCTCGCCGGCGCCGGCGATCAGCCGCGCCAGCGGCCGGAACAGGCGGCGGTCGATCCACAGCGAGACGGCGAGGATGACGACGCCGGCGGCGGCCATCGCCAGGCCGAGCACCGCCGCGAGACGCGGGCCGGGCAGCAGCGGCCAGAGCAGCGCGCCGGCGACCAGCACCGCGGCCAGCGCCGGCCAGAGCGGCGCCAGGCGAAGCTTGGGCGGCAGGCCGAGGTGGCTCAAGGGCGCAGCCGGTAGCCCACCCCGATGACGGTCTCGATGCGCTCCGCTTCGGGGCCGAGCTTGCGGCGCAGGCGGCGGATGTGGGTGTCGACGGTGCGGCTGTCGATGTCCTCGGCGTAGCCCCAGACGTCGGAGAGCAGCTGGCCGCGGGTCTGCACCCGGCCGCAGCGCTCGAGCAGCAGCCGCAGCAGCCGGAACTCGGTGGCGGTCAGCGGCACCTCCTTGCCCCGCACCCGCAGCTGGTGACCCGAGATGTCGAGCTCGATGCCGCCGAGGTCGATGCGCTCGGCCGCGCTCTCCTCCTGCTGGAAGCGGCGCAGCACTGCCTTGACCCGCAGCACCACCTCGCGCGGGCTGAACGGCTTGCTGATGTAGTCGTCGGCGCCCAGCTCGAGGCCCACTATGCGGTCCACCTCCTCGCCGCGGGCGGTGAGCATGACGATCGGCAGCCGGGAGGTGACCGGGTCGCGCTTGAGCATCCGCGTCAGCTCGAGGCCGTCGATGCCGGGCAGCATCAGGTCGAGCAGGATGAGGTCCGGGTTGTCGCGGCGCACGGCGTCGAAGCCGGTGTCGCCGCGCCGCGCCGTCTCGACGTCGAAGCCCTCTTTCTCGAGGTTGTACTGCAGCACCTCGGCGATGTCCGGCTCGTCTTCGATGACCAGGATTCGCTCGCGTCCCATGAGCGAGAAGGGTAACACGCACGATTCCACAGCTTCTGTGGAAAACCCTGAGGAAAAGTGGTCTAAAAACGCCGCCGGGCCGCGTCTCTCGCGGCTTTGACCGCTTTGAACAAACCTCTGTGCAACTCGCGCAAACCGCTGATAACAAACAGTTTGTAATTCCAGCCTCGATGTGGCCAGCGCTCCGGCCGCCACCTGCGGCGAGATTTCCACAGGCGAGCCGGTGAAATCCGTGTCAGGGTTGTGTTAACTCTATGTGACAGCGAGGTTTAGGCCCAACGAACCTGGTGCCGCCACCCAAGCCACACCTCCCACCGCCTTGTCAACAGGGGGTCCGCAGCCGAACCGTTGCCAGGAAGGGTCAACCAGGCTGGTCGATCGAGCTGCGGCCGTGTGGCTGCGATGGTCGTGCTACGGCAACCAGCGCGCCGCGCCGCCATGATGAGAGCAGGTTCCACGACGCGATTGGCTGAAGCTGTACGATCCGTCTCGGCACTGCGCTGTCGCGCCTCGCGGTGCCTTGCCGTCAGCGGTCCAGGTGGGAGAGGGTACCCACTGGCCGCGCGAGTTGAAGTACCCTTTTCCGCGGTGCTCGCTCGCGGCGTCGGGGGCTGTCGCGGCGTGGCCCCTGGCGCGAGAGGTACCGGCAGCCGGCGGCGGTGCCAAGGCGCGTGAGCTGGCGCCAGCGCGCCCCGCCTTGGGCGGGGGGCTGGACGAGCGAAAGCGCGGATGCGGCGCCGAGTGTTGCCTTGCCGCCGAATAGGCCTTGGCGCTGTGTGACCCACCCCCCGCGTGGGTTCGTGAGCTGCCATGCGTAGAGGAGCCGTGGCCGCCGCCATGCCCTCCCTTCGACCACGCGGAGGCAGGCTCCAACAGCAGGACCAGGAGGAAGCTCGAGGCGATGACGCCTAGAGCCCGAGCCTTGAGCGATCGCGATTCCCGAGAAGTCACCTTGCTGCTACTGTCGCAGACAGCGAAGGAAGGCACAAGCTTATAGAGACTTAGAACTAAGCGCCTCCTGACTAGCGGCGCGCGGCGGCGACGAGCTCGTCGTTCCAGAGTACCCGCCAAGTCTTTCCGTCGTCGTCGGAGACCGACATGGTGCGGCGCCAGCGATCGGCCTTGGGCCGCTCCCAGACGAGGCGCGAGCGATGCGGTGCCTCGGCGGTGGTCGACCACCAGTCGACCCGCGCGCCTTCGGCCGTGCCCCCCGCACCCTCTGCCGTGCCCTCGTACCGCGCGAAGCGTCCATGGACGGCGTTGGCGTACATCATCACCCAGCGGCCGAGCTGGCCGTCGAAGACCTCGGTGCCGAAGCCGTGGTAGGTCCCCTTCGCCCCACGCACCTCGATCTGCTCGGTCTGGCCGGCGCCGCCGAGGATGGGAACGACGCGCACGGTCATGGGGGCCTCGGTGCCGTCAGCGGCATTGCGCCGCGTGCCCGTCCAGTCACCCCGAGTCCAGGCGAGAGTCCCGGCGGCCGAGGCCGGCGCCCCGGCGCCCGGCCCCGGCGGCGGGGCGGACCCGCACCAAGCGGCCAGCGCCGCGAGCGCGGCGGCCAGAGCGGCGACGATCGCGCCGGTGCACGGCCCGCGGACGCTGCCACCCCGTTCGGCCGGCGCCATGACGATGCCGACCGCCGCCGTCACGCGGTCTCGAGGCCCTGGCGCAGGCTGAGGCGGGCGCCGAAGACCTTCTCGAAGTGGCGCCGGTGCTCGCGCGCGGCCTCGAGCTCGAGCTCCACCTGGTAGCGCGAGACGACCTCGATGCGCACGCGGCCCTCGGCGATCGCGCCGTAGACCTCCTCGACCCGCGAGGCGTGCGTGCGGTCCAGGGCGTCGGCGATGCGCAGCAGCACGGCGAGGCGGCGGACGATCTTCTGCTGCCAGGGCTTGAGCGCCGCGAAGCCGGCATGCTTGCCGCGCGGCGCCGAGCCGCGGTGATAGCGGGCGAGGTGGGCGATGATCTCGATCTCGGGCGGATCGAAGCCGGCGAGGCTGGCGTTGGCGATCAGGTAGTAGGCGTGCTTGTGGTGATTGCGGTAGTGGACCGAGTAGCCGATGTCGTGCAGCAGGGCGGCGTACTCGAGCCATTCGCGCTCGCGCGCGCCGAAACCGTGCAGCGACGCGGTGACGTCGAACAGGCGCACGGCGAGGCGCGCGGTCTGCAGGTTGTGGCGCAGCACGCTCGGCGCCTGCTCGGCGAGCTGCACCACCTGCCGCCGCCGCAGGTCGCCGGGGGCGAGCGACGCCGGGATCGGCTGGCCGAGCGCCGCGAGCACCAGCCCGTCGCGCAGGGCGCGGTCGGAGACCTGGAAGCGCTCGACGCCGGCGTGGCTCACCAGCTCCTGCAGCAGGATGGCGCCCGCCATCAGGCTGTCCGAGCGCGGGCCGCCGACCGGCGGCAGCGCGGCCAGCTCGCGCCGGCGCAGGCGGCGCAGCCGCGCCACCAGCTGGGCGAGGTCCTTGACGCGCACCTCGCGCAGCCCGGTGGCGGCCTCCTTGCGGCCGCCGAAGAGGTCCACCAGGTCGGCGCAGCACAGTGCGGTGCCGGAGGTGGCGACCAGGCGTGCGAGCGGCGGCGCCGCCGGGTCGGCCGGCAGCTCCTCGGCGAGCCGGGCGCGGATCGCCTCGCGCAGGCGCGCGATCGATCCCGTGCGCGGCGGATCGCCGGCGAAGTGGACGGCGCAGCGCAGCGAGCCCAACGGCAGGCTGACCACGCCGGCGAGCTCGCCGGCGTGGGCGGTGATCCACTCGGTGCTGCCGCCGCCGACATCGATGACGGCGGCGGCGCCGGCGCCGAGGTCCACCACCTCGCGCACCGCGCGGTAGATCAGCCGCCCCTCCTCGGCGCCGCTCAGCAGCTGCACGTCGAGGCCGGTGTGGGCCTTGACGCGGCCCAGGAAATCCTTGCCGTTGGTGGCCTCGCGCACGGCGCTGGTGGCCACCGCCACCACCTGGTCGGCGCCCTTGAGCCTGGCCAGGGTGGTCATGCGGAGGAGCGCCTCGAGGCCGTCGGCGATGGCCGCCTCGGAGAGCATCCCCTCGCCGAGCCCGGTCTTGCCCAGGCGCACCATCTCGCGCTCGCGCCCGAGCACTCGATAGGCGCCGTTGGCCTGGGGAGCCACCACGATCATGTGGATCGAGTTCGAGCCGATGTCGATGGCGGCGAGCCTCCCGTACGGCTCGTCACGGCTCGCCGCGGTGTCGGGGAGGCGCAGCTGCAGCGGGTCGCCCACGCTGCCGCTGCCGACCGCCCCCGCGGGCGTGAGCAGCGGTTGGATCACGACTGCCGGTCGAGCCACCCGGCGATTGTAGTCCGCATCTCGCGCTCGAAGGAGGGCGTCGTCGCCGCGGCAGCCGCGCCGGCGGCGGGCTGGAACGGCTGCTCGCAGCGCTCGAAGAAGCGCGCGTCGCGCTTGCCGGGGTGGAAGAAGGCGGCGTCCACGCCGCGCGGCAGCAGCGCCATCCGGCCGCGCTCGAGGCCGTGCTGGGCGAGCAGGTCGAGGTCGCGGTGGCTGCCCACGAAGACCCGCTCCATGCCGCCGAAGAACCAGCGCATGTAGCTCCAGGTCATCTCCTCGAGGGTGGCGCTGCCCGACAGGTGGCGCACGTGGAGCGGGAAATCGGTGTGGTAGATGCCGGTCACCGGGATGCCGAGGAGCTTGCCGGCGGCGAGGCCGACCAGCCCCAGCGGGCCGGGGGTGCTGACCAGGATCTCGTCGTAGCCCGCGCGCTCGCAGTGCTCGAGCACCTCGAGCAGCGGCGGCAGCGCCAGCGTCTGCGATTCGTAGCCCGGGATGGGGAACCGCGCGAACGGCCGGAAGTCGCGCACCGCCAGGCCGGGCGGCGGGTTGTCCCGGCCGCAGGTGATGGCCTCGAGCCGGCGGCCGCGCTGCCGCCCCGGGCCGGCCAGGGTGCGCACCGCCTTGGCGACCCCGTTGACGTCGGTCAAGGTGTCGGTGAACCACGCCGTCCTGCCGCCCGCGCCGCCTGCCGGCCGCGTCTCCGCCTGGCGCCACGGCTGCTCGCGCCCCTCGCCGCCGGCGTGGCCCGGGCGGCGCTCGCCGGGGAAGCGCCGCGCCGCCGCCGCCAGCAGGTCGGCATCCTTGTGCTGGGCCTGCAGCGCCACCAGGTAGGGCGCCAGCGTCACCGCGAGCGGCGCCAGCTGCGCCGCGGCGGCGGCCAGCCCCTCGGCCAGCCGGCCGCGGCGGGCGTGGTGCACGAAGCCGCGCATCAGGGCGTTGGCGAGCTCCTGGCTGGCGCGGTTGGCGGCGTCGAAGGTGGCGCGGTCGGCCGTCCCGGTGGCGGCGGCGCCCGCGGCGCGGCGCCCGGCCGGCGCCAGCAGGTCGGCGAAGGCGCGGCCGCGCCGCCCGAGCGCCGGCGTGCCGCCGCCGCCCAGCGCCAGGCTGCGCAGCAGCTCGCCGAAGGCGTCGCCGCGGCTGCCCAAGCCGAGCGGGAACTGCCGGCGGTAGTACTCGTGGGCGATGCTGTAGAGGCTCTGCGCCAGGCGCAGGCTGGAGCCGGTCTCGCCGCCCGGCCGATGGTGGCCGGCGCGCAGCGCCGCCAGGTAGCCGGCCGCGTCCACCGGGTCGGCGCCGGCGGTGGTCTCGGTCCAGGTGGTGGCGACGTAGTGGCCGCCGTGGTCGTCGCTGCCGCCGGTGAAGGCCTTGATCCAGGGGGTCGGTCCGGCCGGCGCCAGCCGGTGGCGCGCCGCCAGCTCCTCGATCGTCTCGCGGGTCAGCGCTCCGAACAGCCGCCGCACCAGCTCGTTGCCGCGCCGGTCGTGGATGCCGTTCAGGGCCTCGAAACGGTTGAATAGGACGAGCAGCTTCTCGAGCTGGTCCAGGGTGAGCATGTCGTTGACCCGGTAGAGCGGGTGGGCGACCGAGTGGACGACCTCCTGCGCCACGAGGTAGTCGCGCAGCTCGTAGACGTTGCGGCGCAGCGCCTGGATGTCGCGGTGCTGCGCCTCGATGATGCCGAAGACCAGGCAGTGGATCTCGCAGCCGTCCTCGGGGAACTCGACGGTGACCTCCTCGGAGAGGAAGGTGCCCGGCAGGTGGGCGATCTCGAGCGCGCCGGCGATCGAGTCGTGATCGCTCAGGGTCACGAAGTCCATCCCCCGCTCCCGGCACAGCCGGTAGACCTCGCGCGGCTCGGTGAAGCTCTCGGGCGCCCCGAACTGGCGCAGGATCCACTCGGGCGGGCGGTTGGAAGCCTTGCTGTGGACGTGCAGATCGGCCTTGGCCGTCATCGGCGATCTCCCAGGTTCCGGGTCCGCGGCAGGCGGTCCCGGGCTCGGGATCTCATGCTATGGGGCGGGAATGCGCCGTAGGGTGACGGACCTGCGGCTTTCGGTAACGGTTGCGCGGCGGGCTGGTGACGCCTGGCGAGGAGGAGCCGCAGGCGCCTGCGCCCAGGCGGAGCCGCGACCGATCGCGCCGTCCGGCGCCACGCCCGGTTTGCGCCCGCATGTCTCGCGTTTGCCGCGGTTTGTAACATCACGGCGCTGGCGGTCCCCGGGCAGGTGTGGCAGAATCGAGGATACGCCGCGCCGCGCCGCCCCTTCGGCACCCGCTCCGGCCAGGGGCGAGCGCCTCCGGGCGAAGCCGTCGCGCCGACCTCGGGTGGCGACCTGATCCCAGGGAGTAAGAGAGAGAGACCGCTTGTCCGAGCCAAACCCCAGCCCGAGCTCCTCCGATCTTGGCGCCGCGGACCTCGCGGGCGCCGCGTCCCCCGCGGGCGCCGGCCAGGCCGCGGGCCCCGTCGGCCTCGCCGCCGCGCCCGCTGCGCAGCCGGCCCCGCCCCCCGACACCGCCTCGCTGTTCATCAACCGCGAGCTCTCCTGGCTCGCGTTCAACCAGCGCGTGCTGCAGGAGGCGCTGGACGAGACCAACCCGCTGCTCGAGCGCCTGAAGTTCGTCGCCATCTTCGACAACAATCTCGATGAGTTCTTCATGAAGCGCGTCGGCGGCTTGAAGCAGCAGCTGGCCAGCAACGTGCGCGAGCTGCCGCCCGACAGCCGCACGCCGCGCCAGCAGCTCGCCGAGATCAATGCCATGGTGCGGCCGATGCTCGCCGAGCAGCGGCGGCTGCTCAACGACGAGCTGCTGCCGGCCCTGCGCCAGCACGGCCTCGACATCCTGCGCTGGGACGAGATCAAGCCCGCCGAGCGCCGGCACCTGGCGGAGGAGTTCGATCGCAAGATCTTCCCGGTGCTGACGCCGCTGGCGGTTGACCCGGCGCACCCCTTCCCGTTCATCTCCAACCTCAGCCTGTCGCTGGCGGTGTCGGTGCGCTCGCCCGGCGGCGCGGCCGGCAGCCTGAGGGGGCGCGCCGGCAGCCTCCGCTTCGCGCGCATCAAGGCGCCGCACATTCTGCCGCGCTGGGTGCAGGTGCCGAAGACGCTGCGCTTCGTGCCGCTCGAGGAGGTCATCGCCAACAACCTGCAGCGGCTGTTCGAGGGCATGGAGATCGTCGAGTCGCACCCCTTCCGGGTGACCCGCAACTCCGACGTGCAGCGCAACGAGGAGGCGGCCGACGACCTGCTCGAGGCCATCCAGGAGGAGCTGCGCGAGCGCCGCTTCGCCACCGTTGTCCGCCTCGAGCTGGCCAAGGGCTGCCCGGAATGGATGCGCCAGCTGCTCTGCGAGCAGCTCGAGATCGGGCCGCAGGAGGTGTTCGAGCTCGACGGCCCGCTGGGGCTGCGCGACCTCATGGAGCTATCCCCGGCGCCGCTGCCGTCGCTGCGCTTCCCGCCCTGGTCGTCGGTCACCCACCCGCGGCTCGCGGCGCTGGCGGCGTCGGACGCCGGCGATCCGGACGACCTCTTCGGCGTCATTGCCGCGGGCGACCTCCTGGTGCACCACCCCTTCGACTCGTTCTCGACCAGCGTCCAGCGCTTCATCGAGGTGGCCGCCGACGACCCGGCGGTGTTCGCCATCAAGCAGACGCTCTACCGCACCTCGCACGACTCGCCGAACATGCGGGCGCTGATCCGCGCCGCCGAGGCACGCAAGCAGGTGGCGGTGACGGTGGAGATCAAGGCGCGCTTCGACGAGGCCGCCAACATCGAGTGGGCCGAGGCCTTGGAGGGCGTGGGGGCGCACGTCGCCTACGGCGTGGTGGGGCTCAAGACCCACGCCAAGATCGCCCTCGCGGTGCGGCGGGAGCGTGACCAGCTGCGCAGCTACGTGCACGTGGCGACCGGCAACTACAACCCCGAGACCGCGAAGCTCTACACCGATCTCGGCCTGTTCACCTGCAACGAGGAGATGGCCGCCGACGTCGCCCAGCTGTTCAACATGCTGACCGGCTACGTCCACCGGCCGCACTTCAAGAAGCTCTTGGTGGCGCCGATCAACATGCGCCAGCGCTTCCTAGAGCTCATCCGGCGGGAAGTGGAGCAGGTCCATGCCGGCAAGGGCGGCCACATCATCGCCAAGATGAACTCGCTCGAGGACCGCGAGATCGTCGAGGCGCTGTACGCCGCCTCCGCCGCCGGCGTCGAGATGGACCTGATCGTGCGCGGCATCTGCCGCCTGCGGCCGGGCCTGCCGGGGCAGAGCGAGACCATCCGGGTGATCAGCATCATCGGGCGCTTCTTGGAGCATGCCCGCATCTTCTACTTCGCCAACGCCGGCCGGCCCGAGTACTTCATCGGTTCGGCCGACTGGATGTCGCGCAACCTCGACTATCGCGTGGAGGCCATCGCGCCGGTCGAGGACCCGCGCCTGCAGGAGGAGCTCAAGGCCATCCTCGACCTGCAGCTGGCCGACAACGTCAAGGCCTGGGACCTGGGGGCGGACGGCACCTATCACCGCCGCCGCCCGGCGCCGGGTGAGCCGGCGCGCTCGAGCCAGGACATCCTGATGCAGCGCGCCCTAGACCGCACGCGCCCCTCCTGGGTCGCGGGGCCCCCCGGCCCGGTCGACGCGGGCGCCTGAGAGCGGGCCCCGCGGCCGCGTCTTCGGCCCAATCTCACGCGCCGGCCACGGCGAGGCTAGCGGCGAAGCTGTAGATCGAGGCTCACATGCCAACTCTTGACGACATCCTGGCGACACTGAGTGAGCAGCGCACCATTCTGAGCCGGCGCTATCCCATACGGCGCCTGGCCCTGTTCGGCTCCTGGGCGCGCGGCGAGGCGCGCGAGGACAGCGACATCGACGTCCTGGTGGAGGTAGATCCATCGATCGGCCTCCGCTTTGTGGACATCGGGGAGGAGCTCGAACGGGCCTTGGGACGCCGTGTAGACCTCGTCTCGCGGCGGGCGATCAAACCGGACCTGTGGAAGCAGATCGAGCCCGAGCTGATCGATGCCTGAGCGCAGTCCCGACCTGCTGATCGCTGACATGCTCGCCGCGGTGCGCAAGATCGAGCGCTTTACGTCCGGGATGGATCAGGATCAGTTCCGTCATGACGAGAAGACCGTTGATGCCGTCGTGCGGAACTTGGAGGTTCTTGGCGAAGCAGCGCGCCGGGTACCGGAGGATTTCGCTTCTCGCTACTCGGAGGTGCCCTGGCGGCAGATTGCCGGTCTGCGCAACCGGATCGTGCACGACTACTTCGGCTTGGACCTCGAGATCATCTGGCAGGTCATTCGACATGACCTGCGGCAGCTCCAAGCCAAGCTCGAGAGTCTCGCCTAGGGACCCAAGGCCACAGTCGGCAGGCAGCGTAGGCTGGTGCCGTTTCCTTCAAGACTTGAGGTGCTGCTTGAAGAAGGCCACGGTGCGCTTCCATGCGTCCTCGGCGGCGGCCGGGCGATAGTTGGTGCCCGAGGCGTTGGCGAAGGCGTGGCCAGCCCCCTCGTAGATGTGGATCTCGACACTCTTGCCCAGCTGCTTCAGAGTGCCCTCCATCTCGTGCACCGCGGCCGGCGGGATGCTCTGGTCGTCGGCGCCGAACAACCCCAGCAGCGGCGCGCGCAGGCGCTCGAGGCGCGCGCGGTCCTTCTCCGGCCGCCCGTAGTACACCACCGCGGCGTCGATGCCCTGCTGCAGCTCGAGCGCGGTCTGCAGCGCCCAGCCGCCGCCGAAGCACCAGCCGACGACGCCCACCTTGGACGCTCCCTGGTGCCTCAGGAAGTCGGCGGCGCTGCGCAGGGTGGCGATGGCGGCCTCGGGGTGGGCCATCACCGCGCCGACCAGCTGCTTGGCGGTGTCGGGATCGGCGGCGACCTTGCCGCCGAAGAGGTCGACGGCGAGCGCGGTGTAGCCCTCGCCGGCCAGCCTCTGAGTCATGGCCTTCATGTTGTCGTTCAGGCCCCACCACTCCGGGATCACGATGATCGCTGGCAGCGGGACGGGCGCCGCGGCGGTGCCGCCCTGGGCCTTGCCCGGGCGCTCCTGCGGCCGCGCCAGGTAGCCGCGCACCGGCCGGCCCTGGACCTCGCCGAAGTCGACCTCCTCGGCGGTCACCGGCTGGGCCGGGGCGGTGGTGGCGGCCGGCGTCGCCGCGGGGCGGTCGTGCTGGTGCTCGGCGGCCATCCGCTCCAGGTCCGCGAGGTCCGACAGGTCCGAAAGGTCGGTCGCATGCGCCGCGGCGACGCCGAGACCGCAGCTGATGGTGAGGATCGCAAGCACGGTGGTGGCGCTCATCACTGGCCTCCTCGGTGGCTCGAGAGGGTTGACACGTATACCTCGATTGATGACCAGGCCTTCACGGGGCGCCGGCAGCCGGCCGCGGCGGCCGGCGCCTGACATCAACCTACCACGCCGGTATACTGGCGAGACCGATCCAGGAGCGCTTGCCATGCGAAAGGTCTTCTGGAAGTGCCTCGCCGTCGTGCCCCTGCTGGGACTGACCTTGTGGTGGATCTGCTCGGATGCGCAGGACGCCCGCGGGGTGAGCGCGGCGCCGCTCGCGGCTGGCGCGGCCGGGGCCGGGGCGGGCCAGGGCGGTCACGGCTCGCTCGGCATCGGCGCCGAGCCGGGCATCGATGTCAACCTCTACGCCGATTCCCCGAGCGTGGGCGATCCGTCCTGGCGGCGCGCGCCGCTGTGGGACGACGGCAAGGCGGAGTTCTGCGCCTACGAGGTGAGCTGGGCGCACTACGGCCACGCCTACAAGGGGCGGGCGCTGCTGGTGCTGGTCAAGGAACCCTGGAACCCGGCGCTCGACGTCAAGGCGGACCATCCGGGACGCGACAGCTTCGAGGTGCTCAAGCTCAACCACGTCCGCGACGTGGCGACCGGCATCTACACCTATCACCAGGTGGCGAGCGTCTTCTGGCGGCGCGACAGCGGCGCGCTGCAGAAGGTCGCCGCCTCCTCCTCGGAGGCGTGCGGCGTCTCCTACGCCGAGATGACCCGCGGTAAGCTGCAGACCCACAGCTACTTCGACGGCGAGGGCGACCGCGGCCAGCGCTGGCCCGCCGGCGCCTGGCCCGAGGACGGCCTGCCGGCGGCGCTGCGCACCTTCGTCTCCGGCCTGCTGCCGGGCAGCCTGGACGTCTTCCCGTCGCTGCTCGCCGCGCGCTACGAGGACCTCAGGCCGCGAACCTACACCCTGGAGCGCCGCAAGGTGCCAGCGGCCGCGGCCGCTGCGGCCACGCCGGGCGGCGCCGCGTCCCCCTCCGGCCAGGCTGCCGCCTCGCCGAGCGAGGCCGGCGACCCCGGGGAGGAAGCGGTCGAGCTGCGGCTCAGCAGCGGCAAGTCGAAGCTCGCCTACACCTTCGAGGCGCGCCCGCCGCACCGCCTGCTGCACTTCGAGCGCGACGACGGCACCACCTACCGGCTCGCCAAGTGCGAGCGCCTGGTCTACTGGCAGATGCACGACCCCGGCGCCGAGGCCTGGCTGCCGCCGGCCCTGCGCTGAACCAAGACAGAAGCTCCATCACGACGCTCCGGGTTGGGAGGAGGGAGACATGGCTCTGAACGGAACTGTGCAAGGCGCCACCGCGGGCGCCTGCGGCTTCGACGCCGACACGCAGCTCACCGCCGGCCTCGCGCGGCAGTTCTTTGCGCTGGGCTACCGGTTTTGCGTGCGCTACGTCTCGCGGGGTCCCGAGGCGTCGGCGGACCTGAGCGGCGACGAGGCGAGCGCCATCCTCGGCGCGGGCCTGGCCCTGATGCCGGTGCAGCACGTCCGCGCGCCAGGCTGGTCTCCCAGCGCGAGCCTCGGACAGCAGGACGGCGCGGCGGCCGCCGCCAACGCCGGCGCGGTCGGCTTCCCGCCGGGCGTCAACGTCTGGTGCGACCTCGAAGGGGTGGACGCCGCGGTCGAGGCGCCGGCGGTGACCGACTACTGCCAGGCATGGTTCGACGCGGTCGCCGCCGGCGGCTTCGTCCCCGGCCTCTACGTCGGCGCCGAGGCCATCCTCACCGGGCCGCAGCTCTTTGCCCTGCCCTTCCAGCACTACTGGCAGTCGCAGAGCAACGTCCCCGCCATCCCGCAGCGGGGCTATCAGCTGATTCAGCTCTACCCGTCCGTCACGGTCAACGGCATCGGCATCGACGTCGACGTCATCCAGACCGACCAGCTGGGCGGCCAGGCCCAGTGGTTGGTGCAGGGGGCGCCGGCGTAGCCCGGCCGCGGCCCCTGCGCCGCTTCCGACCTCTACGCGTCCCGCAGCAACGACGACCCGAGCGCGGCGAAGAGCGCGGCGAAGCCCAAGAGGACTGTCGCGGGGAGCACGACGGCCTCGACGCCGTGGCCGAAAGAGATCAGCGCGTGAAAACCGTCCATCGCCCAGGCGGTGGGGAGGACGTGGGCGGCGCTCCAGAGCCAGCGCGGCATGACCTCGCTGGGCCACCAGCAGCCGCCCAGCGCCGCCAGCACCATGCTCGCGACCCACCCGACCGCCGCCGCCTGCTCCGGTGTGGAGAGGATGGCGCCCAGGAAGGTCGACATCGCCGCCACCGCCAGCAGGTAGGCGCCGAGCAGCAGCGCCATGCCGGCGGGCGAAGACCCCAGCGATAGCCCGAACACCACCCGGCCGGCGACGAGGAGCAGCGCGGCCTGGGTTCCGGCCAGGAGCAGGCGCCCGGCGAGCTTGCCGGCAAAGAGTGCGCCGCGCGGCAGCGGCAGGGTCGTCTGGCGGCGGATCACGCCCTGCCGCTTTTCGAGGGTGAGAAAGACGGCCCCGTAGATCAGCGTCATCATCAGCACGGTCATGGTCAGGATGCCCGGGACGCTCTGGGCGAAACCCGCGGGCGCCGGGTGACCGCGACCGGCCGTCGCGACCGACACGCTGACCAGCGGCGGCCGGGCGGCGCTGGTGACGAAGAACCGCTGCGTGGCCAGGCCAGCGCTGTCGCCCGGCGGTGGCGGGCCAGCCTCGGCCAGGCGTCCGACGATGCGGACGATGGCGCGCACGACGTGCGCCTCGGCGGCCAGGCTGAACGTCTCGTCGGCGCCGCTCGCCTTCTCGAGACGCAGCACCTGCTGGCGGCCGGCCAGGACGTTGGCGGTGAACCCCGCGGGCACGACGAGAGTGCGGGCCGGAGGCCCCGGCGCCGACACCTTCCCCGGCCCGCCGCGGGCGCTCCCGGCGGCATGGCCCGACGGCAGCTCGGTGAGCTCGACGCGTTCGTCGGCGAGCTCCTTGATCAACGCCCTGGCGAGCCAGCCGCCGTCGCGGTCGTCCACCGCCAGGCCGATCTTCCGGGGACCGCCGCCGGCGTTCATTGCCCCGAAGATCCACATCAGGGCGAGCGGCAGCAGCAGCATCCAGATCAGCGAGGCGCGATCGCGCAGCGTCAGCCGGAGATCGTTGCCGGCGAGGATGCGGATCTGCCGCCAGCGGTTCATGACAGCTCGCCGCGCAGCAGGCGCCGCTGCCAGAGCGGCGCGGAGAGGACGAGCAGCACCAGCCCGATCCCCGCCAGGATGGCGATGTCGGGCAGCACGGCCCGGAGGCTCCCGCCGTTCGCCACCAGCTGGCGATACCCGCGGGTCGCCCAGTAGATCAGGGAGAAAGGCGCCAGGGCCCGTAGCACGCCCGGCAAGCTGTCGAGCGGGATGAACGCGCCGCCCGCGAAGGCCATGACCAGCGACGCCATGTTCGCCAGCGTGGCGCCCTGCCGTTCGTTGCGGGCGGCGGCGAACACCGCCGAGGCAAAGCCGGTGGTGGCGACCACCAGCGCGAGCGACAGCAACAGATAGCCGGCGAGGTCGACGCGGCGCGGCGCCACGAGCGCGGCGAGGACACTCAGGAAGACCAGCGACAGCCCGGCCACGGCGGCAGTGGCCAGCGCCTTGCCCACCAGCACGCGCCCGGCGGTGAGGGGGCCGGCGAGCTGCCGCCGCAAGGTCTTGAGCCTGGCCTCGACGAGCAGGTCGCGCATCGTTTGATCCGACAGGCTGAACAGCGAGTACACCGCCACGCCCGGCAGGAAGAGCAGGAAGAGCGAGGGGCCCCGCGGCGACCCGCCCGCCTGACGCCCGCCGCCCGTCGCCCCCAGAGTCGTCGTCTGCAGCGTCACGACCGGCGGCAGGACGTAAGGCCGGGCGCGCCTCACCACCCCGTTGACCAGGACGGCGATCTCGGCCACCCGCCGGTCACTGCCGTCGTCGCCCCGCGGGCCAAGCGGCGTGAACGCGGCGCGGAGCTGGTCGAGCGGGCCGCGCAGCAGCCTCGCGGCCGACGACAGCCCCTCGGCCAGTACCGTCGAGACCTGCTCCGCGACGTCGGGCAGGATCGACTGCGCGGGGTTCTTGACCAGCTCGAGGCGCGCCGGCCGCCCGGCCAGGACGTCGCCGGTGAGGCCGGCCGGCAGCCGCAGCAGGGCGGCGGCCTCCCGCCGTTCGAGCAGATCGCCGCCGTCGCCGGCCACCCGCTCCACTCTCTCCACCTCGAAGTACGGCTGCGCCTCCCCTTGCTCGAAGGCCGCGGCGACGAGGCGGCCGACGAGGCCGCCGTCGCGGTCCTCGATCAGCAGGTGCACCTTGGGGGGCCTGCCGCCGCCGCCGCCGAAGGTCAGCGCGACGAGCCCGGCAAAGATCAGCGGGAAGGCCAGCAGCACGAGAGTGGGGATGGGCGCCCGCCAGCGCCGGCGAAGGTCCTTGGCCACCATGGATAGCACGACGCGCATCAGTCGCGCAGCTCCCTGCCGGTGAGGCGCAGGAAGAGGGAGTTGAGGCTCGGCGGCTCGATCGCCACCCGGTCGATGGCCAGGCCGCCGCGGTAGATCTCGGCCAGCAGGCCTGCCGCCCCGCGCTCGCCGGCCGCGAGGGCGACCTTGCCGGCGGCGGCCGACAGGACCCGGGTACCCGGAATGCCCGCCAGCGCGGCGGCTGCCACGTCGGCCTCGAAGCGGCCCCAGAGAGTCACCACCTCCTCCTCGCCGAGCCGCGCCTTGAGCTCGTCGAGCGTCCCCTCGGCCAGGATGCGCCCGTGGTCCACGATGCCGATGCGGTCGCACAGCCGCTCGGCCTCTTCGAGGTAGTGGGTGGTGTAGATGACGGCCGCGCCGGCGGCGGCAACGCCGCGCACGAGCTCGAGGATGCTGGCCCTGGCCTGCGGGTCGATGCCGGCCGTCACCTCGTCGAGCAACACGGCACGCGGCGAATGGACCAGCCCGAGGGCCAGGTTCAGCCGTCGCTTCATGCCTCCGGAGTAGGTCTTGACGGCGTCGCGCGCCCGCCCGGTGAGCTCGACCTGCGCCAGCGCCCGCTCCGCGGCCGCGGCCAGCGCCTTGCCCGAAAGCCCGTAGAGGCTTCCCCAGAAGCGGACGTTCTCGAGGGCCGTCAGCTCCTCGTAGAGGGCAACCTCCTGAGGCACCACGCCCAGGCGCTGCTTGATGCGCAGCGGATCGCTTGCCAGCTCGATGCCGTCGAAGGTTATGCGGCCAAGGTCGGGCGCCAGTAGCCCGCTGATCATCGACAGGGTGGTCGTCTTACCGGCACCGTTCGGTCCCAGCAGGCCGTAGATCTCACCCGCCTCGACCTGGAAGGAGATGCCGTCGACCGCGAGCTTCTCGCCAAACCGCTTGGTCAGCGTCTCGGCGCGGATCACGGGGCGCCCTTTCAGCTCGCGCCTAAGACGAAACCGAGGGCACAGCGGCTGCGCGCCACCTTCACAGCGTCGTCAGCACGCGCGCGAGGCGCTCGAGCGCCCAGTCGATCTCCTCGCGCTTGATCACCAGCGGCGGCGCGATGCGGATGACGTGGTCGTGGGTCTCCTTGCACAGCAGCCCTTCCCGCTGCAGCGCCTCGCAGAAGCGGCGGGCGCCGCCGGCCTCGCGGTGCAGCTCGATGCCGATCCACAGCCCCTTGCCGCGGACCTCCTTGACGTGCCGGGAGTCGATGCGGCGCAGGCGCTCCATGAAGTAGGGGCCGAGCGCCGCCGCGTTCTCGATCATCTTCTCCTCCACCAGCACGCGCAGGGCGGCGCGGGCCACGGCGGCGGCGGTCGGGTTGCCGCCGAAGGTGGAGCCGTGCTGGCCGGGCTTGAACACCGACATCACCGCGTCGTCGGCGAGGATGCCGGAGACCGGGTAGAAGCCGCCGGCGAGCGCCTTGCCGACGATCACCACGTCGGGGCGGATGCCGTCGTACTCGTAGGCGAAGAGCTTGCCGGTGCGGCCCAGGCCCGACTGGATCTCGTCGGCGACCAGCAGCGCGCCGTGACGCAGAGTGAGCTCGCGCAGGCGCGCCAGGAAGCCGGCCGCCGGCACCACGATGCCGGCCTCGCCCTGGATCGGCTCGACCAGCACCGCCGCCACGTTGGCGCCGTTCTCGTCGAGGGCGCGGGCGACCGCGTCCGCGTCGCCGTAGGGGAGGATGCGGAAGCCGGGGGCGAAGGGGCCGAAGCCGGCGCGGTAATCGGCCTCGCTCGAGAAGCCGACGATGGTCGTGGTGCGGCCGTGGAAGTTGTTCTCGAAGACCAGGATCTCGGCCCGGTCGGCAGCGACGCCCTTGACCGTGTAAGCCCACTTGCGGGCGGCCTTGATCGCCGTCTCGACCGCCTCGGCGCCGGTGTTCATCGGCAGGAACTTGTCGAACCCCGCGAGGCGGCAGATCTGCTCGTAGAAGAGGCCGAGCTGGTCGCTGCGGAAGGCGCGCGAGATCAGGGTGACGCGGTGGACCTGGTCGAGCAGCGCCTGCTGGATGACCGGGTGGCAGTGGCCCTGGTTGACCGCCGAGTAGGCGGCCAGGAAGTCGAGGTACTTCCGCCCCTCGACGTCCCACAGCCAGACGCCTTCGCCGCGGGCGATCACCACGTCGAGCGGGTGGTAGTTGTGGGCGCCGTAGCGCTCCTCGAGCGCGATGAAATCGGCCGCCTTCGAGGTATCGGCAAGCACAGTGACGCTCATCATTCCTCCGCGGGGAACCCGAAGCGCTGCGTGGAGGTGCAACCGGTCGGTGGGAAGCTCGCAGGCGTCTCCGTGACGCGCAGGAGAGCCCCGAGCGGTCTTTATACCACACCCGCCGGCCCGCGCACGAACCGCCGCTTGCGCTCCGCGGTGCAGCGGCTCAGCTCTCGGGGACGATCAGCTGCAGCCGCTCGGAGGTCGCGGTCGTGCTGTTGCGGCGGCGGCGCACCAGCTGGCCGGCCATCGCGGTGCGATTGCGGCCGGTCTCCTTGGCGACGTACATGGCGGCGTCGGCGAGGCGCAGCAGGGTGCTCTTGCTTTCGGTGAGCGACAGGTCCTCGGTGAGGTGCCGCTTGAGCGTGGCGATGCCGATCGAACAGGTTACGCCCTTGAGGTTCAGGGCCTCGGGCTGGATCTCCCCCGGTTGCGCGGCGAAGGTGGTGTCGACCAGCTTGGCGCGGATCTCCTCCGCCAGGTCGATGGCCTGCTCGAGATCGCAGCGCGGCAGCAGCAGCACGAACTCGTCGCCGCCGTAGCGGGCGGGGATGCCGCCCGGCGCGGCCACCATGCGGCGCAGGATGTGCCCGACCTCGCGCAGCACCTGGCTGCCGGCCAGATGTCCATGCGTGTCGTTGACCCGTTTGAAGTAGTCGAGGTCGAGGAAGAGCAGCGCCAGGTCCTGGTCCTCCTCGCGGCAGCGCCGGATCGCCTCCGCCAGGGCGACGTGCAGGTAGCGGTCGTTGAACAGGCCCGTCAGGTTGTCGCGCTTGGCGATCTCCTGCGCCTGGCGGGCGTCCAGGACGTTCTGGATCGAGATCGAGATGTAGCCGGCGAAGATCTCGAGCAGGTTGCGGTCCTCGCGGCTGTAGCTCGGCGCGTGGCGCCGGTTGATCAGCTCGACCACGCCGCAGACGTCCTGCTCGATGCGCACCGGGATGGCGATCAGCGACTGCGTCTGGTACGAGGTCTGCTGGTCCACCTCGCCGTAGAAGAACTGGTCGGCCCGGGCGTCCGAGGTGACGTAGGTCTCGCGGGTCAGGTAGGCCCTGCCGGCGATCCCGCGCTCGGCAGGGATGGTCACCCCGACCAGGCCCTCCGCCTTCTCGCCGAACGCGGCAATGAAGGTGAGCATGTTGCGGCGGCGCTCCGGCTGCTTTTCGGCCGGGTTGTCGAGCAGGATGGAGCCTGCGGCCGAAGGCACGAAGCTGTTGGCCCGGCGCAGCACTTCCATCAGGTTCTCGGCGAGGCTCAACTCGAGCGGGAACGTGGGATGCGCCCGGCGCCGTTCCAGGAAGCGCTCCAGGCGCAGGGGGTCGAGGCAGTGGAAGTCGGCCGTCAAGGAGCCCTCAGCCGACCGGTACCCCAGACGATGCGTAACGACAGGACGACACGAAACATTGGCGCCGAGAGCCGCAACCAGCGCCAGACCCGGCGGGGCCCAGCGACGGCGCCTCTGCTCTCGCGCGAATGGCCGGCACGTCACACGATAGCAGAATGCGCCGTTCCCGGTAAGGGCCGGCGGCTCCCTCAGGAGCAAAAGAGCCGCAAAGCGTGGCGCGGGGGGATCCCATCTTGGCCCGGCGCCCCAGCCGGCAGGAGTGAGGTTTGACTCAGGCAGCCATAGCCGGTGAGCAGCATGCGTCGACCGCGATCAAGCGCCCTGCCCCGCGTAGATCCGGTTTCGGATCGCTTCCCAATGCTCTTTGCCGATCTCGGGCGCTGTACCTTCGCCGCCAACGCTGAGGTCGGGCCAGCGGTACGGAGTCGCCTTCTGCTCTCGGTTCGCCAGCGCGGAGCGCAAGCCATCCCTGATCAGCGCTCGCAGTGTGGTGCCTCCGCGCTGGGCGACCTGCCGCGCACGGGCGAAGAGATCCTCGGCGATCTCGAGCGTCGTTTTCATACGTACTGACGATATCAGGCTGTCGGCCGCAGGGCTGGAGCCCGGCACCGTCGCGGGCGCGAGGCGCCCCGGTCGCGCGGGGTCGGGTGGAAGGCTCAGCGCAGCCGGCGCAGGAGCTGGCGGCTGCGGGCGAGCACCTCGTCGCGGACCGCGCCGGTCGTCGACAGCTGCGGGGCGAAGCGCAGGTAGTGAAGCTCCTCGACCAGCCGTGCCATGTCCTCGGCGACGTCGGAGGTCGCGCCCTGCGCCACGAGCGCCGCCCCCCAGCGGGCCGGCGGCGTGGTGGCCGGCAGCCCCCAGCGGCCGGCGAGGTAGCCGCGCCAGCCCTCCTCGACCAGCGCCGCGGCCTGGCGCGGCCGGTCCTCGCGGGCGGCCTCGCGCAGCTTGCGCTCGACCTCGGCCGGGCGTGCCGCGGCTCCCTCGCGGGCATCGACGGCCGCGCCTCCGGCCACCGCCCCGGCGCTGCCGCCGCCGGAGCTGGCGCCGCCTGCCGTCGCCGCCGCCAGCGCCGCCGTCGTGGCCCCGGGCGGCCGCGCGGCGGCTCCTGCGAGAGTGCGCCGCCGCGCCAGCAGCACCGCCAGCACCACCAACCAGGCCAGGGCCAGCCAGGGGAGCAGGCCCGCCCAGGTGCGCGGCGGCGACCACCACGGGCGCGCCGCCGGCTCGCGCAGGGCGGCGCTGCGGATGGGGTGGAGGCCGGCCGCGCCGGAGCCGGCGCCGGCGCCGGACGGCGTGGCGGCGGGGGCCGGCAGCGCGGTGAGGTCGAGAGCGGGCGCCTGCGCCAGGCGGTACGCGCGGTGCGCCGGATCGAAGAAGGAGACGCTCTGCGGCCGCACGCTGAAGCTGCCCGGCCGGGTGGGGACGAGCACGAACGTCCAGGTGCGGCGCCCCTCGACCGTCGCGCCGCTCACGTGGTCCTCGGACTGCTGCTGCGGCGGGAACGCCGTCAGGCCGGGCGGCAGCTCGAGGCGCGGCGCCGGCACCCCCTGCAGGTTGCCGGCGCCGGCCAGCGTCACCGCCAGCGTCGCGCCCTGGCCGAGGCGCAGGCGATAAGGCTGCAGGGTGGCGGCGAGGCTGACCTGTCCGACCAGGCCGCCGAAGCCGGCCGGCGCCGCGGGCAGCGGCTGCACCTCGACCGCCAGCTCGGGAGTGCTCAGGTGGAGCTCCTCGGAGCGCGGCACGGGCGGGCTGAAGAAGCTGCGGGTAGGCTGCTCGACGACCACGTCGCAGCCGGCGGGCTCGAGCAGATGATGGCCGGGACGCAGGGCGAACAGCGCCTTGCGGACCATCGGGACCCGCCCGTAGCGTTCGTCGCCGATCCCTACCATCTCCGGGACCAGCCGCTCCGGCTGCGGCAGGTCCCGCACCCAGAAGCCGCGAAAGCTGGGCATCGCCGTGGCGCTGATCGCCGCCACGTCCTGACGGGTGTAGAGATAAAGGGTGTAGAGAGCCTGCTCGCCGACCAGCGGCTGCTGCGGTTGCACCTCGGCGCGCAAGAAGGCGGCCGGTCCCTCGGCGCGCGGCGGCCTGGCCGGCGACGAGCCACGGCCGCCGAACAGGTCGTCGAACAGCTCCTCCGGGTCTGGCAGGCGGTGCCCCGGGACGCCCGCGCCGGGGCCGCCGGACCGCCCCGTCGCCTGCTCCTGGACGCGGATCTCCTGGTCGGGGAGCCGCACCTGCTGGCCGCGCAGCTCGAGCACCAGCGAGCGCACCCGCGCCGGTCCGGCCGCCATCGGCCGCAGCCGCAGCGAGAAGCGGAAGGACCGCGACAGGCTGCCGTTGATCAGGCTCAGGTCCTCGAACCGCGACGGGCCCTCCACCGGCTGCAGGTTGTCGAGCTGGTAGTTGGGCTCGAAGCGCAGGCTGCTGAAGCCGCCTCCCGACGCCTCGATGGTCAGGGTCGCGGTCTCGTCGACGCCGATGACCGCGGGCTCGAGCGTCACGTGGACCTCGAAGGGCGGGGCGGCGGCGTTGGCCGTGGCGGCGTGCGCGGCGGCGGGCGCGGCGACGGCAAACAGGGCGGCGGCGGCGGCCGCCGCGATGGCAGGTAGGGCGGCGGCGCCCGCCGCGACGGCAGATAGGGCAGCGGCGGCGGCCGCCGCCCGCGCGAGCCCGGTGATGGCCAGGGCCGCGGCGCCGGCCGCGCTCGCCGGCGCCAGCGCCGGCGCCGGCAGCGCCCGCCGGAACGCCCGCCGGAGCGCCCGCCGGCCCTCGCCAGCCGCGCTCGCCGCGTCCCGCGTCACCAGTCCTCCCCGTGGGCGGCGCGCTGGTGGGCCAGGCGCGCGGCGATGAGACGGCGCTGCTGGCGCTCGAGGTTCTCGACCGCCTCGAGCACCGCCGCCGCCTCGCTGGCGCTCATCTCCGGCTGGTCCTGGTATCCGGCCAGGGGCTGCCGGCCGGAGAGCGGTGACGGCTGGCCACGCAGGCCCTGGGCGCTCTCGGCCTGTCCCGTCTGCCCCTGCTGCCGGCCCTGCTGCAGCGACGAGGCGCGCTGCTCGGCCGGCTGGCCCGGCTGCGGGTTGGCGCCCGCGGCGCCGCTACCGCCCTGCCCGGCGGTCTGCTGGCGCTCGCCCTCGCGCGGCCGGCTGCCGCCGCCGCGCGGCCCGACCGCCTGGCTTCCTCCCGGCGGATGGCGCCGCTGCTCGCGCAGCGCGAGCTCGAGGTTGAACTTGGCGTCGGCGTTGCCGGGCGCCGCGCGCAGCGCCTGCTTGAAGGCTTCGACGGCGCCGGCGAAGTCGCCGGCCGCGAGGCGCGCGTTGCCCAGGTTGTAGCTGGCGGCGACCGCGAGGTCCGGCCCGGCCGCCTTGACCGCCTGCTCGAGCAGCCGCGCCGCGCCGCCCGCCGGCGCGCGGTCGCCGGCGGCGAGGCGCGCGGTGCCGGCGTTGTAGCTGGTCGCGGGGGAGCCGGGGGCGAGCCGCAGCGCGGTGTCGGCGGCCGCCACGGCGCCCCCGGCGTCGCCGCGCGCCACGCCGGCGATCGCCGCCGCGGTGCGCTCGCGCGGGTTGTAGAGCCAGCGCTCGACCCAGGCCGGGAGGTGCGGGTGGAGGAGCGAGAACGGCGATGGCAGGGAGCGCAGGGTGCGCAGCGACGGCCACGACGGCAGGGAAGACAGGGAAGGCAGCGCCGGCAGCGCCAGCGCCGCACCTGCCCAGCCCAGCACCAGGACCGGCGCGCCCAGTGCCGCCAGGATCCGCGCCCGCCGCCGCGCCCGAGACGCCGGCCGGCGGGCCGCGCGCGCGTCCCGGCTCTCCGTCCGCGCATCCCCCCGCGCGGTGCTCAGGGGGCCCAGGTCCCCGCCGCGGCGCGGGCGCTCCCCTATCGGCCCCGCCGCCCTCATGCCGCACCCTCCCGCCGCGCCGCGCCGCCGCCGCGGGGCGCCGTCGCTCTCGCCGTCCCCGTCGCCGGCGCCGGCGCGAACGGCCCCACCGCCAGCTGCAGCAGCAGCGCCGCCGCGGCCAGCAGCAGCGGCCACTGGAAGCGCTCCTCGCGGCTGGTCACGAGCTCGCTCTCGAGCGTGCGCTTCTCGAGCCGGTCGAGCTGCGCCAGCACGGGCGCCGGGTCGCTGGCGGCGCTCTCGACCCGCAGGTAGGCGCCGCCGGTCGAGCGCGCCATCGCCTCGAGCGTCTCCTCGTGCAGCCTGGTGATCACCACCTGGCCGGCCTCGTCGCGCTTCCACTCGCCGCCGCCGAGCGGGATCGGCGAGCCCTGCGGCGTGCCGATGCCGAGGGCGAAGACGACGACGCCGCTCTCCTTGAGCCTGGCGGTGGCGGCCTCGAGCCCGCCGCCATGGTCCTCGCCGTCCGACAGGATGATCAGCGCGCGGTGCTTCTCGGCCTGCGGCCCGAACAACCGCAGCGCCGTGTCGAGCCCGGCGGCGAGCTCGGTGCCGGGGCGGGGCAGCGAGCCCGGCTCGACGGTGTCGAGCAGCAGGTCGAGCACCGCGCCGTCCAGGGTGAGCGGGGCGAGCGTCAGCCCGTCGCCCTCGGTCTGCACCAGCGCCACGCGGTCGCCTGGCATCGCCTGGCCCAGGCGCCGCACCATCGCCTTGGCGACGAACAGGCGCGAGGGCGGGATGTCGGGAGCGGCCATCGACAGCGAGGAGTCGAGCAGGAAGACGACGTCGACGCCCCGGCGCTCCACCCGCTCCCGTGCGCCGCCCCAGCGTGGGCGGGCGAGCGCCAGCGCGATGCCCCCGACCGCCAGCGCCAGGCAGACGACCGACAGCGCCAGCCGGCGGCGGCTGTAGGTGGGCAGCAGGCGGTCCCACAGCCCGGGCGCCGCCCAGGCGGCGTCGGCGCGCAGGCGCCGGCGCCAGAGCGCGGCGGCGGCGGCGGCGGCGAGCGGCGCCAGCAGCAGCAGCCA
>Ga0307479_10000892_pt1 | contig 26930 bp, 20 predicted proteins | sample atmos_gasesECM4C_FD_203743 | JGI IMG/M metagenome (GOLD analysis project Ga0307479, IMG submission 203743) | Hardwood forest soil microbial communities from Morgan-Monroe State Forest, Indiana, United States - atmos_gasesECM4C_515 | ecosystem: Environmental > Terrestrial > Soil > Temperate... | reverse complement strand
GTGCAGCACGACCTGCATCATCGTGAACTTGTACAGGTCCGTATCCAGCAGGGATTCGATGATCACGATAAGATTCGTGCTGCGGCCGGATGGCCGCCCAGGCGCTGAGCCGACAATGACCCACGTAGTAACCGAATCCTGCATCCGCTGCAAGTACACGGACTGCGTCGACGTGTGTCCGGTGGACTGCTTCCGCGAGGGCCCCAACTTTCTGACGATCGATCCGGACGAGTGCATCGACTGCGCGGTGTGCATCCCGGAGTGCCCGGTCAACGCCATCTACGCGGAAGAGGACGTGCCGGCCGAGCAGCGACGCTTCATCGCCATCAACGTGGAGCTCGCCAAGCAGTGGCCCTCGATCACCCGGATGAAGCCGCACCCGGCCGACGCCGACGAGTGGAAAGACGTCAAGGACAAGCTGCAGTACCTGGAGCGCTAGCCGGCCTCCCCGCTCGGCCCCGAGGGGCCGTTGTTCGGCCCTTAACGGGCAATTCGGACCATACTGTGGGGGAATAGAATCGCCTCCAGCGATCAGGGGGCGGCCCCGGGGGACATCCTGCGTGTTGTACCAATTGCACGAATGGCAGCGCAAGCTCCTGACCCCGCTTTCGACCTGGGCACAAGCGACCTCGCAGCTCTTTTCCAACCCGTACAGCCCGCTGTCCTACACGATCTACTCGCGCCGCCTCGCCGCCAGTTACGACCTGCTGTACCGCCTCGGCAAGCACTACGAAAAGCCCGAATTCAACATCGTGTCGACCACGGTCGGCGGTGTCGAGGTGCCGGTGCACCAGGTCGTCGCGCTGGAAAAACCCTTCTGCCGTCTGCTGCACTTCGAGCGCGACCTGAACGGGCTGCCCGCATCGCGCCCCACCGACCCCAGGGTCCTGGTGGTGTCGCCGTTGTCGGGCCATCACTCCACGCTGCTGCGCGACACGGTTCGTGCCCTGCTGCCGGCCCACGACCTGTACGTCACGGACTGGACCGACGCGCGTACGGTGCCGCTGTCCAAGGGACCGTTCCACCTGGACGACTATGTCGACTATGTCATCGAATTTCTCGACCTGATCGGCCCCGGCTCGCACGTGATTTCGGTGTGCCAGCCCACCGTGCCGGTGCTGGGCGCGGTCTCGCTGATGGCCGCCCGCGGCGACCCCGCGCTGCCCAGATCGATGACGATGATGGGCGGCCCGATCGACACCCGGCGCAACCCGACCCAGGTCAATGCGCTGGCCAAGCGCAAGTCGCTCGACTGGTTCCGCAACACGGTCATCTTCAAGGTGCCGTCGACGTATCCCGGCTATCTGCGCGAGGTCTACCCGGGCTTTCTGCAGCATGCGGGATTCGTGGCGATGAATCCCGACCGGCATGTGAGCTCCCACTGGGACTACTACCTGGACCTGATCAAGGGCGACCAGGACGACGTCGATGCACACCGCCGCTTCTACGACGAGTACAACGCGGTGCTCGATCTTCCGGCCGAGTACTACCTGGACACGATCCGGATCGTGTTCCAGGAGCACCGGCTGCCCGAAGGGACCTGGCACGTGCACGGAGAGCGGGTGGCGCCGGAGGCGATTCGCAACGTGGCGCTGTTCACGATCGAAGGCGAACTGGACGACATCTCCGGCAGCGGCCAGACCCAGGCCGCCCACGAGTTGTGCCGCGGCATTGCCGACGCGGAAAAGCGCCACATGACCGCGATCGGCGTGGGCCACTACGGGATCTTCTCGGGGCGGCGCTGGCGCGAAATGATCAGTCCGCAGATCGCGCAGTTCATCCGGGCGCATGATTCGGGCGGCTAGCGGCATCGGACGGCCGGCACCGACGGCCCTGATCCACGAGGCCGACTGCATCGGCTGCACGCTGTGCATTCAGGCCTGCCCGTTTGACGCGATCGTCGGCGCCACGCGCCGGATGCATACAGTGGTCGAATCGCTGTGCACCGGATGCGGGCTGTGCGTGCCGCCCTGCCCGGTCGACTGCATCTCGATGGTCGCCGTTTCGCCCGAGCGTATCTGGACCCGGCAGGACGCCATCGAGGCGGGCGCGCGGGTGAAGGCGCGCAAGCGGCGGCTCGAACGGGAGCAGCAGCAGCACGATGCCCGCCTGGCCTCGCAGGCGGATGACGACCAGGGGGCCGACATCGACCTGGACGAGGCGGCTCCGAAGGGACTCGATCGGATCGCCGCCATTGTGACGCGCGCGGTCCTGCGCGCCCGCCAGCGCCGGTCGGACGCCTCCCGATGAATCCGGCGCGGCGGCGGGCGATCTTCGAGACGCTGCGCAGCGCCAATCCGGAACCCCGCAGCGAGCTGGAATTCGGCAGTCCCTTCCAGCTTCTGGTGGCGGTGGTGCTGTCGGCCCAGGCCACGGACCGCAGTGTCAACGAAGCGACCCGCAAGCTGTTCCGGCTCGCCGGTACACCACAGGCGATGCTCAAGCTGGGCGAGCAGGGGCTGATCGAGCATATCAAGACGATCGGCCTGTTTCGGACCAAGGCGCGCAACGTGATCGGTCTTTGTCGGGCGCTGGTCGATCAGCATGGCGGCCAGGTGCCCAGGACCCGGGAGGCGCTCGAAGCGCTGCCCGGGGTGGGACGCAAGACCGCCAACGTGGTGCTGAACGTCGCTTTCGGCGAGCCGACGATCGCGGTGGACACGCACATTTTCCGCGTGGCCAACCGCTCCGGACTGGCCCCCGGCAAGGACGTCGAAGAAGTCGAGCAGCGGCTGCTGAAGTTCGTGCCGGAGGAATTCCGCCAGCACGCGCACCACTGGCTGATCCTGCACGGCCGCTACGTGTGCGTCGCGCGCAAGCCCAAGTGCTGGCAGTGCTCGATCGCCAAGTGGTGCGAGTTCAAGGCCAAAACGGCAGCTCCGGCTTAAGCCGCTTTGGGATGGGACTTCCGTAGCACGGAAGGACGTCAGGGTCGGCCCCGTCACAGAACGGTCGCACCCGCGTTCGAAGATCCCACGCATCCCTTGGAGAGGTCCCGTGCCTGCGCCGCTGCCCGACGACGACATGCTCCGCCGGATCAAGGCCGAACTGATCGACGGCTGCGACGAGGAGGTCGAGCTCGAAATCGAGGACCGCGCCGGCGATCCGGCGCCGGCCGGCGACGCGGAGCGCAGCGCGCGGCTGCAGTACTTCCGGGATCTTTTCAAGCTGCAGGCCGAGCTCGTCAGGCTGCAGGACTGGGTCCTCGCGCGCCGGCAAAAGGTGGTGATCCTGTTCGAGGGGCGCGACGCGGCCGGCAAGGGCGGCGCCATCAAGCGCATCACCCAGCGCCTCAATCCGCGCGTGTGCCGCGTGGTCGCGCTGCCGGCGCCCAACGACCGCGAGCGAACCCAGTGGTATTTCCAGCGCTATGTGCCGCATCTGCCCGCGGGGGGCGAGATCGTGCTGTTCGACCGCAGCTGGTACAACCGCGCCGGCGTCGAGCGCGTGATGGGGTTTTGCACCGAAGAGGAGACCGAGGAGTTCTTCCGCTCGGTGCCGGAGTTCGAGCGGATGCTGGTGCGCTCCGGCATCCGCCTCATCAAGTACTGGTTCTCGATCACCGACGAAGAGCAGCACCTGCGGTTCCTGGGCCGCATTCACGGCCCGATGAAGCAGTGGAAGTTCAGCCCGATGGACCTGGAATCGCGGCGTCGCTGGGAGGCCTATACCAAGGCCAAGGAAGCGATGATCGAGCGCACGCACATCTCCGAAGCGCCCTGGTGGATCGTGCAGGCGGTCGACAAGAAGCGGGCCCGACTGAACTGCATCGCCCACCTGCTCAGCCAGTTCGACTACACCGAGATCGAGCACCCGGTGATCCAGCTGCCGGAACGCGAACGGCATCCGGACTACACGCGTCACCCGTTGCCGGCGTCGATCTTCGTGCCCGAGGTTTACTAGGGGCGTTGCACTCAGTCCGTGAACGGCGGTGCGGCCCGCAGCACTTCGTCGATCGTGGTGTGTCCCAGCACGATCTTCTCGGCTCCCGACACCCGCAGCGAGCGCAGACCGTCGCGCGCGGCCTGCTCGCGCAGCTCCTGCAACTCGGCCGCGCGCGCGACCAGCTGCCGGATGGCGTCGGTCATCACCAGCAGCTCCACCAGCCCGGTGCGCCCCAGGTAGCCGGTGCGCCGGCATTCGAGGCACCCCACCGGGTGGTACACGCTGCGCGGCGGCGGGGAGCGCCACGGCGCCACCAGCGCACGCCACAGGCCCTCGTCGGGCCCGTCCTGCGGCGCCTTGCAGTTCGGGCACAGGGTCCGCACCAGGCGCTGCGCCAGGATGCCAATCAGCGTCGCGTTGACCAGGTAGCGCGGCACGCCCAGCTCGACCAGGCGCGCCACCGAGGAGGCCGAATCGTTGGTGTGCAGCGTGGAGAACACCAGGTGCCCGGTGAGCGCGGCCTGCACCGCCATGTCGGCGGTTTCCTTGTCGCGTATCTCGCCCACCATGATCACGTCGGGGTCCTGCCGCATCAGCGCGCGCAGGCCATCGGCGAAGCCCAGGTCGATACCGGACTGCACCTGCATCTGGTTCAGGCTCGGATCGACCATTTCGATCGGATCCTCGACCGTGCTGATGTTGACCTCGTCGGTGGCCAGCTGCTTCAGGGTCGAGTACAGCGTGGTCGTCTTGCCCGAGCCGGTCGGGCCCGTCACCAGCACGATGCCGGAGGGACGGTGGATCAGGTCAGCCCAGGTCTGGGCCTCGGCGTCCGAAAAGCCCAGCTCGGCATAACTGCGGACCACGACTTCCGGATCGAAAATCCGCATCACCAGCTTCTCGCCGAACGCGGTGGGCAGCGTCGAGAGGCGAATTTCGACCTCGCGGCCCCCGGCTCCGCCGGCTCGCGTCTTGATGCGCCCGTCCTGCGGGCGCCGGCGCTCGACCACGTCCATCCGGCCCAGCAGCTTGATGCGGCTGGTCATCGCGTGCATCACGCCGGGAGGCACCTGGTAGACCTGGTGCAGAACGCCGTCGATCCGGAAGCGCACGACGCCCTGGTCACGCTTCGGTTCCATGTGAATGTCGCTGGCGCGCTGGTCGAACGCGTATTGCAGGATCCAGTCAACGATGTGTATCACGTGCGCATCGTTGGCCTCGAGTTTGGAGCCCAGCTCCACCAGCTGCTCGAAATTGCTCAGCGGGCTGGTGGTGCCGGTCTTGGCGGCGCCCTTGACCTGCTGCGCCAGCTTGTAGAACTCGGTCGTGTAACGGGCAATATCGACCGGGTTGGCCACCACCCGCCGCACCGGCTTCTTGGAGATCTGCTCGATCTCGCGCACCCAGCCGTCCAGATACGGCTCGCACGTCGCCACCACGATCTCGGTGGACTTGACCGCGATCGGCAGGATCGAATGCGAGGTCGCGTAGGCGCTCGACATCACCTCGACCACGTGGGTGAAGTCGACCCGCAGCGGATCGATGTGCTGATACGGCAGCTTGACCTTGTCAGCCAGCCACTGCGTCAGCACCTCCAGGTCGAGCAGCCGGCGCTGGGCATCAGGGGTGCGGAAGTTCATCTCCGCCACCAGCGCGATCGGATGGCCGAACCGTTCCCGGTCGGCGATCGCAAGGGCGCGTTCGGCATCCGAGGGCGACAGCCAGCGGTCGGCCACCAGCTGGCGCACCACGTAGGTGAGCGGCAGCTTGCCGTTGACCGGGGCCTGCTGGACCGGCGCCGGCCGCTGCACCGCGCTCACGGCGCCCTCGGGTGCAGCGGCGCGCCGTCGTTCGGAACGGTGTTGGGTCGGCACCCGGCCACCCCGCTCACGCGGTCGGCGCGAAGCGGGCCGCGAGCTCTTCGGCGCGTTTCGGGGATTTTTCGAATTCCGACACGACCGCGTCGCACGCCCGGCGCATCAACGGCTCCGACACCAGCGGCCGGATATAGGCGCGGCGCAGGTAGGTCTTGATCAGCTCGGGCGACATCACGTGCGCCTTGTTGTCGACGCCGCTGCTGAACATGAACAAGGTCCGCAGCGGGCTGATCCAGCGCAACCGCGCCTTGACGAACTCGTGGCCGTTCCAGATCTCGAACCAGGTGCCGCGCGCCCACGACGATATTTCCTGGTCGATCTTCGCTTCAGCCGAGCGGTCCAGCTCGCCGACGTCGGTCAACGGATCGGGCACGCTCAAGTCAACCTGGTGCTCGGCCGCGGCCCGCAGCAGGGCGTCGGTCGGCACCCGGATTCCGCCGGGCACGGTCGTCATCGGGAAGGCTCCAGTGAGCTGGATGCCCTCGATCTTGACTTTAAGCTCGGTCGACTGCAAGGAATGCTTGATGTAGGTCGCCTGGTCGGTCGGCTTGACGGCCATCGCGTGCGAACCCATCAGCTGCTGGAGGAATTCCTCCTGCTCGCGCTGGGGCATCCGGATCAGCCCCAGGCCATCGCGCAGGATCCGGGTCATGGTCGGGATCAACGCCACCAGCCGCTTGCGCTCCTCGGCGGTCGCCTTGGGCTGAACGCTCCAGACGATCTCGTGGATCACCTCGCGGAAGCGCTTTGAGAAACCCTTGGTTTCGTCGTCCCGTACCGTCGCCGCCACCAGCACCTGGACCCAGGCTCCCAGCAGGAAATCGCGCAGGTACTGCTCCAGATCGACCCGCTCGAAGGCGCGCCGTACCTGGATCGTCGTGTTGATCGTCAGTATCTCGCGTTTTTCGGCCTCTTCCAGCGCCCGCTTGGCCCGGGCCACCGGATCGGCTTCGCGTGGGCGGATTTCCCCGAGGAACGCGTCGAATTCGGACAGCAGCCGCTCGAACACGGTGATGTCGCGGTCGAACTGGATCAGCACCTCGCGCACCACCCGGTCGACCTCGTCGCGAAAGCGCTCGTTTTCCTCGCCGTAGGGCTCCCAGCCGGCCGAGGCGTTGGCGACGCGGTCGATCAGCCGCCGGGCCGGATGCGAATTGGACGCAAAGAAGGCCGCATCCATCAGGGCCGCTTTCAGCACCGGAAACTGCAGCCGCGACAGCAGTGCTTTGATTTCGGACGGCACCTGCTGATCGCGCAGCATGTGGTCGAACATCATGCCGACGATCTCGATCGTCAGCTTGTCGACGGTGCGCGTGGACTGAGACAGCAGGTGGTCGCGCCAGGCGGTAATCGAGCCCGCCGACGTGCCGGCGAACACGGCCCCGTGCACGCCCTGCAGTCCGAGCCCCTGCAGCTCGTTGATCGCTTCCATCAGCGGAGCGCCGACCGGTCCGGGCGTCGCCATCGGCGCGATCGGATAGCCCCCGACATTGGCTTGCAGCCGCGCCAGCAGGTCGGACAGGACTCTTTGCGGGTCCATCCCCGACAGGGCCCCCGCCACGGGGCCACCGCCGGCGCCGCCGGCCGCGCTGCCCGCCCCGCCGGGCGCCAGCGTGCCGCCACCGTGGGCCGCGCCGGGCATCAAGCCTTCACCGCCGGCGCCCGCCGGTCCGGTCGCCCAGCCACCCGGTCCTGTTCCGGTTGACGGCTGGCCCGGGACCGGGGTGCGGCCGCCCGCCGGCTGCGTCGCCTGACGGCTGGCCAGCTCGCGCCAGATCTGCTTGGCATCGACCCCGTGGGTGCGGAAGTGATCGATCAGCGCCAGCTCGACCCGGGCCAGTTCCTCTGCGAATGGCCGCTCGAACAGGCCCAGGCAGAAGGCCCACGCATCGCGATGCAGGCTGACGTCCTCGATCGCCGCCAGCAGCGCCGGCGTGAAGGCGTCGGGACCGTAGGGATTGTCGGCGTCGCGCAGCGAGGGCCGCCCGGTCAGGAAGCCGACGATCAGGTTCAGGTCGCGCAGCGGCTCCTCGACCACCCGCCGCATCCGGCGCGCGCTGCGCGAGGCGATCGAATCGACCGCATCGTCGACCTGCTGCACCAGCGACATCGAGTCCACGTCGACCGGCGCCACCTGCTGGGCGCCGGTTTTCACGACCAGCAGCTCGGCGATCATCTGGTCCTGGTGCTCGGGCACGCGCTTCAGAAACGCCTGGCGCAATTCGTTGGCGCGGGTCGACAGCATCCGCTGCACCAGTGGTGTGCCGACGTCGAAGTCCCAGCGCCCCGTCAGCGACTCGCGCACGTTGGTGGCGATCGCGTCGAACGACCCCGACAGCAGCTCGCACGAAATCGCCGCCGCAGACTTCAGCAAAGCCCGAGTCTGATTGGCGGAGAGGTACGGCAAGGCGCTCGAAGCGCGCGTGCCGTCGAACGGCAGCGTCGAGTTCATGCAGGCTTCGTGTGGCCGGGTGCGGGCCAGGCTGGCCCGCTGGCCGAATGTAGCCGCCCAGGCTGGCAAGTCAAGCCGAGCAATGGGCCCAAAATATGCCTCAACTTTTTCGACGCCCGGCCGATGACACGGCGCCGCTAAAGCGACAAACCCTCTGGCGCCGCCCGGGCTTGCGGCCCGGGGCCGGCGTGGCGCCGCAACCCCTTGAGCCAGCGCCGCGCCGGCAGCCCCGGCCCGGCCTCGATCGCGAGGGCGCGCTTGCGCAATTGCGCCTGCGCGATCCGGATCGTGGGCCCCACAGCCGCCACCGCGATGCGGTTTCCCGCGCGCGCTTCATCCATAACGATGACCCGGCCGTCGAAAGCGGCAGCGATCCGATCCAGGCTGGGGCCGCAGCGCCGTCCGAACAGGTTGAACGTCGCGATGCCTGGCTCGCGCAGGCTCTGGCGGCACGCCAGGTAAAAGAGCAAATCGTCGTACACCGGTCCGCGCGCCCGCGCGTCGTACAGATCCACCTGCAGCCAGTCGGAATATCCGCGCCGCCGGGGGCGCTGCAGAAACGCCAGCGCGTCGTCACACACAACCGTCAGCCGCCCGTCTTCGTCTTCGGGCAGCGCGAACCAGCGCCGCGCCGTCCCGATCACGGTCTGGTCGAGTTCCACGACCACCGTTTCGGCGAACGGCAAATGGCGGCGGCAGAACTTGGTCAGTGCGGCCGCGCCCAGGCCCAGTTGCAGGATGCGTCGCGGACGGGGCAGCAGCAGCAGCGGCGCCATCATCTGCTGCTGGTATTCGAGCTCGAGCCGATCGGGATGGGCGATCCGCATCGCGCCCTGGATCCACTCGGTGCCGAAGTGCAGATACCGGACCCCCGCGGATTCCGACAGCGTGATGCCGGCGGCGGGGCGCGACGGCCTAGGTGCCGACGCTGCCGGTGGTCTCAGCCCCATGCTTCAAATCGAACATCACCCCGTCGACCGCGCGATCGAACAGCGGCGTCGTTTCGACCGTGACCAGCCAGCCCGATTGCAGAAAGGCGACCAGTGTATCCGGTGACAACGAATGGGCCTTGTCTCCGGCTCCGGTCGTGAACAGGTACAGCGCCTTTTTCGGGCTGACCCAGCGCAACACGACCCGCTCGATGCCGGCTTCGGTTTTCAGGTCGAACCACAGACCTCGGGTCCAGCCCGCGATCGCCTGCACCGCTTCGTGATGATCCATCGCGGCGCCCTCGCTCGGCTCCGGCGGCGCCGACAGGTGCGTGACGGCGGCCGCGCTGGCCGCCAGCGCGTGCCGCACCGCGTCGTCCGAGACCTTGATCTGATCAGGCGGGACATCGCTCGTGTCGCTCGGTATCCGGAAACCATCGAGCTTGATCCGGACCGTGCTCGGCGTAAATTGCGGCAACGTGCCGTGCGCCAGCTCCAGCGCCTTGACCGCGCTGGCGTGCGAGTTCATCAGCCGCCCGAAAAACTGCTGGATACGCTCGGTCGGCCACTCGATCAGGTTCAGTCCTTCGCGCAGCACCGCCAGCACCGACGGGATCGTTCCGATCATCCGCTTGCGGTCACCCGGGTTGATCTTCGGCTGCACGCTCCAGACCAGATCGGGGATCGCATCCAGATACCGCCGCACCAGGCCCGGCTCGGCCTTGTCCCGGGTCGACGCCTCGACCAGCACGCGCACCCACACGTCGAGCAGGAAGTCGCGCAGGTAGGATTCCAGTTGAACGCCGTCGAAGGCGCTGCGCACCTGCATCGTCGACTTGATGGCCAGGATTTCGCGGTTTTCCGCCTCAGCCAGCGCGCGACGCGCACGTGCCACCGGATCGTCGTCGCGCGTGCGCTCCTCGTCGAGAAACCGGTCGAACAGCTCCAGGGCATGCTCGAACGCCTGCGATGCTTCGCCCGTCCAGTTGATCACCGAGTCCACCGCGAATTGGACCTGGTCGAAATAACGCCGGTTGTCCTCGCCCTCGGACGACCATCCGATCGAGGTGCTGGCGATCCGGTCCAGCAGCCGCCGCGCCGGCTGCTTGGAATCGGCGAACAGCTCCGGATCGCTCAGCGCGACCTTCAGCAGCGGAAACTGCAAGCGCGCCAGCTGCTCCTTGATCGCATCCGGAACGTGCCGGTCGCGCTGGATCCGGTCGAACAGCAGGCCCACCAGCTCGATCGTCAGCTTGTCGATCTTGCGCGAGGCGGTCTCGATCAGGCCCTTGCGCAGCTCGGCGGTGGCCGCGGCACCCGGGCCGGCCTGCCCGGCGATGGCGGCGGCCGCCGACGCGGTCATCCGAAGCGCATCGTTGATCGCCGAGAGCAGGGTCGGGTCGAACGTGAATCCAGCGCCCGGCGCGCGCGACTCCAGAAAAGCAACCCGTTCGGCCTGAGCCAGCGGCAGCTCGCCGCCCAGCGTGCCGGGCGCAGCGCCCGGGGCGCCGGCCACCGTGCCCGGCTGCAGCCGCTCCAGCAGCGTCAGCAGCACCGAGCGCGACTGCGGATCGTCGGCCCGGGCAATCTCGTTGCCGGCGCGCTCGCCACCCGGTATCGCGCCGGCGCCGCCGGCCGTGGCCGAGCGGCCGCGGCCCGCGCCGGGCAGCCCGCCGATGGTGCTCTGCCACACCGGCACCGCGTCGCTCGCTCCTCCAGCGGCCAGCCGTTGTTCGATCTGCCAGTAGGCCTGGGCAATCACCCGGCCCATCGTGGATGCGATCACCCGCATCAGCGGAATGACGTCCAGCTCGGTGGTGCCGATGTGGCGCAGCGCGCCCGCCACCGCGCGCACGAACAGCGCGAGCCGAAACGGCGAATCGGTGTCGCGCAGGTCGGGGTCCTGCAGCAGGTTGATCAGCCGCAGTTTGACCGCAGTGAACTCGGTATCGACGGTGTTGCGCAGGCGGGCGGCGCATTGATCGATGGCGGCATCGAATTCGGAATCGGCGTGGCCGACCAGTGACAGGGCGCGGGCGGCGCCGCTTTCGGCTCCGCGCGCCTCCGCGAACGAGCCGATCGACGCCGTCAGTTCGGCGTGCAGCGCTTCCAGGTAGGCCTGGACGAATGCGCGGTCTCGCATCAGCACGGCTTTGACGCGCTTGCCGTCGGTCGTGTCGCCCAGCGATTTGACCAGGGGGCCGAGCCCTTCGGTCAGCGCGGTTGCAAACTGCGCCTCCACCGTAGTGCGGACCGGGGGCCAGCAGTCTTCGAACAGCCGACGGTACTGGGTCCGACGGCGTGCGGACGCCGGCCGCTGCACACCCTGCGGCGCTCGGTCGGGCAGTTCCTCGTTCATCGGCGCCGGATCCCTCGACACATCATCCGCGAGTCGAGCTTAACCCCACTTCCACCTCAATACCAAGCCTGAATAAAGGCGTTCCACAGGGCCAACTTTTCTTCAAAGCGGCGCGCTGCGTGGGCCGGGCTGGTCGAAGGCAGCACCGCGCAGGCGTAGCCCAGAGCGGCGATCAGCGGCTGGAAGCGGCCCGCGGCCTGACCATTGAATGCGACCGCGCGCAGCCGGGGCGCCAGGCGCGGCAGGCCGGGCAGATCGTTCGATTGCGGCTCCAGGATCTGCGAGTCAAGGCTCCCGCTGCGCCGGCATGCCGCATACACGTCCCACAGCCCGACTCCGCGCGCCAGCAGACGTTCGAGACGGTCCCGGTAGGCGAGCTGCGCCAGCGGCTCGTTCAGTACCGCACCCAGGATCGGCCAGAACTGATTGCGCGGGTGACCGTAATACTGGCGCGCCGCCAGCGACGCGGTACTGGGGAAACTGCCGAGCACCAGCACTCGAGTGCCGGCGTCGATGACCGGCGCGAAGCCCCGCCTACGCCCTTCCCTGTTTCGCGCTGCGCGCTTCGCAGGGTAAACGGGCTTCGGCGGTTTATCCAGCATTGAGCAGCAGATCGTTGACCCGCTTCACGTAGGCGGCCGGGTTGTCCAGTTGACCGCCGTCAGCCAGCACCGCCTGCTCCAGCAGCAGGTGAGCCCAGTCCGACAGCCTGCCCTCCTGGGTCCGCAGGCGTTGAACCAGCGGGTGGGCGGCGTTGAGCTCCAGGATCGGCGCGGCGCCGGCCGGCACGTTCTGCCCGGCTGCCTTCAACAATCGCTGCAGGTTCGCGCTCATCTGGTCTTTGTCGACCACGATGCACGCGGGCGAATCGGTCAGGCGCGAGCTCAGCCTGACCTGCGACACGCGATCGCCGAGCGCCTGCTTCACGCGCTCCAGCAGCTCCTTGAACTCCTCCGCGACCTTCTGCTGCTCCTGCTTTTCGGCGGCGTCGGCCAGCGCTTCCAGGTCCAGCTCGCCCCGGGCCACCGACTGCAGCGGCTTGCCATCGAATTCGGTCAGGAACCCCACCATCCATTCGTCGACCCGATCGGTCAGCAGCACCACCTCGACGCCCTTCTTGCGGAAGATCTCCAGGTGCGGACTGCCCCGGGCCGCCTCGATGGTCTCGGCGGTCAGGTAAAAGATGCTCTTCTGTCCGGGCACCATCCGGCCGACATAGTCGGCCAGCGACGCCCCCGCAGCGCCGTCGGCGGCGGCGCTGGTGCGCAAGCGCAGCAAACGGGCGATGCGGTCGCGGTTGGCGATATCCTCGCCGACGCCTTCCTTCAGAACCTGCCCGAATTCGGCCCAGAACCTGGCGTAGTCATCCGTCCGGTTCTGCGCGAGGTCCTCCAGCAGCGTCAGAATCCGCTTGGTGCAGCCTTCGCGAATCGCCTTCACGTCGCGGCTTTCCTGCAGCAGCTCGCGCGAGACGTTCAGCGGCAGATCGTTGGAGTCGACCACGCCGCGCACGAAGCGCAGGTAAGGGGGCAGCAGCTGCTCGGCGTCGTCCATGATGAAAACGCGCCGCACGTACAGTTTCAGCCCGTGCTGGTGGCGGCGGTCCCACAGGTCGAACGGCGCCTGCGCCGGCAAATACAGGAGCTGGATGTATTCGTTGCGTCCCTCCACCCGGTTGTGGGTCCAGGCCAGCGCGTCTCCGAAGTCGTGCGACAGGTGCTTGTAGAAGTCCCGGTACTGCTGCTCGGTGATGTCGCCCTTGGGTCTGGCCCACAGCGCCGAGGCCTGGTTGACCGTCTCGACCTCTCCGGTGCGGCGGTAGTCGTTCCTGTCCTTGTCCCACTCCTCCTTCGGCATCCGGATCGGCGTGGCGATGTGATCGGAGTACTTGATCAGGATCGAGCGCAGTTTCCAGGACGACAGCAGCTCCAGATCGTCGGCTTTCAGGTGCAGGATCACGTCGGTTCCGCGCGCGGCCCGCTCGGACGGCTCCACCGTGAATTCGCCGCTGCCGTCCGATTCCCAGCGCACGGCCTGGTCGGCCGGCACTCCCGCGCGACGCGAAATGACGCTTACCCGTTCGGCCACGATGAACGCGGAGTAAAAGCCCACTCCGAACTGCCCGATCAGCTGAGCGTCCTTCTGCTGGTCACCGCTGAGCTTCTCGAAAAACTCGCGGGTGCCGCTGCGGGCGATCGTTCCGAGGTGAAGAACGACCTCGTCGCGGGTCATGCCGATGCCGTTGTCGGAAACGGTGATGGTCTTGGCCTCCTTGTCGTAATCGACCCGAATCGACAACTCCTCTCCACCGTCCAGCAACGCCGGCGAGGCGATCGCCTCGAACCGCAGCCGGTCGCACGCGTCCGACGCATTGCTGATCAGCTCGCGCAGGAAGATCTCGCGATTGCTGTACAGCGAGTGAATCATCAGCCGAAGCAGCTGCTTGACTTCGGCTTGAAATCCGAGCGTTTCTTTCATTGAAATGAATTCCTTGTCTCATCACTGGCGAAGCCCCTGCTTCGCCGGGCGCCGCCCCTGCTTCGCCGGGCGCAGCCCGGCTACGCAGGGCGAGCCCGGCCCCTTCCCGCAAGCGGGACAGGGCAGTCAGCTATTCTGTCAGGTTCAGGAGGCCCTCCAACCATGCCGGCACCGCTGAGCCTTTCCTTTTGCACGTGCGACGTGTTCACCGAACGGCGTTTCGGCGGCAATCCCCTGGCCGTCGTACTCGATGGCACCGCGCTGTCCGATGCTCAGATGCAGGCGGTGGCCCGCGAATTCAACTTCTCCGAGACCGTTTTCGTGCTGCCACCGTCGGATCCGGGTCACGGCACCCGTGTACGGATCTTCACCCCGCTGCGCGAGCTGCCGTTCGCCGGCCATCCGACCGTGGGTACGGCCTTCGTGCTGGCGACCGTGGCCCCGGAACGGTACCGCGGCGATCGGATCGTGCTGCTGGAAGGCATCGGCCCCGTCAGCGTGCAGCTCGAGCGGGTGGGGAGCGACCTCAGGCGCTGCGCCTTTTCCGCGCCGCGACTGCCGCAGCCCGGTGCGGCCGCTCCCCGGCGCGACGAGCTGGCCGCGATGCTGGGATTGCCCACCTCGCAGGTGCTCGATTCGGCCGAGTTCTGGTCGGCCGGCATTTCCTACCTGGTGGTCCCGCTGGCTTCGGTCGATGCGCTAAAACGTTGCCGGCTGGACCTGACCGTGTGGGCAGCCCTGCTGGCCGGCCACGAGTACAAACATGTCTACCCCGTTGCGCAGGCTGGAGCGGCCTGGCGCGTACGGATGTTCGCTCCCGACGCCGGCGTGGCCGAGGATCCGGCCACCGGTTCGGCCGCGGCGGCATTTGCCGGGTGGCTCGCCGCATACGCGCCGCAGCCGGCGCGCCGGTCCGAGTACACGCTGCTGCAGGGCGAGGAAATCGGCCGGCCCAGCCGGATCGACCTGCAGGTCGACAGCGACGGCGACCGCATCTCGGCGGTGCGGGTCGCCGGCGCCTCGGTCATGGTCAGCCAGGGGACTTTGCTCGTGTAATCGAGGCCACGCGCATCCGCGGCGCCAGCAGCAATCCCTTGCGGGCGCGGTGGCCGCGGTACCTTTCCAGCTCGGACTGGCCCAGCGCCGGCTCGAGCGGCTTGCCGGACTTGGCCGCCTCGCCCCGCACCACGATGCCGGCGGCGCCGCAGGTGGCGGCCGCAACCATCGTCTCGCCTTCGTCCAGTCCCATCAGCGTGACGCCGCGCCCGCCGGCCGGCTGAGCCTTGATCTCGGCCGCTTCGAACACCAGCAGCCGTCCCTTGGCAGAGGCGCAGGCGATCAGGTGATCGGTGGCCGGGTCGACCACGCACGGGCGAATCGGCTCGTAGCCTTCGTCGACCACCAGGAACTGCTTGCCGCCGCGCTGACGCGACAGCAGGTCCCCGATCCGGCACGCCAGGCCCCGGCCGGCGCTGGTCGCCACCAGCAGCGGCACATCAGGGGCCGCGGCGGCGAAGGCCACCAGCCGGGTTTCGCTTTGCAGGTCGATCAGCGAGGTGGCGGGCGCGCCGTCGCCGCGCGCCGATGGCAGCTGCGCGACCGGGATCGAGTACACCCGCCCGTTGGAGCCGAACGCCACCAGATGATCGACGGTGCGGCACTCGAAGGCGCCGTACAGCGCATCGCCCGGCTTGAACCCGAACTGCGTCGCGTCGTGCCCATGCCCGGAACGGGCCCGAACGAACCCCATCTCCGACACAATCACCGTGACCGGTTCGTCGAGCACCCTGACCTCGACCACCGCTCGCTCGGCCGCCTCGATCCGGGTGCGGCGGACGTCGCCGAACTTGCGCGCGTCCTCGTCGAACTCCTTGCCGACCTGCCGGCGCAGCGCCGCGTTCGAATCCAGCAGCTTTTTCAGTGCACCCGCTTCCTTGCGAAGCTCGGCCAGCTCCTTTTCGATTCGCAACGCCTCCAGCCGCGCCAGCTGCCGCAAGCGCAATTCAAGGATGTCATCGGTCTGCCGTTCCGTCAGCGAGAACTCCTTCATCAGCGCCGGTTTCGGATCATCGGAGTTGCGGATCACTTTGATGACCCGGTCGATGTGCAGCAGCACCATCTGCCGGCCTTCCAGCACATGGATCCGATCGGCCACCCGATCGAGCCGGTGCTGGCTGCGGCGGCGCACCGTCTCGATGCGGAAATCGACCCACTCGCGCAGGATCCGCACCAGCGGCTTTTGCTGCGGGCGGCCGTCGGTGCCGATCATCACCAGGTTGACCGGGACGTTCGTTTCCAGGCTGGTATGGGCCAGCAGCGTGCGGGCGAACTCGTCCCGGTCGACCTTGGAGGTGCGCGGCTCGAACACCAGCCGCACCGCGGCGTCCTTGCTGGATTCGTCGCGCATCGAATCGAGCACCGCCAGCATCACCTGGCGCAACTGCTGCTGCTCGGCCCCGACGGTCTTCTTGCCCGGCCTGGGCTTCGGGTTGGTCAGCTCCTCGATTTCCTCCTGCACCCGGCGCGACGAGATCCCGGGTGGCAGCTCGTGAACGACCAGCTGCCACTGGCCGCGCGCCAGCTCCTCGAAGCGGTAGCTGCAGCGCGCCTTCAGCCCGCCGCGCCCGCTGTCGTATACGGCGCGCACCTCGTCGGACCCGGAAATGATGTGGCCGCCGCCCGGGAAGTCCGGCCCGGGCACGTGCTCCATCACGGCGTCCAGATCCGCTTTCGGATCGTCCAGAACCACATGCAGCGCGCGTACGATCTCGGCCAGGTTGTGCGACGGGATCTCGGTGGCCATCCCGACCGCGATGCCCGAGGCACCGTTGAGCAGCACGAATGGCAGACGGGCCGGCAGCAAACGCGGCTCCTGCTGGCTGCCGTCGTAGTTGGGAGCGAACTCGACCGTGCCCTCGTCCAGTTCGTCCAGCAGCAGTCTTGCAATCGGGGTCAGCCGGGCTTCCGTGTAGCGATAGGCGGCCGCGTTGTCGCCGTCGCGGCTGCCAAAGTTGCCCTGCCCGTCGATCAGCGGATAGCGCAGCGAGAAATCCTGCGCCATGCGCACCAGTGCGTCGTACGCGGCCTGGTCACCGTGCGGATGGAATTTGCCGATCACGTCGCCGACGACCCGCGCCGACTTCACGTGCTTGGAGCCGGCGGCCAGCCCCATCGAGTTCATCGTGTACAGGATCCGGCGCTGCACCGGCTTGCAGCCGTCGGACACATCGGGCAGCGCCCGCGCCTTGACCACCGAGACCGCGTAGTCCAGATAGGCCCGCTGTGCAAAAAGCGCCAGCGTCAAGGCCTCGCGGCCTTCATCGTCGCCACCGTTCGACTTCAACAGCGTCAGCTGTTCCGCCATTGGCTTGTCACCTGTTTGAAGAGTTCAGAGCCCGACCCCTGGTCAGGCGGGCGGGATGTTAGCGAAAGCCGGCCATGCGGCTCGCCGACAGCCGCTAGCGCATCAAGGACTTGTCGCGGCCGACCTCGCCGCGATCGGCGAACTCGTTGACGAAATCCTCGGCACTCATCGGCCGTGCGAACAGAAAGCCCTGCGCCGATTCGCAACCCAGGTGCTGCATCCAGGTCTGCTGAGCCTGCGTCTCGATGCCCTCGGCGGTCACGCTCAGTCCCAGGCTGCGGGCCATCTCGATCACCGCCTTCACGATGGTCAGCGTGCGCGCCTCGCGCATGCAATCCACCGTGAAGCTGCGGTCGATCTTCAGCCGGCTGATCGGAAGGTCGCGCAGATGCGACAGGCTCGAGAAGCCCACGCCGAAATCGTCCAGCGCGATTTTCACGCCGGCATTGCGCAGGCGCACCAGGTTCTCGCGCGAGATGGCCGACGTATCGAGCAGGCCCGTTTCGGTGACCTCGATCTCGATGTCACCCGGCGCGATGCCGGACTGCTGCAGCGCCGCCAGCACGCCTTCGACGCATCCGATCTGCTGCAGTTGCTTGCCGGACATGTTGATCGCGATCGGCGGCACATCCAGGCCGATCTGGCGCCACAGCTGGATCTGGCGGCACGCCTCCCGCAGCACCCAGTCGCCGACCCCGACGATCAGTCCGCTTTCCTCTGCAATCGGGATGAACTCGGCCGGTGAAATCTCGCCCAGCTCCATGTCCTTCCAGCGCAGCAGCGCTTCGGCGCCGACCATCCGGCCGTCGGCCATCGATACCAGCGGCTGATAGACCAGTCGGAAATCGCGCGCCTCGAACGCGCGGCGCAGCCGCTGCTCCAGCCGCAGGCGAAGATTGACGCGCCGCTCCACCGCCGCAGTGAAGAACGCATGCGTGTGCCGGCCTTCCTCCTTGGCCTGGTACATGGCGGCATCGGCCGCATTCAACAGCGAATCCAGGTCGACCCCGTCGTGCGGGAAAAACGCGATCCCGATCGACGCCGTTACCGTGATGTCCATTCCGAACACGCGCGCCGGCTGCGAGATCGCGTCGATCAGCTGGCGCGACGTTTCCACCGCAATCTCCTGCCGCGGCACATCGACCAGCAGCGCCACCAGCTCGTCTCCGCCGCGACGGCCCAGCAGGTTCGGCTCGCGCACCACCGCGCGCATCCGATCTGCCACCACGGCCAGCACCTGGTCGCCGATCCGGTGCCCGTACCCGTTGTTCAGAAGCCGGAAGTCGTCCAGATCGATGTACAGCATCGCGCATATCCGGCTCTCCGCATACGCGTTCGCGAGCAGCCGCTGGGCCCGCTCGTCGAATGCGTGGCGGTTGGGCAGGCGCGTCAGCGCGTCGAACCGGGCCAGTTGCTCGACCGATTCCTGGCTGCGCATCTGCTCGGTGATGTCCTTGCCGACCCCGCGATAGCCGCAGAAGCGGCCGTTTGCGTCGAGCACCGGATCGCCACTGGCCATGTGGTAGACCGCCTTGCCGCTCGGGCGCCAGCGCCCGATCAGCAGGTCGCGGAACGGCTGATGCAACTCCAGCACCGCCTGGTGCTCGGCCCAGGTCGCCGGCTGGATCAGCTCGCCGTCCAGCTCCCACCAGAGCCGGCCCAGCACCTCCTCGTCCTTCAACGGGAACTTGCCGCTGCCGGTGCGCTGCACCGCGGTAAAGCGCAGCGACGAGTCCATTTCCCAGATCCAGTCGCACGAAAGTTCCAAAAGCGACATCAGGCGCCGTTCGCCGTCGGTCATCGAGGCGGTGGCCGACGCAAGCCCGCTCTCGCCCTCCGCCGAGGGGGTGCCGTTCTGGGACAGGTCGAGCCGCTTCATGTCCGGCTTAGAGTACGCCTGCGCCGAGCCCGGCGGAAGGTGCCGTGCATCGGCCGCAACAGCAGCGCCGGCCGGCAGCGTCGACTCAGACATCGGCCTCGACTTCGTGTCCATGTTCCTCGAGCCAGGCACGCCGCTGGGGCGCCTCGTTTCGACCCATCAGCATCGTGAGTGCCTTGATCGTGTCGGGTGCCGGCAGCGCACCGAGCTGGATCGGGAGCAGGCGCCGCGTGTCCGGGTTCATCGTGGTCTCCCACAACTGCTCAGCCGACATTTCGCCCAATCCCTTGAAGCGCCCGATCTCCCAGGCACCGTCGCGCACGCCCTCGTCACGCAGCTTGGCCAGGGTGGCCTCGAGCTCGGCTTCGTCCAGGCAATACAGGCGCCGCGCGGGGCGGCGGCCCTGGGCCGGGACATCGACGCGGTACAGCGGAGGGCGTGCCACGTGCACGTGGCCGCGCTCGACCAGACGCCGGAAGTGCCGGAAGAACAGCGTCAGCAGCAGCACCTGGATGTGCGCGCCGTCGACATCGGCATCGGCCAGGATGCAGATTTTTCCGTAGCGCAGCCCGCCCAGGTCGACCTCGTCGTCGGGGGCGTGCGGATCGACTCCAATCGCGATGGCGATATCGTGGACCTCGGCGTTGGCGAACAGCCGTTCGCGCTCCACTTCCCAGGTGTTCAGCACCTTGCCGCGCAACGGAAGGATCGCCTGATACTCCTTGTCGCGCCCCATCTTGGCCGACCCACCGGCGGAGTCCCCTTCGACCAGGAACAGCTCGTTGCGCGCCAGGTCGGTCGATTCGCAGTCGGTGAGCTTGCCGGGCAGCACGGCCACGGCGGAGCCCTTGCGCTTCTGCACTTTCTGGGCCTCGCGCGCCCGCGCCTGCGCCTGCCGGATCGCCAGATCGACGATGCTGCGCCCGTACTGCGGATTCTGGTTCAGCCAGAACTCCAACTGGGGTCGAACAAACGACGCGATCAGCCGGACCGCGTCGCGGCTGTTCAGCCGTTCCTTGATCTGCCCCTGGAACTGGGGATCGAGCACCCGTGCCGACAGCAGGAAGCTGGCCCGTCCGTACACATCGTCGGGCAGGAGCTTCACGCCCTTGGTCATCAGGCCGTGCGCCTCGGCAAACACGCGCACGGCGTTGAAGACGCCCTCGCGCAGCCCCGACTCGTGCGTCCCGCCAGCCGGGGTCGGAATCAGATTGACGAACGATTCGCGGGTGAGTCCGCCCTCTTCGGTCCAGGCCAGCACCCAGCGCGCGCCCTCGCCGGCTGCCCAGGTCGGATCATCGTCGGGCGCGTAACCCTCTGATTCGAACAGCGGCGCAACGGCCTGCGCCGCCAGCGACTGCTCCAGGTATTGACTCAGGCCCCCGTCATAGCGCCACGCGTGCTGCTTTCCGTCGCGCTCGAATTTGAGCGTGACCTGCACACCCGGCAGCAGCATCGCCTTGCTGCGCAGCAGACGCTCGAGCTCGTCCGGCGGAACCTGCACCGTGTCGAAATACTTGCGATTCGGCCACACCGTCACCCGTGTGCCGTGGGCCGGATCGCCGCCCTTGGCGGCACGTGAGGCCAGCGGCGTGTGGACCTCACCGTCCGAAAACGCGATCGTATGGACCCGTCCGTCGCGCCAGACAGTCACCTCCAGGCGGCTGGACAGGGCGTTGGTGACCGACACCCCGACACCGTGCAGCCCGCCCGAGAACGAATAGGCACTGCCGTCGCCCTTGTCGAACTTGCCGCCCGCGTGCAAGCGCGTAAAGACGATTTCGATGACCGGCTGGCCTTCCTCGGGGTGAAGTCCCACCGGGATGCCGCGGCCGTCGTCCTCGACGCTGACGGCCCCGTCCTTGTGCACCGTCACATCGACCCGGGTGGCGCTGCCGGCCAGAACTTCGTCGGATGCGTTGTCGATCACCTCCTGCACGATGTGCAGGGGACTGTCGGTGCGCGTGTACATGCCGGGGCGCTGACGCACCGGCTCCAGTCCCTTCAGAACCCGGATCGACGCTTCGCTGTAATCGCGGCCTTCAGGGCCTGGGCGCACTCGTGACATTGGCGGGCGTACTGGGGTAGTAATAGCAACGGCAGGCGGATTTTATCCACAGTCAGTGTGGATAACACGGATCCGAAAGCCCCTAGACGGCGCCAGCGCGCCACGCAGCTGCATTGCCCTGTTGTTGAGCAATCGCGCGCGCCTGGCGATTTTCGGCCCGCTCGTATACTGCGCGATCGCGCGGCGGTCAAGCACCACGTCGAGCCTCCCGGCCAGGGACCGGCGCGCGCGCTCTGCCGCCCTCCCCGTAGCACAATGGACAGTGCACGCGCCTCCTAAGCGTGAGATCCAGGTTCGACTCCTGGCGGGGAGACTTGCGATGAAGCTCGCTTCCGAATAGCGCCGCCTCCTGTAACCAGCGGCAGCTTCGATGCCGAAAAGCGGGAGGATCGGCTTCGAGAAGCTGCGGGACGGCGCGCCTTGCAAGGCGCGCCGGCTCCGGCGGCGCGAAGCGGTGCTTCGCGAAACCCCGCCTCCGCCCCCCTCGAGCACCCCCCGCGGCATTCACAACTGTCGCTTCTGCGTCGAGGCGGCAGAGCACTGGCTTGGAGTGTCTCGGAAAAATCAATTGCCCAGCCAGTGCGTGCGGTAGTGTTTCAGCTCCGCGATCGATTCGTAGATGTCGGCCAGCGCCTCGTGCCGGCTTTTCTTCTCGAACGAGCGGGCCACGTGCGGCTTCCAGCGCTTGGCCAGCTCCTTCAACGTGCTGACGTCCAGATTGCGGTAGTGGAAGAACGACTCCAGCCGCGGCATCCAGCGCGCCATGAAGCGGCGGTCCTGGCAGATCGAATTGCCGCACATCGGGGAGCGCCCGGCCGGCACGTAACGCGCCGCCCAGTCCAGCATCTGCCGCTCGGCCACGGCCTCGTCGAAGCGGGACTCGCGCACGCGCACCGTCAGCCCTGAGCGCGTATGGGTGGTGCGGTTCCAGTCGTCCATCCGGTCCAGCACCGAGTCGTCCTGGTGAATCGCGATCACCGGAGCCTCGGCCACCACGTTCAGGTCCGCGTCGGTCACTACCATGGCCAGTTCCAGCACGTGGTCGGCATCCGGGTTCAGACCCGACATTTCCATGTCGACCCACAGCAGCCGGTTCTCCTCGACCGACGGTGCGGGTCCGGCTAGCGCCTCGGGTCGTTGGTGCTGCTGTGCCATAATCGCGTCGGCCCTGCCCGAAGGCGGGCACGCCGGCCTTTGTTGGGTGCTCGGGTGCTTGCGATTCTCGCACGGCCCGCACACATCGGCGATGACTGCGGCCCTGTTCACCTGGATCTTTCTGACGCTGCTGACGCTGAACGTCGGGCTGAAGTACTGGCTCGCCGCGCGCCAGGTGCGCTACGTGGCGAGTCGGGCTGACGCCGTACCCGAGCAGTTCGCCGGCGAGGTCAGCCTGGAGGCGCATCGGAAGGCGGCCGCCTACACGGTGGCCAAGCAACGGCTGGCGATGGTGGAGACCGCGTGCGGTACCGCCTTGCTGCTGCTGCTGACCCTGTGCGGCGGGCTGCAGGCGCTGTGCGACCTGCTGGGGAGCTGGCTCGGATACGGGCTCGGGTTCCAGCTGGCGCTGGCCGGCTCGGTGGTGTTGATCGTCAGCCTGGTGGACCTGCCGATCGAGTGGTACCGCCAGTTCCACATCGAGCAGAGTTTCGGCTTCAACCGGATGACGCCGGCGCTGTTCCTGGCCGACACGGCCAAGTCGATTGGCCTGTCAGCCGCGATCGGGCTGCCTCTGCTGGCGTTGATCCTGACGCTGATGCGATACGGCGGCCCGTACTGGTGGATTGCGGCCTGGCTCGTCTGGTGCGTCTTTACGATGAGCTTGACCGTGCTGTTTCCGATCCTGATCGCACCCCTTTTCAACCGGTTCACGCCGCTGGGCGATGCGGACCTGCTGCAGCGGATCCAGGCGCTGCTGGGGCGAACGGGATTCAACACCAGCGGCGTTTACACGATGGACGGATCGCGCCGCTCCAGCCACGGCAACGCCTACTTCACCGGGCTGGGCGCGGCCAAGCGCATCGTCTTCTTCGATACGCTGTTGCAGCGGCTGCAGCCGCCGGAGATCGAAGCCGTGCTGGCGCACGAGCTCGGTCACTTCCGCCTGCAGCACGTGCGCAAGCGGTTGCTGCTCGGCTTCGTGGGGAGCCTGCTGCTGCTGGCGACGCTGAACTGGCTGATGCACCGCAGCTGGTTCTTCGAAGGACTGGGCGTGGAGCCGATGCTGCAGGCCCGCAACGACGGGCTGGCCATCGTGCTGTTCATCCTGGTGATGCCGGTGTTCACCTTCCTGCTGGCGCCGCTGTCGAGCCTTCTGTCGCGGCGCCAGGAATTCGAGGCCGACGCGTTCGCCGCGCGCCATGCGTCGTCGCACGCCCTGGTCGATGCTCTGATCAAGCTGTACAAGGACAACGCGACCACTTTGACGCCGGACCCGATCCATTCGACCTTTTACAACTCGCATCCGCCCGCGTCGATCCGAATCGAGCGATTGCTCAGGCTTCGGGGGCCCGCGACCGTGGGCTGAGTATGGATCGCCCTCAGAGCGCACCCGCATGAAGCGGATCCTGCGCTGCGATCATCCGCTGCAGGCTGAGCATTACGCCAACGTGTTGCGCGCGGGCGGTTTCGCCTGTGAAGTGCGGCGCACCGCGCTGTACGGCGCCGTCGGCGATATTCCGTGGCACGAATGCGCGCCCGAGATCTGGCTGCGCAACGACCTGGACGAGGCAATGGCACAGCGCCTGCTGGAGGAGCTGGCTGCGCCTGCGGTGGGCGAGCCGTGGCGGTGCGGCCGGTGCGGCGAGGAGCTCGAGCCGCAGTTTGCGAACTGCTGGCAGTGCGGGCAGGGCCGCCAGCGCTAGTCGACCGAGCTCATTCCATTGCGAATCGCGAATTTGACCAACGCCACCAGGTCCTCGAGCTGCAGCTTCTCCATCAGTCGGGCGCGATAGGTCTCGACGGTCCTTGGCGACAGACGCATCTGCTCCGCGACCTGCACGTTTGACTTGCCTGCGGTGATCAACCGTATGATTGAGCGCTCGCTGGATGTGAGCGACTCGATCGCCTGGCGTTCAGCGATAAGTCGCTGGTTCTGAGGAATGGCCTGCGTGGTGGATACGACCTCGTCGCCGGCCAAACGTTCGTGCCCATGGCCGGGCGTGGCTGCCTTGAGCAACGCGCCAATGCGTTGCGCCTCAGCCGCGAAAAAGGCCTGGTTGCGCCGCAACGTATCTTCGGCCTGCTTTCGCTCCTCGATGTCGGTGCTCGTTCCGTACCACTTGACGATGTTTCCCTGCTCGTCGCGAAGCGGCACGGTGCGGATCAGGAACCAGCGATATTGCCCGTCGGCGCGGCGCAAACGCATTTCATCTTCGTACGACTCCCCGGCCGCCATCGCTGCGCGCCACTTCTCCAGGGCCCTTGGAGTGTCGTCCGGATGAATCACGCTCGTCGGCGCTTCGAGGTACTGCTCCAAAGGAGCGCCTGCATAGTCCAACCAACGCTGGTTCAGGAAATCGACGGTGCCGTCAGGCAGAACGGTCCAGGCCATCGCGGGGATGGTATCGATGACCAGGCGAAGGCGATCCTCGCTCTTGCGCAGCGCATCTTCGCTGCGTTTCGCTTCGATCGCCACGCGCGCCATCTGAACCGCCATGTCGATCAGTTGAATATGCTGCGCAGACGGCAGACGCGGCTTGCTGTAATACATGGCGAAGGTTCCGAGAACCGCGTTGTCGTCCGACAAAATCGGCGTGGACCAGATCGCGCGCAGGCCGTTGCGGACCGCGATGTGGCCGCTGTCTTTCCAGAGCGGGTCGTTCTTGGTGTCTCGCGTATAAACCGGCTCGCGGCGAAAAGCGGCGGTCCCGCACGAACCCATGTTGGGCGCGATTCGCAGGAACGGTTCGATGCTCCGCTGGTAGTCTTCCGGAATGTTCGGAGCTGCGACAAAATGCAGCCTCTGCCCGTCGGAATCCGTCAGCAGTACGGCGCAGAACATGTCTGGAGCCTGATCCTCGATCAGCTTGACCAGCGTCTCGAAGATTTCCTCGAGTGACGCCCTGTTGGCAACACGTTCGAGCACCCGGCGCTGGCACTCCAGCAGCTCGGACCAGGCCTGCTGCTCGGTGGAACTTTGCGTCACTTGCGGGCTCCCGGTCGCGCCTCGATCTAGACGCCCCGCGACAGCACGGCCGCTCCCGTCAGCAACAGCAGCAGGATCATCCAGAGCACCAGCGCCCGCCACACCAGCCCGACCGCCGATCGCATCGCGCGGGGATCGGGTTCGCTCAGACCCGCACCTTCCTGTCCCGGCTCGTCGAAAATGCGTACCGATTCGGTCTCGCCGAGCAGGCGCACGCCCAGCGCCCCGCCGGCCGCGCCCAGGATCAGCGTGCGCGCGCTCAAGGGCTGGGCGTGAGGCGAGGCCGAGATGCGGCGCCAGCAATACACCGCGCCCTCGAAGTCGCCGACGATCGCGAAACCCAGCGCCGTCAATCGCGCCGGAACCCAGTCGATCAGGTTGAACGCCGCGGCAGCGAACCGTCCGAAGCGGTCCCCCGGCAACGCCGCGCTGCCGACCGCAGGGCGCGGGTTCCAGCGGCGGTTGACGAATTCGGCCAGCCGGTACATGACGGCTCCGACCGGACCGGGCAGCAGCACGAACCAGAACAGCACCCCGAACACGTGCCGGTGCGCCTCCAGCAAGCCGAAATCGATCGACTGGCGGGCGATCTCGCCGGGGCTCAGCTCCATGGCCCGGAAGCCCGGCTCGGTGTGGCGCTTCAGGTCGACCAGCAGCCGGCGCGCCGCATTGACGTCGCCCGCCTCCAACGCCGCCTGGATGCGCGTGAGCGGATGGCTGAACTGACGGAAGCCGAAGGCGACGTACAGCACGGCCACGTCCATCATCAGCGCCACGATCCAGTGGATCGAGCGCGCGACATAAAAGACGGCCGCGGTCAGCACCACGGCGCCTCCGACCAGCGCGATCCAGGCGTAAGCGCCGTGGCGCGGCCGGCCTGCGTTCAGATGACGCTCGGCCGAGTCGGACAGCGCCGTGACGAGCCCGTAGACCGGATTGTTCGGAGGCAGGGCGACCGCCTGCTCCAGCATCAACGTCGCCAGCAGCGCGAGCCACGCCATTAACGGGCGCCTCCTGGCCGATGCGAGCCTGGACGGTCCGTCATTCGTTGCCGGCCTTCAGAAATGCGTACAAGTTGCGCAGCAGCGCGGCCGTGATGCCCCAGATCATACGTTCGCGCACACCGTCGTGATAGGGCATCGCGTAGACGAAGCGTTGCCCGCCCGGCGCGGTCGCCGCCACGCGCCGTTGATGGTTGGCCGGATCCATCAGGAACGCCAGGGGCACTTCGAACGCGTCTTCCACCTCGGCGGCGTAGAGCTTTAACGCGATGGGCGCCGCCACCATGCCCACCACCGGGGTCACCTCGAAACGCGTGACGGTCTGGTAATCCGGAAGGGTCCCGAGAATCTCGATTTGCGCGCTCGAAAGTCCGATCTCCTCGGCCGCCTCCCGCAGGGCTGCGTCGACCGCACCGCGATCGGACGGCTCGATGCGCCCGCCGGGGAAGCTGATCTGCCCAGCGTGCGCCTGCAGGTGCCGGGCCCGGTGCGTC
>Ga0307479_10000891_pt1 | contig 26934 bp, 20 predicted proteins | sample atmos_gasesECM4C_FD_203743 | JGI IMG/M metagenome (GOLD analysis project Ga0307479, IMG submission 203743) | Hardwood forest soil microbial communities from Morgan-Monroe State Forest, Indiana, United States - atmos_gasesECM4C_515 | ecosystem: Environmental > Terrestrial > Soil > Temperate... | reverse complement strand
ACCTCCGAATCCTTTACTTCCTCTAACTCCTTAACTTCCTTTGCCACCCATTCTCATGGCGATGTTCTGGTGCGCTCGCAAGTCGTGGGCTTCAAGAAAATCAAGTTCTTCACCCACGAGAACATCGGCAACGGCAAACTCGAGCTGCCCGAGAATGAAATGCACACCACGTCCTACTGGATCACCCTGAAGCGGCTGCTGCTCGAGTCGCTTCCGTTCTCGATCAGCGAACGCCAGTCCGGCATGTTTGGCCTGCTGCACGCCCTCGAATCGGTTGCCACGCTCCTGCTGATGTGCGACCGGCGGGACCTGGGCACAGCCATCGGCGAAAACCCACCCTCGCCAGGAGAATCGGTCATCTGGAGCCAAGGCGATAAGGACCTCGGCGGTGTTTCACCAATCCTGCCACGGGAAAGTGAATTCTTCGAGCCGAATCTCTACCTCTACGACGCGTATCCCGGTGGCATCGGTTTCTCCGAGCCGCTTTTTCGCACACACAATCTGCTGATAGAGAAGACCCGTGAGCTGATTTCCTCTTGTGAGTGTGAGCAAGGCTGCCCTTCCTGCGTTGGTCCCACGGCCGACCTCGCCCCGCGCGCCAAAGAATCTGCGCTTGCAATTCTCGACAGGCTGTGCCGCTAGATGGCTGCCACCGCTGACAAGTTCGCGCGCCTCGCGGCGCTGAAGCCGGCGCGCCCCGTTCTCGCTGCGCGCAGGCCAGGAACGCTGCGCGCTCCGGAAGAGGACGACGCGATTGGGCTGGTCCTTGGCGCTGGCGTAGCAAGAAACCATTTTGGTGAGCATCTCGCGATTCGCAATTGGTACTCCACGCCCGAGTATAGTGAGCCTTCAGCGGTCACGCTTGAACTTTTATCCCGCGTGCGCGATGAATCCATTTCCCGCAGGACGCGCGCATCGCTAGCCGATACCTCAAAATGGCTGTTCCTGGACACGGAGACGACCGGCCTGGCAGGAGGAACCGGAACTTACGCGTTTCTCGTTGGGCTGGCGTGGTGGGACGCCGGGGGGCTCCAAGTGGAGCAGTTTTTCATGCGCGATTTCACTGAAGAATACTCGCTGCTGTGCGAGATTGCGGCGCGCGTTGAGGAACGGCCGGTCCTCGTCACATTCAATGGCAAATCCTTCGACTGGCCGCTGCTGGAGAATCGCTTTACGATGACGCGGACGATCGCCGCGCCAAGGCTTGCTGCGCATTTGGATTTGCTGCATCCCGCGCGGGCGCTGTGGAAGCTGCGGCTGGGTTCCGTGCGCCTTGTGGAGCTGGAACGCAGGGTGCTGGACGCGCGCCGGCTGGGCTGGGACCGCGAAGACGACGTCGAGTCCGCCCTGATCCCGCAGCATTATTTCGACTACCTGCGCGGGGGACCTGCGGAGCCGCTCGCGGGCGTGGTGAAACACAATCAGATGGATTTGCGCGGGTTGGCCGCGCTCTTCCACAAAATCGACACGATGCTCGCCAGCCCACTGGAGTCGAGCGAAGAAAGCGAAGGCCTCGATCTTTTCGGGCTTTCGCGATTTTTACAAAGGCGCGGCGATTCCATGCGGGCGCAAACAGCCTGCGCACAGGCGCTGGCGGTTGGTTTGCCCTCGCCTATTCGCCCCAAGGCACAGCGCGAACTAGCGGTAATGGCCAGGCGCCGCGGTGAATACGAAATGGCTGTGGAAATCTGGAAAGAAATGGCAGACGGCTCTCAGGATGACGCTCACGCCTGCGAGCAACTAGCTATCTACTATGAGCGCCGCGCTAAAGACATCTGCCGCGCGATCGAGTTTGCGAAACTTGGCTTGCTGAAGCTCAGGCGCCAGCGGAGCATTCTCCTGCGGGGTCTGCGCGATTCTTATCTTGCGGCCCGGCTGGCGCGCTGGGAAAAAAGCTTCAAAGAGCGGGTTGCACGGCTGGAAAAAAAAGCATGGCCGTCTTCTCCCGTGCGGCGCCCAGGTGCTCCGGAGGTTGGGGAGCCGCCGGCCAAGCCAGCGCTTTGGTGAAGGCATCGAAAACGTTGCGCGTGGCACCTTCCATGGTCACGCAGCTCTCGCCAAAACAGAACAGAAAGACACCGCTGTCCGCCGTATCGAACTGAAAGAAGTTCGGCCGCCGCAGCAGATTCGATCTGTTAGCGTATTTTTTCTCGAGCGCCTCAGAATATTGACCAAAAAAGCGCGCGGCGTGCTCGTCGCTGTCCAGATGCAAGCGCGTGACGAGAATCAGCCGCTTGGTTTCTTTCTGCTCGTACAGCGCGTAGCGATCGCTTTCCCAGGCCGACGCCAGATTCTTGGCCCGATCGTCATCCAGGAATTGCTTGAAGACTTCCTTCCAGCCGAACTCGCCGAGGATGTTCTCATCGAGCTTCGCCCAGTCTTTCCCGAGGATCTTCTCGAGCGGCGGAAGCGCAACGGAGGAAGGAATCTTGCCCGTCTTGTATGCAGCGGGGTGCAGAATCTGCTGCGTGGAGACGGGGGGGTTCTCGAAAACATTTGCGAGGGCGGGCCAGCCGCTGTTTTTCAACACTGCTGCCGAGAAGTTCAACCCGCTGATATAGGGAAAAATCAACGCGTCTTTCAGGAAAGGGGGAGCCGACTTGAGCGTGGGCGTAGCGCCCAGATCCCCGATGAGCATGGAGGGATCGAACTCCGGCAGATCCTTGAGCGAGCGGCCCGTCCCCAGCATCAGGTAATCGACCATAGCAGCCATGGCGCTGCCTTCGAGCACCGCATCGCGGGCAAGTTCGGCGTCTTCGTTGGGCCGAGCCGCGCGGCTCCAGGCTTCGATGTGAAAATGCTGGTCTTCGAGCGCATGGGTCAGCTCGTGGGCCATGACCATGCGCTGCTCCTCGAACGGGCTCCAATCTGCAATATAAAACTCGGCAGTCTTCGGGTCGTACAAACCCTCAATCTGTTCCGTGAGCACGTTCACCATGAAGGCATCGAGGTCAAAGCCCTGTGGAAGCAGACCTAGGGCTTCGGCGGTGCGCGCATCTGCATAGCGTTCGGCGGGGTTCTTTTCTTCGTTCATCTGCTTGATGACGTAGGCGCGAATCTCTTCACGCGACCGCAGAGATTTCTTCAAAGGAGCAAGCTGCTTCAGACCGGTGATTTCGCTCATCTGCTGGAGGACTTCGTCGGCCGCGGCGATGAACTCGGCATTGTTCGCGGCCCGGGACGATGCGCGAGGGGCCGCGACGGAGGACTCCTGCGCATAGGCTCCCGCGGCGCCAGAACAAAGGGTCAGGCAGGCGAGAAACACCCGCAAAGCGGGCGGCGTTCGTTTTGGGATAGGGATCATTTCCAGATCAGAATAGCAGAATCGAGCCTTCCCCGCGGCGGCCGGCACACAGGCTGCCACCCCCTTGATACGCCTTTCGCCCGCCAGCGCATTTCAAGAGAACATTCGAAACCATGTACGTTTGTTCTGGATTCTTAACAGAGTGGTAATTATAGTACCTTTAGGAAAGGCTTCCACGCCCACCCAGGGGGCATCCATGCAACCAGGTCTTCATCTGCGGCAAGCTCGAGAAAAACTTGGATTAACCTATCGCGACGTCGAGCGCGCCAGCTTTGAGCTGGCAGCACGAAGAGGCCGCCCGGACTTCATCCTACACATCAGCCGCCTGGCGGACCTCGAGAACCACGGCGTAGTGCCCAGTCTGCACAAGCTGTATACCCTCGCCGCCATCTACCACCTCAATCCGCTCGAAATCTTCCGCTGGTACAACGCGCCGATTGAGGAATGCTTCCACGACGGGACCCTCTTCGAGGCGCCGCGCACACACATGATGGCGCCGCCTACCTCCTTGCGCGTTCCGATGAAGTTTGACCCGTCGTTTGATCCGCGCAGGACGGAGCTGCTGTCGCGCCTGGTGGAAAAGTGGGGCCGCTTCGAAGGCGTATTGACGGACGGCCACTGTCACCAGCTTTACGGCTACATCGGCATCAGCGACCGGCGCATGGCGCATATCCTGCGTCCCGGCAGCATCGTCCTTGTCGACCCGTCGAAGAACAAAATTGAGGAAGGGGACTGAACCACGGAGCACGACCGGCCGATGTATTTTGTAGATGTGCGGAGCGGTTATCGCTGTGGCTGGTTTCATCAGGATGGAGGGAAGCTGGTGATGCAGCCGCACCCGCTATCGCACTGTCTGCCGGAAACATGGCGCACGCCGCAGGAAGCGGAAGTCATTGGCCAAGTGGCCGGGATCGTCACGCGCCTGAGCGAGCCGCGCTACGCTGCTCACGCAGAATCTCCAGGAGAGTCCGAAGATTAGAGACGAAAAGGTCCCGCAGATAATCAGGGACCTCTTCAGGCAGCAGTAAACGGTAGGATTCTAGCCGGCGCCAGTGCGAAGCCGCTTCTCCAAGCCCACCCTCCATAGCCCCCAGACAGTTTCTTAGGTCTTCCAATTGTTCCGCAAGCGGCGTCTCCAGGATACGCTCGAAAACCTGTCCATGGCATAGCTGAAGGGCTTGTTGCATTGCTTCTTCCGGATAGAGGACCGACAGACCTTGGTGTTCATACCGCCCGCTGGACAGGTCCCGAAGGGAGGCAATGTAGATAAGCCTGCCGAAGTCCCCGGGGATTCCCGCCAGGGTATTCACAGTAAAGTCTTCAACAATTTTGCGGTTCTGCTCAAGGCTTGAGAGCACGCCATAACTCCGCGTTCCGAAATCAGAACATTTTAGAGCTTTGATCCTTGGCCATCACGGGAGCCCTCACGGTCTCAGCAGGAGGGTTTATCCGTGAAAAAACTGGCGATCCTTTGTGTGCTTCTTTCTCTGGCTGCTTTTATCTTACTGCCCGCGTCACAGGCGAGCAAGCGCAATTCAAGTAATGCTGTTTTAGCTGATGGCTGGCCCCTGCCGCCGCCCATCCCACCCAACGCAAGCATGGACAATCTGGTGGCCGATGGCTGGCCCCTGCCGCCACCCATCCCACCCAACACGAGCATGAACACTCTGGTGGCCGATGGTTGGCCCCTGCCGCCACCCATCCCACCCAGTAAGGAAACCGGGACAGCGCGTCCGTACCTGGTCTAAGCACTCTTTGCCATCACAAGAGCGCAGACGGCCCCGTACTTCGGGCGGCGATTATCGGCGTGTCCGCCGCGTGCAAGCTGTTTACCGTACTGTCATAAATATGTTAGTATGCGCCCGGTATGGCTGGGTTCATGGATCTCGACCGATGGCTCTGGGCCGTTACGTTCATTTTGGACGCAGGGCTCATCTTTCTGCTCTTGGTCCGAAGAAACCATCGGGCCTTCCCGTTCTTTTTTGCTTACATGCTGCTGAACCTCATTCAGGGAGTGGCGCTAATAGCGATATATCGATTCTGGGGATTCAGTTCTAGCCTTGCGATGAAGGTCGGCTGGGGCTCGCAAGGATTGGTGACTGCAGGGCGGGCCTTGGCTGTCGCGGAAATCTGTCATCGCATCTTGGCAGAGTTTCGCGGTATTTGGCGGCTCGCTTGGCGCTTGCTCGTCGGCGCGATCACGCTCGTGGCGTTGTATGCAGGTGCGGTTTCCCAGGGAAAATGGCAGTTTGCGATATTGAACCTGGACCGCGGCTTGGAGTTGGCCATGGCCACGGCCCTTGTCTTTCTGTTTCTATTTGCCGTTTACTATGAAGTACCTGTTGAATCGACGCTTCGAACTCTATCTATCGGTTTCTTCCTTTTTTCCAGCTTCCGTGTCTTGAATGACACGATTTTGGAGCGCTGGCTGCGGCAGTATGCTACCGTCTGGAGCCTTCTCGGCTCCCTGGCTTTCATCGTAAGTCTGGCGCTCTGGAACTGGGCATTGCGTCAGGCGCAGCCCAAGAAAACATTCAAGCCTGAACTGCTCCCGCAGGGTTCCTATCGCGAACTTGTTCCTGAAATGAATGAGCGTCTAAAGAAGCTCAATGAGCAGTTGAGCTATCTTTGGCGTCCCGAGGGAAAAAACATTTGAGTCTCTCGCTCCTTCTTTTCCTTGGGCCAGTCGTTATTCTCCTTCTCCTGTTTGTCTGGCTACTTCGAAAGTCCAATGGTCAAGTCGGCGCTGCATCAGTTGGAAGCCTGGAGGAAGAATTTGGCGGAAGCCATGTTACGTTCTTGCGCCAAGCCCGGCAGGCTTTGTCGAAAGAGGACTACGACTTCGTCTCGGGGAAAATTCCGCGGGAAATGCAAAGAAGGATGAGGCAGGAGCGTAAGCGCATCGCCCTTTCCTATCTTCTAGCGCTGCGCGGAGAGTTCCATAAGCTCCTGCGTACCGCGAGAGTCATTGCTGCATTGTCGCCGGAGATAACCGGTGTGCAGGAGTTGGAAAGACTTCGCCTCACAGCGATTTTTCTATTGCGTTACCGCATCTTGTGGATCAGTTTGCGGGCTGGTTTCGCGCCGCTGCCACAAATCAGCAACCTGAGTAATCTGCTGAGCGGCCTTAGTGTTCGCCTAGAAGCGGCCATGAAAGAACTCGGTGAGCGCGCTGCCCAGGTGACAGAAATCGTTTCATCGGACCACCGGCGTCGCATCCACCCGGTTTAGCAGTAGATCATCGACCGCCGCGAGCAGCTCACTCATCTTGAAGGGCTTCTGCAAGATCTTGAAAGTGCCGAAGCCTATCTTTTCAAGGATGCCCGACGTTGGCGCCACCGCACACATCCAAATGACACGGCGGGAAAGCGCCGGCCTATGCTGGGCAAGCCAGCCTTCCAAGCTGCCTTCGCTGCGGCTTTCCGCAACTTGCAGATCAGCCACAAGCACGTCGAAATTCTGTTGCTCCAACGAGCCACGCGCTTCCGACAAGTCTCGGGCCGCCCGGACACGGTGGTCCTGGCCTTTCAAGAAAGTGCCGACGGCTTCCAGAACAGATTCGTCGCGGTCCAGCAGAAGGATATCCGCACTCCTGCCGGGCGCAGTTTTCGGGCTAGCCGCAAAGATAGGGGAAACAGCAGCAGCCTGGTAAGGCAGCTCGACAGTAAAACAAGCGCCGCGCGGTGGAGCATTCCTCACGCGGATTTTGCCTCCGTGTTCGGTTATGATTCCGTAACAAATGCTTAATCCGAGGCCGGTGCCCTTTCCCACGGGCTTGGTCGTGTAGAAGGGATCGAATACCCGGGATGCCTCCCTCACTCCTGGGCCGCTGTCCGTGAATTCAATGATGAGCCTTTCGTCTTCGGCCGCTGTGCGCACCCAGATATCTCCTTCTGTCGAGCGCTCGAGGATGGCGTCCACGGCGTTATTGACCATATTCAGGAACACCTGCTGCAATTGGTGAGGGTCGGCAGCGGTCACCGGGAGGTCCCGGGCAAGGTCCAGATGGACACGGATTTTGTTCATGCGGAGATCGTAATCACGGAGCGCCAGAGTCTCCTCAATGGCTTGATTCATCTTGACCGGGGCGCGCTCCGGCTTGTGTTGGCGGGAGAAGCTCAGCAGGTTCTGGACTATGCGGTGAGTGCGCTGCGCCTGCTTGTAAAGTTTTTCCGAATATTCGATTCCTTGTGGACCCAGTTGCCCGCTAGAAGTTAGCAATTGGCTATAGCCCAGGATGGCCGTAAGCGGATTGTTTAGCTCGTGGGCAACTCCGGAAATGAGCTGGCCTACTGCCGCAAGCCTCTCGCTGTGCAGCAACTGCTCCTGGGTGCGCCGGAGGTTTTCATAGGCCTGGCGGGTTTCCTCGTAGAGTGTCGAGCGTTCGATGGCGCTGGAAATCTGCCTGCCCACGGCGATAAGGAGGTTCACGTCCGCGGGAGCAAACTCGCGGGGCGTGCGGCTGCCCACCACAAGCCCACCGACGATGCGGTCCTTGGACCACAGGATGACAATGTAGGCGGCGGCAGTGCCTTCCTTGATCTGAGCGTCGCGAAAAACGGGCGGCAGCGGCAAGCCTTGCGCCGAGATGAATGTGGCGTGGACTTCCTTGATGTGCTGCAGCAGTTCCGGCGGCACGGCGACCGTGGGAAAATTCCGCGAATATTCGGAACGATGGCCGGCGGCTGCGATGCGACGCAGCTTTGTGCCGCTTTCCTCGAAGAGATAGAGAGAAGTGGCGTCCAGGCTGAAAAGTTCTGCAATCTGCCGGAGCGCACGGTGCAGCGAATCGCGAAGATCCATGGACTCCGTTAGGGTCTGCGCGATGGAATTCAACACCAGGAGTTCACGGTTGCGTCTGCGGATTTCCTGCTCCGCCTGCTTGCGCTCGGTTATATCCAGAAGGAAGCCCTGATAAGCAGTGATGCTCCCTGCCGCATCCCTTACCGCAATAGATGACTCCACCACGGTGCGTACCTCGCCGTCTTTGCGCCGCATCTCAAACTCGAAATCCGCCACTGAGCCGTGATCCTGCAGCAGCCGCTTGAGCCGCTCGCGGTCGGCAGGATTCTTGTAAAAGGTCGATGGGATGTCGATAGCCGTCAGCTCCTCGCGGTTTTCGTAGCCGGTCATGCGCAACATGGCGTCGTTGAAATCAAGGAACCGCCCTTGCGGCGTGGAGATGAACACGCCCTCCTGGACGTTGGAAATAAGCGTGCGATACTTCTCCTCCGCGCGCTTGCGCTCGGTGATGTCTTTCAGGACGTGCACGGTTCCCAGCTCCTGTCCAATGGGATCCGTGAATGTGGAATTGGAAGCGAGAAAATATCCTGGAAGCCAGGGATCTGGATCATCCCCCTCGCCGGCAACTCCCTCGCAATAAGGGCAGAGCTTGTAGGCTGTATGGTTGACGGGAAGCAGTTCACTAATGTTCCAGCCGACCAGGGCGCCGCTCTTGCGGCCCAGGAGGTGGCTCAAACGCTGGTTGCTTCGCAGGATGCGCCCCCGAGGATCATGCACCAGGATGGGGTCACCAATGGAATCGAAAGTGTATTCCCATTGACGCTGGACCGTGGCCACCTGCTCAAACAGCTGAACGTTTTGCAACGTCATCCCGAGCAGGTTGGCGATATTAACAAGGTAGGAGAGTTCCTCGGGATCAAAGCGCATCTTCTGCGCAGTGCCGATAGCCATCATGCCAAGAGGGCCGTTCTTGCCGGGCAGCCCAAGTGTCACCAGCGATTTCAATCCCGCCTCCTCTAACCTCTGGCGCGCCGCGGGATCCCATTCTTCCTCCGCATGCTGGACCTGACATTTCCTTTTCAACGCCTGCTCTGCCCAGGGATCTTGCGCGAGAACCCTCGTGTATTTCGCAAGAAACGCTGGAGAAAAGCCGACGGCTCCTCGGACTACCAATTGTGCCGTGCTGCCCTCCCCTTCTTTCAGTCTGACAACGCCGTGTGTGGCGCCCAAACTGTCCACCAGTTGGACTAGCACGCGGTCGATGACTTCCTGCACCGAGAGAGTTTGGGTGCTGGCTGCGGTCAGGAGGGTCATGCGGCGCATTTTGTCGTTCAGCTCTTCGCTGTGGCTCCGCGCTCCCTCCAGTACAACGACTACCATGGAGATCCCCAGGGTCGCTCCCAGAAGGTGGTCAAAGGCGATTCGCAGCAAGAAATAAGGATGCTGCAGCCACGACGGACGGTCCAATCCGTGCAGCGCAATCAGCAGAAAAACCCCTGCGAGCAGTCCGGCGCCATGCCCCCGCCGGACCAAGGGCGACCTCAGGAGCAAAAAGCTGGCGAGAGCGCAAACGAGGCTGGCCAAAATGGCGGTTTCCCTGTGCACCGAGGCAAACTGTCCGTCGCCCCGCTCCACGTAATACACCGCCGCCAGAATCAGGGTCATCAACGGAATCACCGAACGAATCCGGGTGACCCATCCGGTTGTGCTGTTTAGCAGTGCGACCAGGAAAAGTAACAACGCTGCAATCTGGCTCAACAAGTAAACAAGATTCAGGATGGCTGCGGGGCGGACCAGGAGCGCCACTTCAGAAAGGGCGGAGAGTGTAAAACAGCACCAGCCCGCAAGCCAAAACCGGAAATGGCCCGCATGATGATCACGGCGGAAAAGGAGAAAGAGCACCAGCAGGATGACGAACGCGCTGGCTTCGAAGAAGGCAATCCCCAGCAAGCCCTGGTTTTGCAACACGATTCCCAGCCTCCCGGCCGGATAAGCCGTCCCACGGTGCCCGCGCTGCCGTGAATCTTTGGGGAACGGCGGGAAGCTCTGTGCAGTCCTTGGTTTGACGCTAACATGCTGTTTTCCGACTGGGCAATAGGCCAGGAATTCTTATGTGCTGTCCCTTATAATGTCTAGTGGAGCCGGTGAAAAGTGGACACTGAGAGCATACTCGTCGTTGACGACGAAGAAGCGATTCGCGAAGTCGTATCTACAATGCTTGAATCCAAGGGCTACCGCTGCACGGTAGCGCACAATGGCCGCGCCGCTCAGGACCAAATCAAGAGCGCGCCGCCGGACCTGGTTTTGAGCGACATGATTATGCCGGAGATGGACGGCATCAAGCTGCTCGAATGGGTGCGCCAGTACGACCCCGATGTGCCGGTGATCATGGTCACCGCCATTCACGACATCTCCACGGCGCTCGAAGCCATCCGACGAGGGGCTTACGACTACATCCTGAAGCCTTTCGAGAAGGACCAACTCTTTCTTGGCGTGGGCCGCGCCCTGCAACACAGACGCCTAGTCAACGAAAACCGAAAATACCAGAGGGATCTCGAGCAGCAGGTGGAGGACCGCACCGCGCGCCTGCGCGAGGCCCTGGCGCAGCTCGAACAATCCTACGACGATACTTTGGAGGCCCTGGGCAGCGCACTCGACCTGAAGGATGCCGAGACCGAGGGCCATTGCCAGCGCGTTACAGCCTTCTGCATCTCCATCGCCAAGAGCATGCCTGTTCCGGATACCTATCTGCCCATTCTGGCGCGTGCCGCGTTTCTCCACGACATCGGCAAAATGGCCATTCCCGACGGTATTCTGCGCAAGCCTGGCCCACTCAACGACGACGAGAAAAAGATTATGCGCACGCATTGCGAAATCGGCTATAACGTGCTGATTCGCATCCCGTTTCTTCGCGACGCCGCGGAAATCGTGCTGGCGCACCAGGAATTTTACGACGGCTCGGGCTATCCCCGCGGTTTGCGCGGCGACCAGATTCCGCTGGGCGCGCGCATTTTCGCCATCGCCGATACCTTGGACGCCATGATCAGCGACCGGCCCTATCGCCGGGCTCTACCGATGTCCCACGCGATTCAGGAAATCAAGCGCTGCTCGGGGACACAGTTCGATCCGGAAGTGGTCCGCGTGTTCTTATCCATCCCGGAACAACATTGGACGGAGCTGCGCGAGCACCTTGGCTCGCCGTTCCGCCTGGCGCACCTCCGGAATTTGTAGCCTCGTGACCACCCCCAGCGTTTGCAGGTCAAACTTCTAACGAAAGCCTCAGCCTGCCATCGCTAACCGAATGGCGCGGTCTTGGGTAAGCTGCGGCGGACGGAGTCGCTTTCAAGCTTCACAATTCAGGTTTATGCAAGTGGCGGCTGTAAGCCTGGCATCCTTGAAAAAATGGCGCAGTGCCTCCTTGACCCTTCACTTGCGCTCAGCTCAGGAGGGCGGCGCACCGCTGTTCATGACCGGGGCTTTTTTCTTTGAGTGAAAAACTGTAAACTGTGGGCTGTCGGCTGCCGACGATAGACGTTAGACTGCGAAATTGGCAAAGTCTAAAGGCACGATCAACTAATTTCCCGTTGCGCGGAAACTGTAAACTGTCGGCTGTTAGCTGCGGACTGTGAACACCATGCCTCTAGTGCCCATTAAGACCGCTTCAGAGACCGGCTACTGCGATTGTGTCTGTGGATGCTATGAACTGGCCAGCCTGCGCGACGAGGACACCGGCAAGGGCTACTGCCCGGCGTGCGGCAAAGACCACCTGGAAATGAACACCGGCGTCGGCCTGCCCAATCCCGCCCCCGCGAAAGTCTCGGCAAACGCGCCGGGAAGCGGCACTTCCGCCTCCATGCCCACCCCCGCCGACCCCCCTGGCCGCCTGCGCTAGGAGAAAAACCACTCAGTCCAGCAATCGGCCAATTCAGGAAACCTAGGATAGCAGAGAAGAGATGGGCAAAATGAAAACCGGGGATGGCCTTGCGACCATCCCCGGGAAAGGTGTTAATCCCAGCTGCAGGGACTAGAAGACGAACTTAGCCGCCAGTTGAATTAAGCGAGGATCTTTCGCGGTAAATACCTCGCCGAAGCTCGCTCCGTCACCGAAGCCATTGTCAATGCCGCCGTTGGATTGGGTGAACTGTGTGTGGTTAAACACGTTATAGAATTCGATGCGGAGCTGGAAAGAAGTACGCTCCGTGATGGTCGTGTTCTTGTAGAGACCCACGTCAAAGTTATTGAGGCCAGGCCCGCGCAAACTGTCTCGGCCGACATTTCCTATTGTGCCCGTTGCCTCCTGTGCGAAGGGCGCCGGGCTGAACCAGGCGTTGGACACGGTCGCTGTTCCGTTTCCTCCCTCGTTCGCTGGCACGAGCGGAGAAAACGATCGTGGGTTGCCATATTGAACTGTTCCGGCAGCATTCGGAACGTCCGGGCATGCGAAGTCTGAAATCTGGAACATGCAGAATCCCGAGGCAAAGTTATTGTCAACGATGTCGAGCGGGAAACCCTTCTGGAATGTAGTCACACCAGCCACTACCCACCCGTCAAAAACCCGGCTCGGGGCATGCTGGAACATGCTCAGCTTCCGGATGCTGGGAATATCGTACTCGTAGCTGATGACCAGCCTTTGCCTCGCGTCGAAGATGGAGTTGCCGTAGTCACACGTGGGGCAGTACGGATTGGCCGCGCGCACGAAACCGCCCGCGCCAAAGCCGGCACCACCAAACGAGCTGGCTTCAAACCCGGACGTGTTGTCGATCGAATGAGAATAGGTATAGGAAACAAGCATCTGCAAGCCATGTGACATATGCTTGTTCCAGCTAACCTGCAGAGAGTTATATCGCGAATTGCCTGAGGTTGTAATGTCGTCAATCGGTCCGTAGACACCAGGATTGAACCTGAACACCTGCGCTGCTGCTGGATCGGCCCAGAGCGAAAAATCCGAACCAGGCCCACAATCGCCGGCGTGGGCGGGGACGGCGCAAAAGGCTTGAACCGCCGCTGGGGTCGTTGGAACATTGGCAGGGTATCCACGCGTAAGATGATGAGCCACTGCTCCTACGTAGCCAACGGAGAGAATCGAAGACCCTGGAAGCTGCCGTTCCAGCGTCAAGCTGAAGTTTTCCGCCATTGGATCCACGGTTGCCGCATCCTGAAACGCAATACCATTAAAGATTGGCTCAAAAGGCGCAAAGCTTAGGGTCGGAGAGGGAGAAGGTGGAGTAAATGGAAAGGGATTCGCCGCCGTGGCACCAGACTTGATGTCTTTGTACGGATTTGCAAAGCCCGGCAGCCCCGCACCGGTAGAGGTAATCGAAAAGGGCGGTGCGGTCAGAGTCTGCAACGTCTGCTCTTCCTCCGACCTGTTGTAATAAATCCCGTAACCACCGCGAATGCTGGTCTTTCCAGGCCCGCCGGTGAACTTGCCGCCCCAGTTCGGACTATAGGCAAAGCCAAAGCGAGGCCCAAAGTTTCGCCACACATGTGAGGTGCCGGTGGGGTGAACACCCGGGTCTCCCGAATACACAACGCCCATTGGCGCTAGCGGGAAGAGTGTGGACTGCTGGTTCGGATTGAAGTTGATCAAGCTATGATTGTTCGCAAAACGATCGGTGAATGGGGTGTCAATCTGCCAGCCAGAACCGTAAGTAATCGTCAGATTAGGCCGAAGTTTGAATTCGTCTTGGACATAGCTGTAGTACTCCTGGTTTCGGGCATCGATGATGGCCCCACTGCCTTGCACAAAGCTCGCCGGAATCCCCAGCAGAAAGTCCGCTCCCGAAGAGCCGCTGCCGATCGTGCCGTTAGAGTTCTGAAATGCGTAATTGCCGTTGTTCGCTGCAAAGAACGGGTTGAAGACCTGAAAACGCCGCATATCGAAACCCGCCTTAAAGGAATGGCGGCCTAACGTCAAGGAGAAGTTGTCCGTTGCTTCATAGGTCTGATCAATGCGGGGCTGCGGTCCGTTATTGGAAAAGCCCAAGGTGAACAGGCCCTGCACGACCATTTTGGGGAGACCAGCTCCCTTGGGGTCCTGAGTGGTGATGTTGAAACACATGTTCCCGCTGCCGCCCACGTAGGTTGCGCTGCTTGCGCAGAAACTGCTAGGCAGAGTAGCAGTCTGTGGATTTACTGCTACGAAATTCAAGCGGGTATATCCGCCACGCATTTCGTTGAGCATGTGGTCGTTGAAGATATGCGTCCAGCTGACCGTTCCGTGATTATCCGTCGATATGCTTTGGGCGCCGAAACCCGGCAGAGTGGCACCGGTGAACGGCAACTCCTGCGATTGTGTTTGATGTTGCCAGAACCAGTCGCCCCAGAGCGAGTCCCTGGCGCCCAGGTGCTCGTCGATTCGCCCCAAGTATTGGTTCTGAATAGTAGGCTGGATAGGGCTGAACTGGAAGTTACTACCTGCGTTCGGCAGCGGAACGAACTGCGATACAAGCTTCGCGGATAGCGGGTTTATGTCTGCCGTGGGAATTACTCCCGTGCTGAATAGCCCGTTGGAAACAACAGTGGCTGGATTTGCGGCGCTGTAAGTGATTCCATACGGAGTGCCTGCGGCGCACGGCGTGCCGCTTGATACCGGGCACGTTGAAGCGCTGTCACCAAAAAGCGGGAACGGGCTAGTATTCGGATTTGTTGCCGCCACACACGTCGCGCCAGGGCAGACACCGGAACCGGCCTTGCCGTTAAAGGGTAAAGAACTGCTGAAATCGCCGCCCTGCTGGGCCTGCGAAAAGACCTTCACGTTTCCCCCATTTTGCGGTGAGCGGTTGCGGATCCCTTGGTAGGAAAAGAAAATGAACGTGTGGTTCTTCCAGATTGGGCCGCCTATCGTGCCGCCAAATTGGTTCTGGTGGAAGATCTGCGGCTTCTTCGCGAAAAAGTTCCGGGCATTCAGAAACGTGTCGCGATAAAAGTTAAAGGCATCACCGTGAAATTGGTTCGTGCCGGACTTGGTGATGGCGTTGATAACGGCGCCGGAGTTGCGCCCGTATTCGGGATTGATTACGTTCGTTACCATGCGGAACTCGGAGATCGAGTCCGGGCTCGGAATAATCAGCGGCGTGTTCAGAGGAAGGTCATTCGTGTCGGTTCCGTTAATAAGGTAGCTATTCTGCTGCGTTTCGCTGCCGTTTGTGGCGAAGTCACCGCGCCCGTCAGCTGCCGCAACCACGCCGGGCTGGATCTGCTGTAGATTGACCCAGTTGCGGTTGAGCAGGGGGATGTTCACGATTTGGCTTGCACTGACAACGGCGCCCAACTCTGCCGAAGTCGTATTGACCTGGACGGGATTGGCCTCCACGGTCACGACCTCGGAAATCTGTCCCACTTCCATCTTGATGTCCTGCACGAACACCTGATTGACATCCACATGGATTCTCGAGACCGCAAAGGAGCGAAACCCTTGTCTTTCGGCAGTGAGCTTATAGTCTCCGATTGCCAATTGCTCAAAACCGTAGGTACCTTCCTGAGTTGTAACTGCCGAATACGAAATGCCGGTGGCAACGTTCGTCGCCGTGATCTTCACGTCTGGCATTGCGGCACCTGCCGGGTCTAAAGCCCTGCCGCGGATGCTCGCGTACAGGTTATCTGCCTTAGCTGCGGGAACCACGAGCAGGCCGAGCACCAGTCCTATAACTAAAGAAGACACTAGGAGAGACACAAAAGAGCCGCTCTTTAGGACAGATTTCATTTCATTTGCCCCCATTATTTTCATTTTTAACAGTACGAACGGGCCAACACACCACAGGTCGGCTGTTGAATGTACTGCACGGTACTTTCCAATCTGTGCTTTCATTTAACGTTGATAGCCGCAAGCTAAGCTCTTTGTTTTCTTTGCGGTACTAGAACCATACATGGAGATTTAGGTGCGCTTTATCCTATAAATTGTAGATTGGTCCCATATCATGTATTCATAATGTCCACCAAAACCTTGCCTTATAGTTATGGGCTTGATGTTTCTCAAAGCGATTGTTGAGGACAGCGGTCACTTTGCGCACGAATCGAATTCTTCGAATATGGCGCTCGCGCCCCTTGAAAGATCAGGCTCACAAGTGATTAAGCTCGTGACGAGATGCCCTTGAGACGCAAAATCGAAGAAATGACCCGGATGGACATAAACCCCAGCGCCCTCAAGCAAGGACAATGCTAGATCCTCATCCGGGCGCGTGGCCGGCACGCGCAGCACCGCGTACCAGCCGCCTTCGACCTCCAGGCGGCTGCAGGCCTTCTGCGAAGTAAGCTGGCGGTCAAGCTCGGCTAAGTTCCGCCGCACCCGCGCCATCAACTGTTCCTGAAACGCTCGGCGCTGCGACAGAAACGCCGGCAGCGCCAATTGCACCGGCGCATTCATCGACAGATACGTATCCGCGATGACTTCCAAGCGCGCTAGCGCCTCCTTCTTCGCCTGCTCTGGCCCGCTGGCTACCAGCCATGCCGCCTTCATCTGCGGCAGGCCGCAAGTCTTCGATAAGCCGCTCATCGTGAAAGTCAGGGCAGCTCGATTCCCGGCAAAGCTTGACGGCTGCTCCGCCTCCAATGAAAAATCCAGGAAAACCTCATCGGCGATGAGCGCCAATCCACGACCGGCGCAAAGTTCATTCAGCTTCTCCACTTCCCCGCGTTTCGTAAAATGTCCCGTCGGATTATTGGGATGCACCACGATGACCGCTCGCGTGCGCCGCGTGATCGCCGTCTCTAGCGCGTGAAAATCAATCTGCCAGCCGTGGTCGTACACCAGCGCATAGCGGGCCAGCTTCACATCCTGGATGTCTGCCAGAAAATCGAAGAGCGGATAGCTGGGCGCGGGGATCAAAATCTCGTCTCCAGGATTGCACAGCAGCCGGAACACCCAGGAATAGGCCTCGCTTGTGCTGGTAGTCAGCAGAATATCCTCGAGGCTCACTCGAGCACCGTGGTCGGCGTAGTATTCCGCTACGGCCTCTCGCGCCGAAACCAGGCCACGGGGCGCCGGCGTGTACTTGAGCGCGTCGGGATTGAGCAGCGCGTCCAAGATCGCTCTATGGTCATAGGCAAAACCGCATTCCGTCGGATTGGAAATCGTCAAATCCAGCAGCGGTTTCCCTGTGGCGCGATGCCGCGCAAGCGCCTCGCTCAAGCGGTTCGACGCCAGATTCCAATTCGTGCGATTTGCGAACGTGGTCATGCAAATTGTCTCGCGAGCCGACGCTTTATTAGCGCCGCATGCCATTGGCCGCCCTGCCTGTCTACCTGTTTGCCCACGGCAGTCAGGCATTATATCCGCCGCTCCCGAGACATGCAGCGCCTACAGCTCGCGTATACTGAATACGCTCAAGCAGCACCAACGACACTATGAGCACGAAACCGCAACCCGACCCAGCGCTAGAACCCATCCCGCAGTTCGATCTCTCGGCGCAATTCGCCGCCATTGGCGGCGAGATTCGTACGGCCATTGAACGTGTGCTTTCCTCCCAGCAATTTGTCCTTGGACGCGAAGGCGCGGCCCTCGAAGAGGAAATCGCCGCCCTCTGCGGCGTAGCCAACGGAGTCGGCGTCGCCTCGGGCACCGACGCGTTGATACTCGCCTTGCGGGCCTGCGGCGTCCAGCCCGGTGACGAAGTGCTACTACCTGCGTTCACTTTCGTGGCCACCGGAAGCGCCGTGACCGCCCTAGGCGCTCGGCCTGTTTTCGCCGACATCCGCCCCGAGACCTACAATCTCGATCCCAGCGAACTGGAGCGGCACGTCACTCCGCGCACCCGCGCCATCATCGTCGTGCATCTTTACGGCCTTGCCGCGGACCTGGACCCGATTGCGGCCTTCGCCAAAGCGCGCAAGCTGCCGCTCATCGAAGATAACGCCCAGGCGATTGGCGCGTCCTACAAAGGACGCCGCACCGGCTCCTTTGGCGACGTCGCCTGCCTCAGTTTTTACCCCACGAAGAATCTCGGCGCCTATGGCGACGCGGGAATGGTGGTTTCGAGTTCGCCGGAAATCGCCCCGCGAATCAGAAACCTGCGCAACCATGGGCAAACCGCGAAATACTTGAGTAGCGAACCCGGCTGGAACAGCCGCCTCGACGAAATTCAAGCGGCCGTCCTGCGCGTCAAGCTTCGTCATCTTTCCGAATGGCAGCTTGCGCGCCGCACCCATGCCGCGGAGTACAATCACCTGCTGCAACTGGTCCGCGGGATCATGCCGCCGCGCGAGCCCGAGGGCTTCCAGCACGTCTACCATCAATATACGATTCGCAGCGAACGCCGCGACGCCCTAAGGCAGCACCTGGCCGCGCGAAAGATTGGCAGCACCGTTTATTATCCCTACCCGTTGCATCTGCAGCCTCTGTACGCGCCGCGCGGCCACAAACCCGGCGATTTCCCGCATGCGGAACGCGCCGCGCAAGAAGTGCTCTCGCTTCCGATGTATCCCGAACTGCAGCGCGATCAGATTGCGCGTGTGGTCCAAGCGATCGCCGAATTTACGGAATGCTGAGGGCTGTAGCGGCGAGCTCGCCGCGCATTTATTTGCCCAGGTACAGAAGCGCAAGCAGGAAAACCCACAAACCGTCCATGAAGTGCCAGTAGTAAGACGTAATCTCCGCGGCGACGGAAACCGAAATCCGCGACTTCTCGAAATTGCGCAGCAAAACAAAGAGCAGCACCGCCACGCCGCCCAGCAAGTGCACGCCATGCGCCCCCGTGAAGATATAGAAAAAACTGCTCGCAGGATTGCTGGCTATGTAGACTCCCTGAGCCGCCAGTTGCCTCCAAGCCACCAGTTGACCCGCCAGAAAAAGAGTTCCCAAGACGGTGGTCGCTAGCCACAATTTCCTGAATCGCGCAAAAAAAGTTTGTGCAAGCTCGCGCCGCGCCCGCTCCAGGGTGAAACTGCTGGCCAGGAGCACCGCCGTGTTGAACCACAGCACACCCGGCAGGCGAACCGGGACCCAGTCCGGGCTGCCGCTCTTGCGTACCAGGAACGCGCTCGCCAGCGCCATAAAAAACATCGAGATGGACACAATGCCAACGGTGATTCCCGTGTAGTAGCGCTTGGGGGAAGGCTTCCGCGAGCGTCGCCGGCGGTTGTCGTCCCCATCGTCTCCGCCGTCCGGAGGTCGGCCACCGCCTCCGCCGCCGCCGCGGGAATGCTCGATGATCAGTTCGATATCCGGAATTGTGCTCATGCCCGGCATATTGCGCTTCTTGCCCGATTCCTCTTATTCCCTAGAGTGCCTTCACTATCCGATCCGGAGCAACGTGTTGCGGCACAAAATCGTCTGCCGCCCCAGTGACGCTGAATTCATACGCCCCACGATAGACAACCGGGTCGTGCATACCAAAGTCATCCAGCGGTGGCGGCGAAGCAATGCTCCATTCGAGCGTCGTGGCGCGCCAGGGGTTGCATTCTTCCACTCTTTGTCCGCGAAAGAGGCTCCAGAGAAAATTAAACAAGAAAATTCCCTGGGCAGAAACGGTGATGAGAATCGCCGCCGTGATGAGCGACCGCGCCGGTCCGATCCAGCCGGCAATGGCTGCAAGATCCGAGCTCGTACTCTTGCCCGCTTGCGAGACCAGCCCCAGCCAGTGCATGGGCAGGAAAGCGCAGTACACTCCTGCGAAAGTCAGCCAGAAGTGCATTTTGCCTAACGGCTCATCCAGGCGCCGCCCGAACAGTTTGGGAAACCAGAAGAACAAGGCCCCAAGCATGGCAAAGGTCGCGGCCACTCCCATCACCAGATGAAAATGGCCGGTCACAAAGTCTTCACTGACCGCAGCCGATTTCAAATCGCGCCCCGCTAGAAATAGCCCCGAGAGCCCCCCGGCAAGGAACAGAGAAATGAATCCGAGCGCAAAAAGCATGGAAGTGTTGAGCCGTGCCTGCGCCTTCCACAGCGTAAATAACCAGCTTAGGACGAGAACCAGCGCGGGCAGGCCGAGCGATGAAGCAAGCACGGAAAATACCAGTGGCGAATACGGATTCATTCCGCTCGAAAACATATGCTGGCCCCAGACACAAAAACCGGCCAGGCCCACGCCGCAAAGGCCGAGAACAACCAGTCGTTCCCGCCAGACAGCCTTGCGCGAAAAAGTAGCGATAAGGTGCGACACGATGCCGAAACACGGAAGCATAGCGATGTAAATTTCCGCTTGCGCAAAAAACCAGAACAGCCGCTGCCACACTGCGGGCAAGGCATCAGCCGCGATACTCGCGGGCTGAGCAGCGAGGAAATTTACCGTTGTAAAGAAATGTGTGGCCAGCAAGCGATCCGAAAGCAGGCATAGGCAGGCTGCCAACAATATGCTGAAAATGAGCATGCCCAGGATGGCGTTGACGAACCAAGCCCACACCGTCAGCGGCAGCCGTGGCAGCGTCATCCCCTCCGCGCGGAGATCGATCGTCGTCACCGTGAAATTGATGGCGCTACACAAAGCGGCGGCGCAAAAAACCGACACGCCCGCAACCCACAGGGTGATTCCGGCTTGCGGCGCCATCAGAAAGGCGGCGGTTATGCTAAGAAGCGAGGCGACGGTCGCCCAAAAGCAAAACACGTTGAGAACGGGGAAAGCCATTTCTCGCGCGCCAATTTGCAGCGGCAGAAAATAATTGCCAAATCCAGCCTGCGGCGCCGCCGTGAGCGCCAGAAAAACCATCAGCGAGCCGTGCAGCAGGGGCAGCGTGGCGTAGCGTTCCGGCGCATTTCCGAGCGCGGAGAGCAGCGGGATGTGCGCGCCAGGCCACGCCAGATGGATGCGCATCACCAGGGACATGGCCATCCCCAGAAAAACGCTGAAGAGCGCCAGCCACAGATACAGCAATCCGATTGCCTTGTGATCGCTGCTGAAAAGATGGCGAGACAGGAATCCGCCGTGCGGCCTTTCCCCTCGATTCCCTCCGCTGTCGTAGGTAACCATGTCGGCTATCAAGAACTGTGCGGTTCCCAGGTGCAACCAGGCGCCTGGGAAAGGAGAATAGAATACCTCGGAACTTGGTGTAGCGCAGGAAGCAAAAAAGTTTACAATGGTTGCCCGTTTGGCCCGGAGGGAGGAGAACGAGCGATGAGCGCTGCACCACGAGTACGAGCCGTTGGCGGAATCTTTTTCAAATCACAAAATCCCGAGGCTTTGCGCGCCTGGTACGCCAAACACCTCGGGATTGTCAGCAATGGCGACCAAGGCACCATGTTCCTCTGGGATCAGCCCGACAGCCCCGCGAAAGACCAGCTCACCGCGTGGTGTATTTTTCCTGCGACTACCACCTATTTCGGGCCAAGCAACGCCAGCCTGATGGTGAATTATGTCGTGGACGATCTTCATGCCTTGCTGGATACGCTACGCAAGGAGGGCGTGTGGGTCGACCCGAAAGTGGACGAATACGATTACGGAAAGTTTGGCTGGATCATGGACCCGGACGGCAACCGCATTGAGCTGTGGGAACCGCTTCCCAAGAAATAATCTCAATTCCGAAGTTGCGCCTCAAACACACGTCGCCGCACTAAGCCATAAACTCTTTTGGGAAATTTGGTGCGGTAGAGAGGACTCGAACCTCCACGGTATTGCTACCGCCAGCCCCTCAAGCTGGTGCGTCTGCCAGTTCCGCCACTACCGCACAGTGGGTGACAAAATCATTTTAGCCGCGTAACGAAAACCTCGCAACGGGAAAGCTGCTATCGCCGCTACGGCTTCTTCGTTGGCCCAGGCCCCGGCTGACTTGGCTGCGACGGCCCCGGAACGGGTTGCGAACTTGCCGGCAGCGAATTATGCGTGCTGGGCTCCGGAACCGCTGGAGTTACAGGCGCCGGTTTCGGGGCGGGCTTGGAGACTTTTTGCAGCACGGAGCCGCTTTGTTCGACCCCCCTGTCGGTATGCAGCACCAACGCCATGGCGCAAAGCATGAACATGATGGCGCACCAGGTGGTGGCCTTGGAAAGCACGTTGGCCGCGCCGCGCGGGCCAAACGCCGTCTGGCTTCCGGCGCCGCCAAAAGCGCCCGCCAGGTCAGCGGCCTTGCCGCTCTGCAGCAGAACCACGATAACCAACACCAAACAATTCACTACAAAAAAAGAAGGCAGCACCCAGAAAAAAAAGCGCGAATCCAGTGCCCTCCACCCTAAGGTGATGATGATTCCGCCAACTAGTAGGGCAATTGCCCATTTCATCCACACAGGCATTTCAAGACCTTTCTCCCACAAAGCTATGCCGGGCCGCGGCCCGCGCTTACTTAAAGTTTACGATCGACGCGAAGGATTTGGGGTCGAGGCTTGCCCCGCCCACCAGCGCGCCGTCCAGTTCTTCCTGCGCCATCAACCCCTGAATATTGTCAGGCTTGACGCTGCCGCCATAAAGAATCCGCAAAGCGGAGGCCAGAGCAACCGAGAACGTTTTCCCGGCACAACGGCGAAGCATACTATGAGCCTCCGCCGCGATTTCCGGCGTCGCGGTCCGGCCCGTGCCGATAGCCCAAACCGGTTCGTATGCAATCAGAATACGAGAGAACTCCTCCGCGGTCAACGCGCCGGGCCCGCCGGTGAATTGCCGGGTTAGAACTTGCTCCGTCAGGCCGCCATCGCACTCTTCTTGCGTTTCTCCCAGGCAAACAATAGGAGTCAGCCCGCTGGCAAGGGCCATCAAAGTCTTTTTTGCCACGTTGTCGTCCGTCTCGCGGAAAAGCTGCCGCCGCTCGGAGTGCCCGATGATGACATACCGGCAGCCGGCTTCCGCGAGCATGAGACCGGAAACCTCTCCCGTGAACGCGCCTTCTTTACTCCACGAAAGGTTTTGGCCGGCGATGGCCACCGACGAGCCTTTGGCGGCCTCCGCGGCCGTCGCGAGCGCCGTGAAGGGCGGCGCCACCACAATATCGCAATGGTTGGCCTTGGCCACCAGCGGGAGAAAGCCCGAGAAGAATGCGCGCGTTTCCGCGAGCGTTTTGTACATTTTCCAGTTGCCGGCAATCACGCGGCGGCGCATGCAACCCTCCTCGCAAGACAAAGAGAAAGAACCCGAATTATGCGATTGGCCAAACTTTCCGGCAAGCTATCAGGATCCATCGGCAGCTCTACTTATTCGTCAGGGCTTCGACGCCGGGCAGCTTGCGCCCACTGAGAAATTCGAGCGACGCGCCGCCGCCGGTGGAAATATGTGAGATTTTGTCCGCCACGCCGGCTTGATGCACTGCGAAAACAGAATCCCCGCCACCGACGATGGAAATTGCGCCGGCGGCTGTTGCTGCGGCGACAGCCTTGGCGATTTCGAGTGTGCCCTTAGCAAACGCCGGCATCTCGAAAACGCCCATGGGGCCATTCCAGACAATCGTTTTCGCGTTGGCGATTTTTTGCCGGTACGTTTCGATGGTTTTCGGGCCGATGTCCAAGCCCATCCAGCCGTCCGGAGTGTCGTGCACGGAAACGATTTGCGTGGCGGTATCGGCCTTGAATTCGGCGCCCACGACATGGTCCACGGGAAGCAGCAGGGCGAACTTTTTCTGCTGCGCCTCGTTGCGCAGGCGCTTCGCCAGGTCGAGCTTGTCGTCCTCCACCAGCGACTTGCCGACGGGGTGGCCATCCGCTTTGAGGAACGTATAGGCCATGCCGCCGCCGATGAGCATGGCATCGGCAATCTTCATCAGGTTTTCTACGACCTCGATTTTGTCGCTGACTTTCGCGCCGCCAAGAATGGCCACAAAAGGCCGCGCTGGATTGCTCAAAGCTTTGCCGAGGTAAGCCAGCTCTTTTTCCATCAGCAGGCCCGCCGCGGACTGCCGCACGAACCGCGTGATGCCCACCACCGAAGCGTGCGCGCGGTGCGCGGAGCCGAAAGCGTCGCAAACGAAAACGCCATCGCAAAGGGCCGCAAGCTGCTTGGAAAAGCCTTCGTCGTTCTTTTCCTCCTCCGGATGAAAGCGCACGTTCTCGAGCACCAGCACTTCGCCGTCGCGCAGCGCTTTGCTTTGCCCTTCCGCCCCCGGACCGACGCAATCGAGCGCGAACGCCACCGGCTTGCCGAGCAGCTCTTCGAGCTTCTTGGCTGCAGGCCGCAAGGAATACTTCGGATCGGGGCCGCCTTTGGGACGGCCGAGATGCGAGGCAAGAATCAGGCGCGCTCCTTTCTGAATGGCCAGGCGGAGCGTGGGAAGCGTTTCGCGGATGCGCGTGTCGTCGGTGACCGCGCCCTCTTTCAGCGGCACGTTGAAATCCACGCGGATGAAAACGCGCTTGCCTTTCAGGTCCAGGTCGTTGATGGTGAGTTTGGCCATGAATGGAAGTTTTCAGTTTTCCGTCCTCAGTACCGGCAACTGAAAACTGAGAACCGGTACCGATTCTAGAATTTTGAAGCTAATAGCTTAATCAGGTCGCGGCACCGGCAGGAATACCCCCACTCGTTGTCGTACCACGCCAGCACTTTCACGCAGCGGTCGCCGACAACCTTGGTGTACTCCGCATCCACGATGGACGAATTGGGGTTGCCCTTGAAGTCCGCGGAGACCAGTTCCTCTTCGGTATAGCTGAGAATGCCCTTCATCGGCCCGTTCGCGGCCGCTTTCAGCGCCGCATTGACGGAATCTTTGGTGGCCGGCTTGTCAACGAAAACGGTCAGGTCCACCACGCTGACGTTTGGCGTTGGAACACGCATGGCGTAGCCGTCGAGTTTTCCCTTCAACTCGGGAATCACCAGGTGCAGCGCCTTGGCCGCGCCGGTGGAGCTGGGAATCATGTTGATCGCGGCGGCGCGTGCGCGGCGCAAATCCTTGTGCGGCAGGTCGAGAAGTTTTTGGTCGTTGGTGTAGGAGTGGATAGTGGTCATCGTCCCGCTGTGGATGCCGAAGGTGTCTTGAATCACTTTGGCGACCGGCGCCAGGCAGTTGGTGGTGCAGGAAGCGTTGGAGATGACGTGGTGCTTTTTGGGATCGTACGTTTTGTCGTTGACCCCGAGAACGAAAGTGGCGTCGGGTTCATCGGCCGGCGCGGAGATGATCACTTTTTTCACCGGCGGGCGAAGGTGCCTCTTGGCTTCGGGGCCTTTGGTGAAAAGGCCGGTCGATTCAACGACAATCTCCGCGCCTACCGAAGCCCAATCCAGCTCGGCGGGATCCTTCACCTTGAAAACTTTGAAGCTGCGGCCCTCGACGGCAATAGTGTCGGCGGTGTGCGTGACGTTGTGCGGCAAATTGCCGAGCACGGAGTCGTATTTCAGGAGGTGCGCGAGCGTCTTCGCGTCCGTAATGTCGTTGACGGCGACAAACTGGATGTCCTTGTCGTCGATGGCTGTGCGCATGATGTTGCGTCCGATGCGGCCAAAGCCGTTGATGCCAACTTTAATGGGCATTGTTTCCTCCGTTGGGAGCGCAGAAACTGCGGCAGTACAGCAGCGGGTGACGGCCGCGGGTGAATCGAAAATGCTATGGGTTGCGCCGACAAAAGTCAACGCAGGGAGAATCGCGCCGCTATAATTACCGTCCGTTATGAATTGGTCGCCTGCATCAATCCTTCGCTGGATGTTCGATTCCAAACACGGCAAGAAGGATGGGCTGCTTCCCCGCTGGCTTTTCCTGCGCGCGCTGGGGCTGATCTATTACTCCGCGTTTTTCTCGCTGGTCTTCCAAATCAAAGGATTAATCGGGCCGCGAGGAATTCTGCCCGCCGGCGAATTCCTGCAGGCCGTTGGAGAACGCTTCGGGCACTTAGGCTATTGGTACGCGCCGACCTTGCTGTGGTTTTCGAGCGGCGCGCACATGCTGGCGGGAATTTGCTGGGTGGGCATGATTGCCTCGCTTCTCCTGGTTTTGAATCTCTGGCCGCGCGGAATGCTGGCGACCTGTTTTGTATGTTTTCTTTCGTTCGTCACCGCGGCGCAGGATTTTTCCGGCTATCAATCGGATGGCATGCTGCTGGAGGCGGGATTCATCGCGCTATTTTTTGCGCCGCCGGGACTCCGCCCGGGGTTGGGAGAGGCGAGTCCGCCTTCGCGGGTAAGCTGGTTCTTGCTGGTCTGGGAATGCTTCCGCATCTATTTCGAGTCCGGCGTGGCCAAGGTACGGAGCGGCGATCCGCAATGGCGGAACTTCACGGCGCTCGATGAGTATTACCAGAACGGCCCGCTGCCCACGTGGATTGGCTGGTACATGCAGCACTGGCCGCACTGGTTCCACGCGGCGACCAGTTTTCTGACGCTGGCGCTGGAATTGGCGCTGGCGTGGATGATGTTCCTGCCGCGGCGCTTTCGTATCGTGTGTTTTTGCATCGTGACGCCATGGCAGGCCGGGATCATCCTCTCGGCGAACTACACGTTTCTAAACTACCTGGTGCTGGTGTTGGGATTTCTGCTGCTCGATGACACGTTTCTTCTGCGGTTTTTGCCCAGCCGCTGGAGACGGAGATTCCCTGCCGCGCAAGAGCCGCAGCCGCTGGCGGAAACAAGTCCGGAAAAAAGTTGGCCAGTCACGCTACGCAAGCAGTGGGGCGCGGTGAAGCTTGCGGTGACGGCCGTGCTGCTGACATGGATTTTTTACGCGACCGCCGTGCAGATGCTCTGGATGGTGAAGCCGATAGACCTGCCAACGACGCCCGTATCGGCGCTGGAGCCCTTTCGCATCGCGAACCGCTACGGATTATTTGCGGTGATGACCCGCGGCCGCTACGAGATTGAGTTCCAGGGCTCGGACGACGGGAAAACATGGCTCATTTACCCCTTCCGTTTCAAACCGCAGGATCCCGCGAGGCCGCCGGGGATTTACGCGCCCTATCAGCCGCGGTTCGATTGGAACTTGTGGTTTGCGTCGCTGGGCATGTGGCGGCAAGAACCGATTGTGCCGCGGACGGAGCAGGCGCTGTTGCGCAGCGACACGGATGTCCTGCTGTTGTTTGCGGGCAATCCGTTTCCGCATGCGCCGCCGCGCCA
>Ga0307479_10000890_pt1 | contig 26964 bp, 23 predicted proteins | sample atmos_gasesECM4C_FD_203743 | JGI IMG/M metagenome (GOLD analysis project Ga0307479, IMG submission 203743) | Hardwood forest soil microbial communities from Morgan-Monroe State Forest, Indiana, United States - atmos_gasesECM4C_515 | ecosystem: Environmental > Terrestrial > Soil > Temperate... | reverse complement strand
GTGCTCGGGTTTGGCTTGATGCAATACGGCACGGGCTCTGCGCTGATCGCTTCGGGATCACCTCCCGGTATCTGGACCGACCTCTATCTGAGCGGCACCACATTTTTCACCCTGGGGCTTGGGGACGTGATTCCTCGCTCTGGTTTCGCGCGGGCGCTCGTCGTTACCGAAGCGGGCTTCGGTTTCGGCTTCCTCGCCAGCATCATCGGGTACCTGCCGTTCATCTACGGTTCCTTCTCCCAGCGTGAAGTGAATATTTCGCTGCTGGATTCGCGCGCTGGCACGCCTCCGACCGCCGGAGAACTCCTGCTCCGCCACAGCTACGAGGGCGGCGAGGATGCCTTGCGCGAACTCCTGAAAGACTGGGAATTGTGGTCGGCCGAATTGATGGAGAGCCATCTCTCCTATCCGGTCTTGGCATTCTTTCGTTCCCAGCACGATAATCAGTCGTGGATCGCTTCGCTAACCGCGATTCTCGACACCTGCGTGCTGCTCAAGGTCGGCATTGATGACGCCTGCACGCGCCAGGCAGAACTTACGTTTGCGATTGCGCGCCACGCCGTCGTCGATCTGTCGCAAGTCTTCGGCACCGAACCGAAAGCACTTCCGCACGAACGCCTGACAGCGGCGGACCTCGGCCGCATCCGGGACACACTGGCGCAACACGGCTTGAAACTGAAAGACGGAGAGGAAGCGGACCACAAGCTCACCGCGTTGCGCGGCATGTACGAACCTTACATCTTCGCGCTGGCGAACTATTTGAATCAGTCCCTACCGCCATGGATTCCCCAGAAAAAAGGAAAGGACAATTGGCAGACCACCGCGTGGGGCGAATCGGCGGGCCTCGTAGAGAAAAAAACGCACACGGTAGCCGTCGACGATCACTTCTAGTCGTGGCGCGGATCTCGGTGCGCTACGAGCAAAACATGAAAGTTCTGGCTCGAGGTCAACGGAGGACTCGCATGAAGGCAATTCGCGTACATCAATTCGGCGGCCCCGAAGTCCTGAAACTGGAAGAAATCCCCACACCCAAACCAGACGCGGGCCAAGTGCTGGTGCGCGTGCGCGCCACCGGTGTCAACCCCTACGATACGTACATGCGCGCCGGCACCTACGCCATCAAGCCGCACCTGCCGTATACGCCAGGCTCCGATGCTGCGGGTACGATTGAGGCCGTCGGAAGTGACGTAAAAAAGGTGAAACCAGGCGATCGCGTCTACATCGCGCAAACCTTGACGGGAGCGTACGCCGAATATGCGCTGGCGCTCGAAGATCAGGTGCACCGCCTTCCGCAAAATATTTCCCTCGAGCAGGGCGCCGGGGTTTGGGTTCCTTACGGTACGGCCTACCACGCGATTCATCACTTCGCTAAAGCCCGCGCCGGAGAAACGGTCCTGGTGCACGGAGCCAGCGGCGGCGTGGGCACGGCGTCGCTGCAAATTACCCGGGCCATGGGATTGACTGTGTTCGGCACCGCTGGCACCGACAAGGGACTGGAGTGCGTCAAGCGGGAAGGGGCGCACGAAGCATTCAATCACACCAAAGCGGGATACCAAGACCAGATCATGAAAGCAAGCGGCGGCCGCGGCGTGGATGTCATCCTCGAAATGCTGGCCAATGTGAACCTCGGCGGCGATCTCAAAATGCTGGCTCTGTACGGCCGCGTCGTGGTGATCGGCAGCCGCGGCGACGTCACCATCACACCCCGCGATATTATGTCGCGTCGCGCGTCAGTTCTCGGATTCACGTTGTGGGCGGTGCTGCCCGCTGAAATCGCGGAAATTCACGCCGGGCTGATCGCCGGCCTTGAAAATGGTACGCTCCGCCCCGTCGTCGGCAAGCAACTGCCTCTAGCGGAGGCTGCTCGCGCACACAAGGAAATCCTGGAGCCCGGCGCCGCCGGCAAGATCGTCCTTGTCCCCTCATAACTACGCCGAACCTGCGCGAAACGGATGCTGGCGGAGTGCAGACCTCGTATCGTTGACTGTTCCGGCCTCCGCCTTATAATCGATGGCGCCGCAGCTGGACACCAGCTCGGACTGCAGGAATCACTCGACGTGCACACACCCCTTCTCACTTCGGCCTTGCTCGCTGCCCATATCACAAGCATCGGGCAGTATTGGCACAAAATCACTGACCCTACGTTTAGGGGCATTTATCACGTCAACGCCTTTGACCTGGCGATGATGATTCCCTATTTCCTCGTGCTTTTTGTTCTCGCCACGTACGGCTTGCATCGCTATTGGCTGGTCTACGACTACTACAAGTACGCGCGCAACATTCCGGGACCGCCGCCGGAAGCGACGCACTGGCCGCGCGTCACCGTGCAGCTTCCCATCTTCAATGAGCGCTATGTAATCGAGCGCCTCGTCGAGGCAGTCTCGCGCTTCGACTACCCGCGCGAGTTCCTCGACATTCAGGTTCTCGACGACTCAACCGACGAGACGCAACAGGTCGCGAGCGCTTGCGTCGCGCGATTCGCGGCGCAGGGTCTGCCGATCACGTACATTCACCGCGCCAACCGCGAAGGCTACAAGGCCGGGGCTCTTGAGAACGGCTTGAAAACCGCGCGCGGCGAATTCGTGGCCATTTTCGACGCGGACTTTATTCCCGCTCCGGATTTTCTGCGGCGCAGCATTCCTTACTTCCAGAACGCGAAGATTGGAATGGTGCAGACGCGCTGGACCTACTTAAACCGCGACTATTCGCTGCTCACGCAGGTAGAAACAATCTTGCTGGACGGTCACTTCGTTGTCGAGCACGGTGCGCGTTCGCGTCGCGGCACCTTTTTCAATTTCAACGGCACCGCCGGCGTTTGGCGCCGCCAGGCCATCGATGACGCGGGCGGCTGGGAACATGACACGCTGACCGAAGACACGGATCTTTCCTATCGCGCGCAGTTGCATGGCTGGAAATTTCTCTACCTCCCGGACATTGAGTGCGCTTCTGAGTTGCCGGTGGATATGAACGGGTTTAAGGCGCAACAAGCTCGCTGGGCCAAAGGCCTGATGCAAACCGCGAAGAAAATTCTGCCGCGCGTGATGAAGTCCAATGCGCCGTGGCACGTCAAAGCTGAAGCTTTCTTCCACCTCACGGCCAACATCAGCTATCCGCTGATGGTGTTGCTCTCAACCATGCTCTTGCCGGCCATGATCGTGCGCTTCTATCAAGGCTGGTTCCAGATGCTGGTGGTCGACCTGCCGCTATTCCTGGCTTCCACCTGCTCGATCTCCAGCTTTTACCTGGTGGCACAAAAGGAACTGCGCCCCAAAAGTTGGTGGCGCACTTTCCTGTACATGCCTTTTGTAATGGCCACCGGAATCGGAATTTCCGTTCGCAACGCGCAAGCCGTCATCGAAGCCATCATCGGCAAGAAGAGCGAGTTCGCGCGCACCCCGAAATACAAAATCGAAGGTAAGGGTGATTCATTCGTAACTAAGACATACAGAAACAAGGCCGGCTGGATGCCTTATGCGGAAGTTCTTCTCGGCATCTACTTCTTCTTCACCGTGCTCTACGCCATCTTCAACGAAAACTACGCCACCGTGCCGTTTTTGCTGCTCTTTGTATGGGGCTATCTGTACACCGGCTGCATGTCGCTGGGACAAACCTACTTCGCGCATCTACGTTTTGGTGTAAACGCGCCGGAAATGCGTCCTGCCTCCTCCGGCGCTCCAGGCTTCTAGATTCCATCGAAACAAAAAGAAATCTCCGGGAATCGCGGGTGGGGTGTATCGCGATTCCCGGAGGTCTGCCGAGCTCCGAGCTCCCTTCACTGAGCCGTCTCAGCAGAAACGGGGGTGTACCGGCCGGCTACTTTTGAGATTCTAGGAACTCGCGCGCCTCGCGCGGCTGCCACTGCATATCGCGCGATCAAAACAATGCCGGCGAGGAGAATCAGTACAACGCCGCCGTCAACAATCGCGGCCCGGGTCACGCCTGCTTCGAGCGTTACATCGCTGCCGTTCGCAACCGCCATCGCACTCTCCGCTGATCCATTTTCTTTTGCTGCTTGCGAACTTTGTGCGCTCTTCACCACCACGGTCTTGCTAACCGCCGGCGTGCCTGGATTTGCCTCGAAGTACGTTGGGTCCATGTCCTGTTGTGCGCGCGCTGAACCTGCCATCAACAGCGCGGCTCCCAGTCCCACCATCACCATCTGCATCCGAATTTTATTTTGAAATTTCATGTCGTCCTCCACCTCGCCTTTTTCGTGAGATGCATCAAGAGATTGCAACTCGCTTGCCAACACCGCCGTCCGGCTTGCGCTTCTGTTGGGATTCAACAAATCATTGACGCCGTGGCACTTAAGGAAACTGCTTGCGGCGGCATGGCCTGACAGATGCACGCTCACTCACCCGCGCGCTCTCTGTTCAGATATGACCGCCTATCTCTTCGGATAGAGCCTGCCGTGGTCGGCTCCCAAGCTTTGGGGTTAGAATACGCAGCAGCCTGGCCGTTGCTCACGCCAGTTCGACCCAACAGGGCCTGTTAGTGCAACCTAAGCTCGTAGTTCTCAGCGGTCCGCTCGGAAAATCCGAATTCCGCTTCTCGACGCCATTGTCCATCGGCCGAGACGCTTCCAACCCAATTTGTATCGACGATCCCACCATCGCTCAGATCCACTGCAAGATCGCGCGGCAGAACAACAGCTTCCTGCTCACGGACCAGGACACCTCCTCCGGCACGTTCGTCAACGGCATTCCCGTCAAGGAGCGTGTCCTGACTCCCGGCGACCAGATTGCCGTCGGCAGCTCCCTCTTTCTGTTTCACATGGAAGGCGCCGCAGCCGCCACAATCAGCGCCGTGCAGCTTGACGACGCTTCTCCAGCCAGCGGCCAGGAACAGCAACTGCGCCACGATGAGCTCCTCTATCTGCATCCGGAATCGCTGGCCGCCTTGCCGCAGTCCGCGCGGCTGGACCGCGCGCTCAGTACGCTGCTAAAAATCAGCACGGCGATCGGCTCCATCCGCGACGTTGAGTCGCTGCAATGGCAACTGCTCGGCATGATTTTTGACGTCATACCCGCCGAACGTGGCGCCATACTCCTGGTGAACGATAGCGCCGCGGAAATTTCTTCCCCCGTGGCGTGGGACCGCGTCTCCGGCCCCGACCATCCCGTGCACGTCAGCCGCTCATTGGTCCGCCGTGTCGTCAAAGATGGCGTCGCCATCCTCGACAACGAAGCCTGCGGACTCGATTCGTCCTCGGACGACCAGGCTCGACCGGTACACTCGCTCCTCTGCGTGCCTCTGGCCGTTGCAGATCGCGCGCTCGGAATCATCTATCTCGATTCGGCAAATCCCAGCGCCGATTTCACGAAAGATGATCTGCAGCTTCTCGCCGCCATCGCCGGCCTCGCCGCAATCGCCATAGAGAACGCCAGCCAATTCGAGCGCCTGGGCAGCGAGAATCAGCGTCTGCGCGCCGAGATTAGCCTGCAGCACGACATGGTCGGCCAGAGCCCGCGCATGCGCCAGGTCTACCAATTCATTGAGAAGGTTGCCCCCAGCGATTCCACCGTTCTGATCCACGGCGAAAGCGGCACGGGAAAAGAGCTTGCTGCGCGCGCCATTCACAAGAATAGCCCGCGCAAGGATCAACCGTTCATGGCGCTGAATTGCGCCGCGCTCACGGAAACGCTCCTCGAAAGCGAGCTGTTCGGCCACGAGAAAGGCGCCTTCACCAGCGCTATCTGCCAGAAAAAGGGGCTGCTGGAAGTCGCCGAAGGCGGCAGCGTTTTCCTCGACGAAGTCGGCGAGCTCTCTCTCACGCTGCAAGCTAAGCTGCTGCGTGTCCTTCAAGAGCGCGAATTCGTCCGCGTCGGCGGCACCCGGCCCATCAAGCTAAACGTCCGCTTTCTGGCCGCTACCAATAAGGATTTGCAGAACGCAGTTCGCGAAGCCGCTTTTCGCGCCGATCTGTTCCATCGGCTGAACGTAATATCGTTCACGCTGCCGGCTCTCCGCGAACACCCCGACGACATCCCGCTGCTGGCGGAGTATTTCGCCGCGCGCTACGCCAAGCGATGCAATCGCGAGATCAAAGGGATTTCCGCGGAAGCCCGCGCCTGCCTCGCCCGATACGATTGGCCTGGCAACATCCGCGAATTGGAGAACGCCATGGAGCGCGCCGTGGTCATCGGCTCGTCCAGCTTCATTCTTCCCGAAGATTTGCCGGAAACGCTGCTGGAAAGTTCGCCAACTGCCACTGCCGCGCCCGCCCAGTATCACGATGCGGTCCGAGATCTAAAGAAACAGCTAATCCTCAGCGCCTTCGAGCAGAGCGGCGGCAGCATCACGGAAGCCGCCAAGCTCCTGGGCCTAAACCCCAATTACCTGCATCGGCTAATTCGCAACCTGGATCTGCGCCTGGCCCTAAGGAAAGACGCCAAAGTCTAGCCGGCCCGCTGAATGCCAAGAAAAGAAAAAACAAAGGCTGAGCCGCGCGCCGTGATCGCCTATGCGCAAGCCTTTGCATAACATGGACAACAAAATTCCTCCGCTGGCCAAATTGCGTCAAGAGCTCCCCACCTAAGTACTTCACTTTCCTAGCGGGGATAATCCAAGTTCCTGGCAACCCAAATGCTCCCTCACCGTGAGACTTTATCCGTGTGTCGGCTGGCGAAGGGGGACAAATGAACAGTAAAGACCGATCCTGCGGTGTGCGCGCGGTTCGCAACTGGGTATACCTTGCTGCCTTTACGTTGCTCTTAGGATTCGGTGGAGAACAGAGCGCAAGGGCCAGCGTTACCCACATGTACGACCTAACGGCGTCTCTCAACGATACCTTGGGTGGGCCGTCGCTTGTCCCGAACTCACTTAGTCCACCAGGTCCAGGTACTCTTATGGTTGGTACTGGCTATGCCTTTGGAGCGGGCCAGGGGCTAAGTTTAAGCGATGCCCTTTCGAATCCTGCCAACTACGCCATTGAGATGGTTTTTGAGTTGAACAACGTCAACGGAAATGGGCGGGCGGGCGGCGGCGCTGGGAACGGATTTGCCAAGCTAATCGACACGAAGGACTTATCCTCAGATACGGCCTATTACGATCATTCTGGGACGCTGAACTTCTTTAACGTCGGAGCTTCAGGTGTGGTGTTCGCAAACGGAGTCTTCGCGGATCTCCTGGTTAGCCGCGACGGAACTACAGGCGAAATCAAGGGATTTGTCAACGGCGGTCTAGTGCTCGACGTCTTCGATCCAACGGGCATCGGCACTTTCTCCTCTGCGCATGACATCATTCATTTCTTTGAGGATGACCTCCTTGTGTGCAGCACGCCCGGAACTGACTGTGAAGCCTCTTCCGGAACCGTAAAGTCAATAACAATATTCGACGGGCCGGTTTCGGCAACACCTGAGCCAGGAACACTAGCACTCCTTGGCGGCGGTTTACTTGCGGGTTGGCTGAAGCGCCGCGCAGGCTCGAGGTCAGTGTCATAGGCAAACGCGGTCTGAAGGTTCAAGGAATCCACTTTTTCCCAAGAATTTTATTGACGTCGCAATGATCGCTCTTGTAGACTGTTTCTGTTAAGAAGTGCGCCTCGCCTCCGCGAGACTCCCCCAAAAATCCCAAATCTAATCTTTCTTTCTGGAGAACTTCCATGTCCACCAATCGCTCCAACGACGGCTCCTCTTTGTGTTCCTTCACCTTTGCCGACACCACGCCTGCGCGATGGCCGCGAGCGCACCTGGTGTCCTGTAGCGCCCGGCTTCCGAGGCGGGCGGCAAGGTGCGCTCTTTCCATGCGGAGATGGTAACTGGCAAAACTCTCAAGCAGGTTGTGAAAGAAAACGTTTCGCGGGACGCCCACATAATGACAGACGATCATCCGGGCTATCGTGGGCTAAAGAAAAGACTTCCGCCGTCACAGCACGATTCGCCATAGCTGGAAGGTCTATGCTCGTAAAGAGGGCGATATCCTTATCAGCACAAATACGATGGAAGGATATTTTTCTATTCTCAAACGCGGTATAAACGGTGTATATCACCATCTAGGAAAACAGCACTTGCATCGTTATCTAAGCGAATTTGATTTTCGATATAACTCGCGACACATCGAGGATGGCGAGCGTTCTTAGCTGGCAATCCAAAAGGTTACTGGCAAGCGTCTAAAATACCGGGGCTCACGAGCGGTATAGGCTCCGGAGAAATAAAAAGCCCGCTGGCTGGCGGGCTTCGTTTCGGAACATTTGCGGCTTGGGAAACAGGCACAGATAGTGTACCTAATCGGAGCCGTAATTCAATGCCGAGAAAACACCTAACTCGCCTACGCGGGGATGTTAGAGAGTTTCCGCGTTACAGCATTTCTGAGGCTGCGTTTTACGTGCGAATTCCCCACTCCACGCTTCTAGCTTGGACGCGTGGACAGAGCTACGTTACGAGGCAGGGTGCTCACCGTTTCTTTATGCCTCTGCTTCACTTATCTGACCCTGAAAACAAACTGCTGTCGTTCTACAACCTTGTTGAAGCTCACGTATTGCGTGCAATGACGGAGAAGGGTGTGCCCCTCAGGAATCTGCGGAAGGCATTGGAGTATATCCGCGAAACGATTCCCGGAAGCCATCCCCTGCTTACGCATGAATTCGAGGTGTCCGGGAAAGATGCTTTCATCCAACATCTCGGCCTGACTATATGCGCAACTAGGCACGGCCAACTTACCATGAGGAAAATTCTCGAACAGCATCTACAGCGAATAGTGCGCGACAAAGCTGGATTGCCGATTAAGGTTTTTCCGATCAATTCTCGCAGGCTCGAAATAGACCCTCTGTTTGCATCTGGTAAGCCGACAGTGAGAGACAGGGGCATTACGGCGTCAGTTCTATGGGGCCGTAGCAAAACCGGAGAAAGCATTGCAGAGCTTGCAGAGGATTACGGACTAGCGGAGCTTGAAGTCAAAGAAGCCATCGAGGAGTACGCGTGGAAAGTGGCTGCTTGAAGAACCGCCCGTCTTTTTCCTTGATCGTACATTCGGGAAAACGGTGCTGGCGAGTTCGCTCAGGGCGGCTGGATTCATAGTTGTTACGCATTATGAAGAGTACGGAGACGAGGGACACAAAATAGCCGACCCAGTTATAATCGCAGACTGCGGATTCAAGAACCGCATACTTCTGACAGGTGACAAGGACCTACAGCGGTCTTTCGCGCCAGAAATTGTGGATGCCAAGATCGCTGTCTTTATCACTACTGAAAACCATGAAGGGCCCGCGAATGGGGGCCTCGAATCATCTCTGCCAAAGCAGACATTTGGCAGGAACTGGCTCGCAGGAACAAACCCTTCACAGCGAACATATCCCGTGAAGGCCGAATATCCCAAGTCAGGGTGTACGATGGCAGTACATGGAAAACGATCAACATCGGAAAGAAAAATCCAGCGCACCGAAACAAGCAAAAGGAAAACCGTGACGCTAGCTCCCCTTGATTACGAACAAGCAGTATCCGCGTTCCTGCACGTCAAGCCAGAGCCGATGAAAAAGCCCAAAGCGAAACGGAGAGCGAAATGAGAATCTTCTGGCATCAAGGTGGCCTTCACGTCCACCCAGAGAGTAAACGTGAAGGCCAGTTGCTAACCGAGTTGTACGATCACCTGAAGGTTGGCAAGCCGCCGGAGCTTGAGGGAGCTACCAGCAGCGGCCAAACGCTAGGCGGCCAAGATTTGCTTGACTGTTTGGTCGGGAATCATGAGCCTTTGCCAAGCGGCAAGGTTCTGGCACCCGACAACAAGCAAGCGGTCATTCCCATCCACAAATTGCGCTAAATGATCGCGGATTTGTATGGGGGTTAGCTTCGGGGCGTGAAGTAGCCACACCGAGTATTGGATGCGCTTTGCACCCAACTTTTCAAGTGAAGCAATTACGTCGCTGTAGTCCTGCCCCGGTTTGTCCAGGTCGTAACAGATTAGGTAGCTCAAATTGAATGCACCTCTATCCCTTTCGCCCCGTAGGGCCGTTGTGCGGACACACTTGGCACGTGTGCTATCGCGCTTAATTTTCCGCTTGACGCGGAAGCCCGAAAGGGCTAGAGTAGTGGTGTCAAGTCACTACCTTTCCTGCCCGTCAAGCAAGTTTAGGTTATTCAAGTGAAAGCCTCGCTTCTCACAAAGCGAGGCTTTCGCGCTTTTGCGCCCACTACGGACTACACAATACCATATTTCTTTCCAGTTTCAAGAGGCATCTTCGCCTGCCTTCGTCTTTGTTTCAGTTTTGTTTCGCTACCCTGTCACGGCGAGGCCAGCTTGGCGCGAACGGCACCGCATCGGTTCCTGACTAACTACCTTTAGAATCAACACTTGCAAAAGTGTATCAAAACAAAGCACTTTAACTACCTTTAGAATCAACACTTATGCAAAAGGGGGGAGGGGGGCCCCTAAGCCGGGGTACCGACCGGGCACATCACTGACACACAACGCACTGCCACACGCCATTCTGGTTGTCCAGGTGTCCGCGAAGAGCTGACGTCTCAATGCGGCGCGCCAGCCCTGCCATCCAGAAACGCTTCCACGACGGGCACAAATTCCGCGGTCTTCTCTACTGCCGGGACGTGGCCGCAATGGTCGAAGCTCACCAGCTTTGCACCCGCGATTCCGGCCGCATATCTTTCTCCGGAAGTGATCGGTAGCAGCGTATCCTGTTTGCCCCATACGACCAGCGTCGGCACGCGAATCTGCGCCAGCCGGTCGTCGAGGCGCTCGGAAGGCAAACTTGGATTGCTCAAGATGGCTCGAACCGTATAGCCGTCGTGCTTTGCAAGCTTGTCGGCAAAGCTCTTTTGCAGAGCCTCATCTGTAACCCAGCTTGTATCGTAGAAAACTGCTTCCAGCAATTTGCGCATGTCCGCCAGCGTGCTCGGATTCAGGTTTGGAATCGGCTTGTCTTGCTGCAATCCCGCCGCATCCACGAGCACAAGTTTGTCGACGGGAACCAAATGCGCGCCGCCTGCAATCTCCACCGCGTACAGCGCGGAAATCCATCCGCCCAGCGATTCGCCCATGAAGCTCGCCTTCTCCACTTTCAGCACATGCAAAAACTCATTCAGAAAATCCACGTACGTTTGGATCTTATAGTCCATCAGAGGCTTGTCCGAGCGACCAAAGCCAATCTGGTCCAGAGCGATCACGCGATACTTTTTCGCGAGCGGCGCTACCACCCGGCCCCAATCTCCATCCTTGCTGCTCCCCAGGCCATGCACCAGAACGAGCACAGGGCCCGAACCTACGTCCCAGTAGTGAATCGTCTGTCCGAAAACAAGGATGGTCTTGTCCTGCGGTTGCTGCGCGGGAGCTTGCCCGAAGCTGGGCACCGCAAATACGCTAAGTACGATTACAAAAAATACTTTCAGACGCGCATGCATGGTTCCTCCGGTTCGTGCGGCCCTCTATGTAGCACAACCCTGCTGCGCCACCAACAAGCAAACGCGACGTTTGCCCGCCCGCGAGCGCTTTGGTAGAGTGCCAGCATCACCCAATGGCAATCGGGGAGGAGGCTAGTGGCCATCTCGCAAGAGCTGCTCCAGATTCTTGTCTGTCCCGTGTGCAAGACACCTGTTAAGCCAACGCCGGAACACACCGGCCTCAAGTGCCAAACGTGCCGGCGGGTCTATCCCATTCGCGACGATATCCCCGTCATGCTGCCGGAAGAGGCGACCGTCGCCCCCGAGTAGCGGAGGTAGTAGATACCCCGCGATTCGTCTTCTTCCATGCCCAGCGAAATTAAAACTAATGCCGGCCGACTCAAGCGCCTGATCCCTCGCCTGCGCGGAAAGCGCATCGGCGTCCTCGGCGACCTCATGCTGGACCGCTATCTATGGGGCACCGCTTCGCGCCTTTCGCCGGAGGCCGCCGTTCCCGTCGTGGATTTCGTCGAGCAGAGCGAATGCCTCGGCGGGGCAGGGAACGTTGCGGCAAATCTGTCCGCTCTCGGAGCACGCGTCGAGTGCTTCGGCGCCATCGGAAACGACGAACCGGGCCTGGCCCTGCGCAAATGCCTGCGCGACGCCGGCATCGTTGATAAAGGCGTGCTCGGCGGCCCGCGGCGCGTGACCACCGTGAAAACCCGCATCATCGCGCGCCATCAGCAAGTCGTACGCGTCGATCGCGAGCGCCGCGAGCCCCTGCGGCCGGAAACCGAAGAGCGCCTCCTGCGCATCCTGTTCGCCGCGCTCAAACATCTCGATGCACTGGTCCTCTCCGATTACGACAAAGGCCTGGTCACCGACAATTTCGCCGAACGCGTCCTCAGTGCCTGCCATCAATTGCGCGTAGCCGTCTTCGTCAAGCCCAAAACTTCCCGACTCTACGCCTATCGCGGCGCGCGCGCCATCGTCTGTAATGCCAAGGAAGCGGGATTCTTTGTAACCCGCTCTCTGGTAGACGACAAATCCGTGGAAGAAGCCGGACGCGCCCTGCTCGCGCATTTCGGCTGCGCGGCAGTGCTCATCACCCGCGGCGAAAAAGGCATGAGCCTCATCGAAGAAAGTACACCGCGCGCTTTGCACATCCCCGCGACCGGATTTGAAGTCACCTACGCACGCGTCGGCCAACCCGGCATAGACCACACCGCCAGCGGCCGCCAAGTCTTTGACGTCACCGGCGCAGGCGACACCGTGCTAAGTGTCCTCGCGCTAGCGGCTGCTGCAGGTGCTCCTCTTCCCGATGCCGCCATCCTCGCCAACGCCGCCGCGGGCGTAGCCGTCAGCAAGCTAGGCACCGCCACCGTCACACCCGAAGAACTAACCCGCGCCCTAGACGAAATTCGCCCCTAGTAACGCGCTTTTGGAGTGCGGCGGTCTTGCCGCCGCTTTCGCGGCGCCAATACTGATAACTCCGTCAGCGCGGGCAAAGAAACCTTCATTTAGAGAGGCTTCATTACGGCGGGAAACTAAACGACTTGTCCTCCGTGTTCATCCACACGGTCACCACCCGCGTCCTACGGCTCTTCTCCGCATCCGTGGCGTCCGGCATCGGCGAGAACGGGCTCACCGCGACCTCCACCACCACGCTGTTGATCGAGCCCTCGGGCCTGCTTATCTTCATGATTTTGTAGCTCTTCACCGGACCGTAGTATCCGTACGGTCCCCAATCCGTCAAGAAGTCTTGCGTTCGGTAGCTGGGCTTGGCCTTCCACAGTTGATATGCGGTATTCGTGTCTCCTGCGACAAGCGCATCAAAAAGACGTTGCGCCGCTCGCTGCTCGGGGTAATACCGGAAGGCAAAGTAGAGCACCACGGCGGCCAGCACCACGAGCGCGCCTGCCACAAATTTCAATGGCCGCGATTTACTCGAGGTTTCCGCCGGCGGTTCGAGAAGGGTCATCGAGAGTCTCTGCAAATGCGAGCGTAGCACACCGCAGCCGCGATTGTTTACCCTAGCGGGCAAACCTCTTTGAAACTAATCAATGCGGATTGTACATCCCCAGACATCCCCGGAACTGAGGGTAGGATTCTCCTGCAAGCCACACGACGGGTATGTGTGCCGCTTCTCGCTGTAGACGTCGGTGCGTATCGAATAGCGACCCGGGGGCAAGCCCATCACGTCGTAAATTCCATGTAGGTCGGTGGTGGTAGTAACGCTCCCATCCGGCCCAGCAACGATCACGTTGACGCCCGGAGACGGCTCTTCTTGATAATTCGGAGCATGCGTGCGGTGCGTTGCACGGCCAATGATGCGAACCCCATTCTTCGGCGGGCCATCTTGGAGAATACGAAGTTCGACCTCAGCATTGCTAAGGCGTCCTGATCGGCTACAGGTCCCAAACTCAACTATGGGCAGTCCCAGAGTTAATAAACCACCCCGCCACTGGCCATCAACAAAGTCCTGTTCTGCACCGTCAAAGAGGTATTGCGTCAGGAGAACGAAACTGGAATTCCACCAAGGTAGCCCCCAGAACCCGCGTTGTACCCTGGCCACCGCCCAGCCGCTGACCTTGCGACCGCCCGCATATCCGCGCGGATACCCAAGGTGGATGACCTTGGCAACGAATACCGCTTGGGTTGGAAAACGTTGCTTTACAAATGGCGGATCGTAGCCGGAGCAATCACCGATCGCTTGAAGGCGAACCAGCGTCGAAATCACTCCTACCGAAACAACTAAATAAAGCAGGAAGAATGTACTTACCACCGCCGCAATTCTTCGTGGCAACGACACCCCGCAGGCATTCCAAACGGGTGGCCAACCGATTCGATGGCTCACAAGCCAGAAGATTCCAGGTCCGACAAAGACCGCCAACACTGCTGCTGCCACGACAAAAGATTCACGCCGCGGCGCTGAATCCGGCCACCAGGCGAACAATGCCGCCAACGGACCGGCTGCCAGGAAGAGAACTGCCGCTAGTTTTCGGTTTTGGATGGCCGTCAGCGACGCGAATAGAAGAACAAAGCCAACGAGGGCTACACCGAAGATCGCCGGCGAGACGCTACCAAACTCGAAACTGACACCTGCTCGCGTCAGCACAAAAATGCCAGCGAATGCGCCTAGGGAGATGACCAGGCAGTCCGAGAGCCTTTGCTGCAGCTTCGATCTTGGTGGCAAGCGTCAGTTCCTACTCAAATCGAACGCACAGAGCTCCCGAATCTATTGGATTAGACACCGGCATTACTCGCAAGGTCCTGACTTCCGGACTTGATCCGAGCGAGGCGAGCTAGGCCTCGAGCGCCCCGCCGGCGCCTTCCGGCAGCTCAATCTGATATTTCGTCCGTGCTTTCTCAGCATGCTGTTCCAGCGCCAGCGCGATCAGCTTGTCAATCAGCTCGCGAAATGAAATCCCGCTCGCTTCCCACATTTTCGGATACATGCTGATGGACGTGAATCCGGGAATGGTATTCGCTTCATTCAGGAAAATCTTCCCGCCCTTCTTCTCCAGGAAAAAATCCACGCGCGCCATGCCGCTCAATTCCAGCGCGCGAAACGCCGCCAGCGCGAGCGCTTGAATCTTCTTTACTTGCCCCGGCTTCAGCTTCGCAGGAATCAGAAGCTGCGTTCCCTCTTCTAGATATTTGGCTTGGTAATCGTAAAACTCGCGGTGCGGCACGATTTCGCCGGGAATCGACGCCGTGGGCTCGCTGTTGCCTAGCACCGCCACTTCAATCTCTCGCGCCACCATCGCCCGCTCCACCAAAATCTTCATCGCGAACTCGGCCGCAAGATTCAGTGCGGGAGCAAGCTCCTCGCGCGAATGCACCTTGGTCATCCCTACCGAAGATCCCAGCGTGGCAGGCTTCACGAACACCGGATACTTGAACTTTCTCTCGATGCTGCGCTGAACCTCTTTCGGCTCCCTTTCCCAATCGGCGCGCTGCACCGCGATCCACGGCACCACGGGAATCTTCGCCACTTGCAGCAACCGCTTGGCGACGTCCTTATCCATTGCAATCGCCGACCCCAACACGCCAGCCCCGACGAACGGCAGCCCTGCCAGATCCAGCAATCCTTGAATCGTGCCGTCCTCCCCGTACGTTCCGTGCATCACCGGGAAGACCACATCCAGCCGCTGGCCGCCGCCGCTCCCGTCCAGCCGGACCAATGCCGCATCCGTGGGGTCGGCCGTCATCATCACCCGCTGCCCGCCCTTCAACACCTCCGGCAGCATTTTCTGCGCACCCGCTCCGACCAGCCAGTGCCCTTCCTTCGTGATCCCAATCGGCACGGGCTCGTACTTGTCCGCGTCCAGCCCGCGAATCACCGCGGCCGCCGACGCCAGCGAAACCTCATGCTCGCCGGATCGCCCGCCAAACAGCACACCAACCCTCAACCGTTTCTTATCGGTATTCACGTCGATTATTTTTCCAGAAAAGCCCGCAACCCTGAAGGGCAGACCCACACCATGTTTCCAGAATCAGAGAAGGTCTGCAGTCTGAACTGAAGAACGGCTTTTCTGGACTACTAAAGAATCTTTTTCCCCAGCCCTGAAAGCACCAGCTCCACGCCCAGCAGCGCTGTCCGATTGTGCTCGTCAATGACCGGATTGATTTCCACAATCTCCAACGACACCATCGCCTCCGTATCCGCAAGCATCTCCATTGCTAAATGCGCTTCGCGATAGGTCACGCCGCCGCGCACCGGCGTGCCTACGCCCGGCGCGTCCGAAGGGTCGACAAAGTCCATGTCCAGGCTCACGGAAATTCCATCCGTGTCGTCCATTGCATACTTCAGCGCGTCGCTCATCACCTCGCGCATTCCGCGTTCATCGATGTCCCGCATCGTGAACACGTGCACACCCGATTTCTTCGCGAGCTTCTTCTCCTGGGAATCCAAATCGCGAATCCCCACGAGCGAAATATTCTGCGGCTCCACTTTCGGCTTGAATCCTTGCAACTCAACCAGTTCCGTCGCCCCATAACCCATCGCCGCAGCCAGCGGCATCCCGTGCACGTTTCCCGAAGGCGAAGACTCCGGCGTATTGATATCCCCGTGCGCGTCCAACCAGATCAAACCAATTTTCTTTTCCTTCTTCTTGAAATGACTCGCCACTCCCGACAACGAACCCGCCGCAATCGAATGATCCCCGCCGAGGACAACCGGCATCATGCTTTCGTCCAGCGTTTTCTCCACAATCGTCGCCAGGTCTTTGCAGGCGTCCGCGATTTCTGCGAGATACTTGGCCCGCTTCTCTCCGTAAGACATTTCCTCCGGCTGCTTTACCGAAATATTTCCAATGTCCTCAACTTGGTGCCCCAACTGCTTGATCCGCGCCTGCAATCCCGCCACGCGCAGCGCCGACGGCCCCATATCCACACCGCGCCTGCTGGCCCCCAGGTCCATGGGGACACCAATAATTCGTATTTTCTGCGCCATCTTGATTTCCTAGGTGAAGACTAAGGATATACCCGGTACAGCATGCGCGGGAACGGAATCACTTCTCGAATGTGCTCTGCCCCGCAAATCCAGGCCACCGTGCGTTCCAGCCCCATGCCAAATCCCGAATGCGGCACGCTGCCGTAGCGACGCAAATCCAGGTACCACCGGAACGCGTCCTCCGGCAGCTTGTGCTCGCGCAGGCGTTTTACCAGCAAATCGTAGTCATGAATGCGCTGGCTCCCGCCAATAATTTCTCCGTAGCCTTCCGGCGCGAGCATGTCGAACGCCAGCGCCAGGTCTGGCCGCTCCGCATCCGGCTGCATGTAAAACGCCTTAATCGCCGTCGGATAGCGATGCACCAGCACCGGCCGGTCAAATTCATTCGAAATGATCGTCTCTTCGTCCCCGCCGATGTCATCGCCGAACTTCGCCGGATTCCCATGCTTTTGCAGCACCTTAATCGCATCCTCGTAACTGATCCGCGGAAATGGCGGCTTCACGTTTTGCAGTTTCGTCGTGTCCCGTTTCAGCGTCTCCAGCTCACGCGGCTTATTCTTCAGCACCGACTGCACAATCGCGCTCACCAATCCCTCGGCGAGCATCATTGCTTCATCCAGCTCGACGTATGCCGCCTCCGGCTCCAGCATCCAAAATTCCGTCAAGTGCCTCCGCGTCTTCGATTTCTCCGCGCGAAACGTCGGCCCAAACGTGTACACCTTCCCCAGTGCCATCGCCGTCGCTTCGATATACAGTTGCCCACTTTGCGTCAGGTAGGCCTTCTCGTCATCGATGTAATTCACTTCGAACAGCGTCGAAGTCCCCTCGCAAGCCGCCGGTGTGAACATCGGCGCATCGGTCAGCGTGTACCCCTGGCTGTCCATGAATTCGCGCGCCGCCCGTTCCGCCTCCGCGCGAATGCGCAGAATCGCGGCCTGCCGCGGCGTGCGCATCCACAAATGCCGATGGTCCAGCAAAAAATCCACGCCGTGTTCTTTCAGTTGTATGGGGAAAGGCGTGTTCTCCGGAACTTTCTGCACCACCTGAACCTTGCTGACCCCCATCTCGTATCCGCCCGGCGCGCGCTGCTCCGCGCGAATCTTTCCCGTCACAATGACGCTCGACTCCTGCGTCAATCCTTTCAACGCCGCAAACGCCTCCGGATTTTCCTTTAGTGCACAAACGCCCTGAATAATCCCGGTCCCATCGCGAAAGATCGGAAACACCAATTTCCCAGACTCGCGCAAGTTGTAAAGCCACCCGCGAATCGTCACTTCCTGCCCGTCGTACTTCCCCGCCTGCTCAATGATGATGACCGTCATCGGATCATAGTTATTGTCGCTGGATTTCCTGTAATGCTTCCGCCAAGCTTCAATCGTGAACTGCCTTCATTTCGCCCTCGTTGTTCGCCGGCGAAATTATGTCTCCCAGAATTTCTATGGAATCTTTCATGGACCCAGTCCAGGCGGAACGCTTTTGAACAGGCGACAAAGGAAAAACCTCCGCTATCGGGTTTCCGTCACAGGTGACTCGGATAGGCGTCCTCGTCTTGCGAATGCGCTCGATCACGGCGAGGCATTTAGATTTGAATTCCGAGATGTCGATCTCTTCCACAGGAACCCTTTAATGGTCATTGTAACGGCTAGACTCCGTCCTCTATCCCCACCCCTCCTCGAAACGATCCCACGCCTTCCTCGCCGCCGCGAGCTGCTCCTGGGCCGACGGGGCTTCCGGCCCCGTCTTCTCCTTCAACTCGAGCAGCAGCGGCAAATTCCCGTTTGGCGCTGTCTTCAAAGTCTTGATCGCCTTCTTCCAATCAATCGTACCGTCGTACGGCGGCAAATGCTCATCCTTCTCCCCGTGATTATCGTGAATGTGCGCGCCCACCACCAACTCCCGCAAGGGAGCAAATCCCTTCTCCACGCGCTCTTCCTCCGGCCCATCCGCCAGATGCGCATGCCCAATATCAAAATTAAATCGCAGCCCAGTCAACCGCGTCTCGTCATAAAACGCGCGCAAATACGCCGGATCGCCCATTTCGCTCGTCGTATTCTCCACGCAAATCGTTACGCCTAGGTGCTTGGCGTGCAAAATCAAATGCTCCAGCGAGCTGAACGCCGCGTCGCGCTTGCGCGGATCCTCTGTCTCGCGGGTCCCGCCCATGTGAAAAATCATGCGTGGGAACGGCAAATCCTCCGCGACGTCGATCGCCCGCTTCAATTCATCCATCGCTTCGATCCGCCGCACTCGTTCCACTTCGCAAATCGAAAGGGGCTGCCCGCTCTCCCGCGTGGCGCTCAAGTCACGGCTGGTCGGCGCGTGCACCGAACTCAGCGTCAGCCCCAAATCAGCAAGGCTCGCCTTGATTTCCTGCGCTTCCGCCTTCGAGGTGTAATCAAAATGCGCGCGCGAGCAAAAAATCTCCACGCCCGAAAATCCCGCGCCGGCAATTTGCCCTAGCAGTTCCCGAGTCAGCTTCCGCGAAACAAAAAGGTACGTCGATAGCAGTCTCTGCACTGTCTTCTCTGTGCCCTCAGCGATCTCTGTGGTGAATTTCTTTCTTTAGTAGCCTACTGCAGAACCTTTGTCCCGCGGGTCCGCCGCTCCCAGCCTCTCGCCGCTCCTCGCATCAATCCCAATCGCATTCACCAGTCCAATATGCCCCCGCCGCCTCACAGTAAATCCCCGCGCCTCAAGCGCCTTCTGAGTGCTCTCCGGAAAATCTTCTTCCATAAAAATCTGGTCCGGCAGCCACTGGTGATGAAACCTCGGCGCATTGATCGCCGCTTGCGCATCCATTCCCAGCCGCATCCAGTTAATCACGCTCAGCAGCGTCGCCGAAATAATCGTCGGCCCGCCGGGCGATCCCGTCACAAAGCTCAGTTTCCCATCGCGCAACAAAATCGTCGGCGTCATCGAGCTCAGCGGCCGGTGCCCGGCCGAAATCGCATTCGCATCCGACTGGATCAAGCCAAACAGCGCATTCGGCACGCCCGGCTGCGTAGTGAAGTCGTCCATCTCGTCGTTCAACAAAAACCCCGCCGTGCTCGTCACGTGTGACCCGTAGCTGTCGTTCAGCGTATAGGTGCTCGCCACCGCGTTCCCCGCCGCATCCACAACCGAAAAATGCGTCGTGTGTGGTCCTTCGCCCAAACTCACCAGCGTCGAGGGCGCCGCGCCTGCCGCAGCCACACCGCACGCGTGCGGTTTGCCGGCGTGCACTTCTTTGCTCGAGGACGCCCGCTGCGCATCAATCGTTCCCGCCAACTCCTTCGCGTAACACGAAGCGGTCAGGCCCGCGACCGGCACGTTCGAATAATCCGGGTCCGCCAAGTAGGCCGCGCGGTCCGCGAACACCCGCCGCATCGTCTCCGCGACCATGTGCACGCTCTCCACGTCGTCCCAACTCTTGAGCGGCACATCCTTCAGCATATTCAGCGCTTCGATAATCGCCACGCCGCCCGAACTCGGCGGTGGCGACGTCAGCACTTCCCATTCGTGCCCGCCACTCTCGTACTTCGCGCGCAGCACTTCCCGCACTCTCGGTTTGTACGCCGCCAAATCCTCTAGCGTGATCAACCCGCCAGACTTCGCCATATCTGCTTCGATTATCTGCGCCGTCGCACCGCCGTAAAACTCCTTCGCGCCGTTTTTCGCAATCCGTTTCAGCGTCGCCGCCAACTCCGGCTGCTTCAGCGTATCTCCCGCGTTCAGCAGCTTCCCGTCGTTCAAAAAAATCCGCCGGCTCACCGGGAACCGTTCCAGCACGCCCTTCTCTCGTCGCAATTCCCCCGCCAGTTTCTCGCTCACCGCAAACCCATTTTCCGCCAGACGAATCGCCGGCTCCATCACCTCCGGCAGCTTCATCGTCCCATACGTTTTCAGCGCCAATTCCAGCCCCGCCACCGTTCCCGGCACCGCCACCGACTTGTACCCAATCACGGAAGCCTCTTCATCCAGCTTCCCATCCGGTTTGATGTACATGTTCCGGGTCGCCGCACCCGGCGCCAATTCCCGGTAGTCCAAAAACGACGTCCGCCCGTCCGCCAGCCGCACCAACATGAATCCGCCGCCGCCAATGTTCCCCGCTGCAGGCTCCACCACCGCCAGCGCAAACGCAACCGCCACCGCTGCGTCCACTGCATTACCGCCGCGCTTCAATATCTCCACGCCCGCCCTCGACCCCAACTCCTCATCGGTAGCGACCATCGCCTTAGCCCCGCGCACCGCCTCCCGCGGCCATTGCTTCGCCACTTCCGTGTGGGTCCGATACTCCGCCGCCGTCTGCCCGCTGGAAACTCGCGCCGTCAGGAAGAATACCGCCACAGCCAAGCCCGGCGCGCTCGCCAGTGATCTGATTGGTCGTCTCATAACAAAGAAAAGACACTAAGTGATTAAGCCCGCATCGTCAAGGCACGCTGGTTTATACGAGCGCGCCCGAGCCGCGCACGTCTTGTACCTGACCTCACAACCGTGAAACTCCTCTGAAACCGCATGCCGCGCTGCGGCGTCCTAATCAACATTGGGGGACATTCATTTGCGAGGTGGTGTCGATGGCGGAGCCTGTTCGATGCGACGTCTGCGGCAAGCTCTTCAGTTCGCGTCATCTGAGTTCGCACAAGCGGTTGGCACACGCAAAGGGCAAGCTGGCAGTTTCCGTTGCCGAGCAAGACGGAATAAGAATGATTCTCGATCTTTACAAGACCCTCTCCGCGGAGAACAGAGAGCGCGTGCTCGCCGAGCTCGCCGCACTTGGGGAAGAGCCTTCCTAAACAAAATGTGTGGTTAGTCCTGCGAGCCTTTTTTGCCTGCGGAGGCCATCACCCAATTCTGCAGCACGTTTACAAAATGGGGTTTTACGTCGTGAAATGCCAGGCCCATACCCAGATGCGGGTGACAATACACCACGATCGCCGGCGTCTCGAAGAAATATTCCTGGGTGAAAATCTTCACGTACACGCTGGTGCCTTTGGGCAGCGGATTCAGCGTGTCGACGTAGCAGCCGTGCAGGCTCAGCTCGCTGACCTGCGCGTTCATGCGCGTCCCGGTGTCGACCTCCAGCAGCTCCGCCGAAGCCACAAACGGTACGCGCGGCATGCGCCTTCGTTCTTGTTCCATCTTTGCCGCTCTCCCAATCGATAAGCAAGCGCCTCGCGTTCGCGGGCTTGCCGGCAAGTCTTTTCCCTGGCGGGTCGGTGCAGCTTTCGCCTTTCCCTTAATTTTCCTTGCAGACCACCTGGCCCGCCCGGAAAATTGAGTCCCGGCGTGCCCTCCCAGTTACTCAACGCCACGCGAGAAGCATCCCAGGTCCGCCTGACGCACCGAGTTCCGACCACACTGGATCAGAAGTTCAAGACACTGCGGACTACCTTTCAGTGAACTAATCACTCTGCGCCTGAAAGTCAAAGCCTGGCGGAGAACGTCGCACCCAAAATCTCCTCTCCCGCTAAAGAATGCTACAATCCGCGGTTACATAGGTCTTATGCCGGATACAGTACCCATTGGGGCGGAGACAGTGCTGGAGGTCGTTGCTCCAGACGGTTCGCGGCGCTTCGTCCGCGTGACGCAGTCGCCGTTCCTCATCGGCCGGGGAGCCGAAACCGGCAACCACTTGCAGCTTTCCGATCGCCGCATTTCGCGCAATTGTGCCGCGATAGTGATAGAGGCCAACAAGTATTACATCGAAGATCGCGGCCAGCGCCGCGGCCTCTTCGTGAATAACGAGAAGGTGGAAAGCCGCGAGTTGCAGGATAGCGACATCATCAGCTTCGGCGTCGACGACTCCTACGAAATTATTTACCGCTCCGCCGCTGCTACCGGCGAAGACTCCATTCCCCATTTGCTGACGCGCATGGAGAACATCACCGGCTCCGACGCCGTCGGCAGCGCCGGGGCGCGCCTGAGCAAGCTCGACCAGCTCCTGGCAGCAACCGCCCTGCTGCATTCGCAGCTCCCTCTCGACGAAGTGCTCGGCATGATGCTGAATCACGCCATCTCCGTGATGGACGCGGATCGCGGCGTGCTCCTCGAAGCCGATGACAAGGGCGCGTTGCACGTGCGCTTGGCGCGGCGGAGTGGCGGATTGCGTCTTCCGCCGGAAAGCCTTGCGCCGAGCCAAACCGCGATTCAACTCGCGCTGAAAAAGCAGCAGGCAGTGATCACCGAAGATCTGGCACAGGCCGAAATGGATTTGCAGGCGGCGCAGAGCATCGTGGCGCAACGCCTTCGCGCCGTGGTAGTCATTCCGCTCTACGCCTTTTCCCACGCCAAGACCGAAGAGTCCATCGTCAACGTGAAGCGCGGCCAATTCCTCGGCGTTCTCTATCTTGACTCGCGGCGCCCCGCGGCTTTCTCCAAGCTCGACCGCCAGTTGCTCGACGCGTTCACCGACCAGGCCGCCAGCATCTTGGACAACGCACGCCTGGTGGCCCGCGAACGCGAACGCCAGCGCCTCGAGCAGGAGATCAATATCGCGCGCGACATCCAGCAGGGCCTGCTCCCTCGTAACTTCGGCGCTTATCCGTATCTCTCCGTCTCCGGATGCAATTTCCCCTGTTTCTCCGTTGGCGGCGACTATTTCGACGTCTTCCCGCTCGGCGAAAACCGCACGGCGTTCCTTATTGCCGACGTTTCCGGCAAAGGCTTGGGCGCGGCGCTGCTCACCAGCATGCTGCAGGGTGTGATCTCTGGGATGACGCTGGGCACCGATCCCGCGCTCTTGTTCAACCACCTCAACCGCTTTCTGTGCAATCACGCCGAAGTCGGGCGCTACGCGACGATGTTCTTCGGGATTCTCGATGAGCAGGGCGATCTCGACTACATCAATGCGGGGCACCCGTCGCCGATTTTGATCCGGCGCAGCGGCAACGCCGACGAAGCCTTCACCGAAGGTTCCTTCCCCGTGGGGCTGGTGCCGGAGGCCGAATATTCCACCGCTCGCGTGAAGCTCGAGCCCGGCGACACACTCGTACTTTTCAGTGATGGCGTTACCGAAGCGATGGATCCGCAGGAAGATTTGTTCGGCATGCCGCGACTGGTGAAGTTGCTTACGGGTCACAATGCGACGCCGCTCGATGAACTTCAGAAGGTGGTGCTCGAAGCGGTGGAGAATTTCGCTCACGGCACCAGCCAGGCGGACGACTTGACCCTGTTGTTGGTTCGCTATCGCGCTGCCGTTGTAGGGGCAGAGACAGAATTTCCGCGGGCGCATACCTCCGCGTCAGCGGGTTGACACTTTTCGTGTCAACGGACTGACACCTCGCCGTCGGCATCAACGCTCAAAAACGAAAAAAACGAAAATGCAACTTGACAGTTTCGCGCTGACGTTTTATGAATAGGCTTCCGCGAGACGCTGTCCTGCCTCCTCTCCTCGCGGCTGAGGGCCTCGATGAATCCTTCACGTCGTGACTTCCTGAAGTTCTCAACTGTGGGTGGCGTGGCCGCGGCCGTGTTTGGTTTTGACCTGCAGCCGGCTTACGCACAACTCCGCACACTGAAGATTGCGCGCGCGAGCGAAACGCGCTCGACCTGCCCTTACTGCGCGGTGGGCTGCGGCACCATCATCTACACGATTGGCGACCGCGCGAAGAATGTGACCGCGCAGGTAGTGCACGTCGAAGGCGACCCCGATCATCCGACCAATCGCGGCACGCTGTGCCCCAAGGGTTCCTCTCTGCAGCAAGAGATCATGAACGACCGCCGTTTGTTGAAGCCCCTGGTGCGCCGCCCGGGTGGCACCGAATGGCAGGACATTTCCTGGGACGATGCACTCAATGAAATTGCCGCCCGCGTCAAGAAAACCCGCGATGAAACCTTCATCGAGAAAGATGCGGCGGGACACACGGTTAACCGGCTGGAGTCGCTCGCCTGGATCGGCGGCTGTACCGATACCAATGAATTTAACTATCTAGTTGTGAAAGCGATGCACGCGCTGGGGGTCGTGCATTTAGAAAACCAGGCCACGGTTTGACACGGCCCCACGGTCTCAAGTTTGGGACCAACATTCGGGCGCGGGGCAATGACCAACGGCTGGGTGGACATGAAGAATACCGACATGATGCTCATCATGGGCGGCAATCCAGCCGAGAACCACCCTTGCGGATTCAAGTGGCCCATCGAAGCCAAGCGCACGCGGAACGCAAAAATAATCTCCGTGGACCCGCGCTTCACGCGCACATCAGCGGTCGCTGACCTCTTCTGCCAGATTCGTGCTGGCTCGGACATCGCGTTCCTTGGCGGCGTCATCAACTACGCAATCCAGAACAATCGCATCGCTAAAGATTACTTGGTCAACTTCACGAACGCGGCATTTATCGTCAAACCCGGCTTTCAGTTGCCGGGCGATACGGACGGCGTTTTCTCCGGCCTTGATGCCAAAACGCAGACCTACGACAAGACCACATGGAATTATGCGGGCGCAGGCGCCACAGATGCGGCGCATCTTCCCGGAAATGTCGAGTACGATCTATCGCTCCAGAAACCCAATTGCGTGTTCCAACTGCTGAAAAAGCATTACTCGCGCTATACGCCGGAAATGGTTGAGCGCATCACCGGGATTCCAAGGGAACAATTCTTGAAGGCCGCCGACCTCTATACTTCGATTCGCAAAGACGGCGACATGAAGAAGGCCGGCACGATCATTTACGCCGTCGGATGGACGCAGCACTCGTTTGGCACGCAAATCATACGAACCGCGGCGATCCTGCAGCTCTTGCTCGGCAACGTGGGTCGCGCGGGGGGTGGCGTCAATGCGCTGCGCGGGCACTCCAACATTCAGGGCGCCACAGACATGGCCCCCCTTTACTCTTTGCCCGGCTATCTGAAAGTTCCGACGCCCGCGGACACTTCCTTCGACTCCTGGATGAAACGCATTACGCCAACACCCTCGAAGCCCGCCCCGTGGGATTCGTACAACTACTATAGCAACACGCCGAAGTTCGTTGTCAGCTATCTGAAAGCAGTCTATGGCGACGCGGCTACAAAACAAAACGGCTGGGCCTTCGATTATTTGCCGAAAGTGGATCGCAACTATACGTGGGTGCAGTTGTGGGACAACATGTACAACGGCATCGTGAAAGGCATGGTCGCCTTTGGGATGAATGGCGTAGCGATTGGTCCCAACTCAAAGAAAAACATTGACGCGCTGAAAAAAGCGGACTTTCTGGTGGTGGGGGAAATCTATCCGGATGAGACCAGCGAGTTTTGGAAGTCGCCAGGCATCACCCAGGACGAGATGAAACAGATTCAAACAACGGTGTACCGCCTGCCTTGCGCCGGATTTGCCGAGAAAGACGGTTCCTTCACTAATTCCGCGCGCTGGGTGCTATGGAAGAACACGGCTGTGCCAACGCCCGGGGATGCCCGGCTGGACCAGGCCATCGTGGCGCAAATTTTCTTGAAGATCCGCGAGCTGTATAAGAAAGACGGCGGCAAGTTCCCTGATCCCATCCTGAACCTGACTTGGAATTACAGCAACCCAACGAGCCCGCCCCTCGCCGAGGTATTGAAGGAAGTCAACGGGAAGGCCCTGGCGGATCTGGAGGATCCAGCGACGAAGCAGCAAGTCAAGGCCGGGCAGCAACTTCCTGGCTATGCTTGGCTGAAAGACGATGGTACGACGTCCTGCGGCAACTGGCTTTACTCCGGCTCATTCACCGAAGCGGGAAATCAGACCGCACGGCGCGATCCTTCGGACCCCTCGGGTCTGGGCATACATCCCGGCTGGGGCTTTTCCTGGCCTGCGAATCGCCGCGTGCTCTACAATCGCGCGTCGTGCGACGTGGACGGCAAGCCCTGGGATCCAACCCGAAAACAAGTCTGGTGGAACGCAGACCTGCAAAAATGGGTTGGCAACGACGTGCCCGACTTCAAGGTCGATTCCAAACCGAAAGATCACATGGGCCCGTTCATCATGACTCCGGAGGGTGTAGGGCGAATCTTTGGGCCGCTCTCGGCTTTGGCCGATGGACCGTTCCCCGAACACTACGAACCGATCGAAAGTCCGATTGACAATCCTCTTCATCCGCAGCAGACGCACAATCCGGTGGTGAAGCGCTTTAAAACGCCGGACGATAAATACGGCACACCCAAGGAAGGTTACAAAGTCGTCTGCACGACCTATCGCCTCACCGAAATGTATCACTACTGGACGAAGAACAATCCGATGAACGTGCAGCTCAT
>Ga0307479_10000889_pt1 | contig 26965 bp, 21 predicted proteins | sample atmos_gasesECM4C_FD_203743 | JGI IMG/M metagenome (GOLD analysis project Ga0307479, IMG submission 203743) | Hardwood forest soil microbial communities from Morgan-Monroe State Forest, Indiana, United States - atmos_gasesECM4C_515 | ecosystem: Environmental > Terrestrial > Soil > Temperate... | reverse complement strand
TGCTCTCGATGACCGGCATGATCGTCGCACTGGACGCCTACGGCCCCATCACCGACAACGCGGGTGGTATCGCGGAAATGGCCGGCCTGCCGAAATCGGTCCGTGACATCACAGATCCGCTGGACGCAGTGGGCAATACCACGAAGGCGGTCACGAAAGGCTACGCGATCGGCTCCGCCGGCCTCGCAGCGCTCGTACTGTTTGCCGACTACACCCACAACCTCGCTGCTTCGGGGAAATACCCACACGAGATGTTTTCGCTGTTCGACCCTGCAGTCGTCATCGGCCTGTTCATCGGCGGGTTGGTTCCCTATCTCTTTGCCGCCATGGCCATGGAGGCCGTAGGCCGCGCCGCAGGCTCGGTGGTTGTCGAGGTGCGCCGGCAGTTCAGCGAGATCAAAGGCATCATGGAAGGCACCGCCAAGCCAGATTACTCGCGCGCCGTTGACCTGCTCACCAAGGCAGCGATTCGCGAGATGATCATCCCCTCGCTGCTGCCCATCCTGGTCCCCATCGTCCTGGTCTACGTGATGAAGTTCCTGATGGGAGAGGACGCCGGTATCCGGGCCCTCGGGGGCCTCCTCATCGGCACGATCGTCACCGGCCTCTTCGTGGCCATATCGATGACGACAGGCGGTGGTGCGTGGGATAACGCCAAGAAATACATCGAAGAAGGCAATTTCGGCGGCAAGGGCTCAGACGCCCACAAAGCCGCCGTCACCGGCGACACGGTAGGCGACCCCTATAAAGACACCGCTGGCCCCGCCATCAACCCCCTGATCAAGATCATCAACATCGTAGCGCTGCTACTGGTAGCGGTGCTCTAGGGACCCAGACCCAGGCCGCCGCCTGCACTCTGCAGCAGCGGCGGCCGACTTCCCTAGGTTCCGACTCCCGAGGTTCTGGGCTCGGGATGAATAGCACTCAGCAACCGATGCAGCACAGCCGGCGAAGCCGGCTTGACCAGGTGATGGTCAATACTGGCCTCCCGGGATCGCCTCCGATCCTGCTCATGCCCCAACCCCGTCAAAGCGATGATCGTCGTAGATGTCCCCTCCGGCAGCGACCGGATCCGTGCCGCGGCTTCCAGCCCGCTCAACTCCGGCATGCTGATGTCCATGAAGACAACACTGGGCTGAAGCTCCCTGAACAGCTCCAGGGCCTCCCTGGGCCCATAAGCCGTGTGCACGTCATGCCCCATTAGCGACAGCATGAACGCAACAGCGTCCGCTGAATCGGCCTGATCATCGACCACCAGCACCCTCAGCGGAACCTCAGCGTGAGGCATGTCTTCCATCGTATCCGGCCCTCTCCTACGCAAATTGCAGCTTCGGACCTGTTTGAAGCCACGCACGTAGCAAGAAATAACCCCGACCTTCGGCTTAGGACACCGGTCACTGCTCGGACCCACCCGAGCCACTATGGGACGCGACTGGATTAAGTCACATCCGCGGCCACCCTGCGGTGAAGTAACCCAGAGCTAACCCAGGTTAATCTAATCAGGATTTCGTTCCCGGCGCGACCTTAGCCTGGGTGCCACCCCGGTGGCTTAAGCTTGTCCCGACTGCGACTCCACCAGGACTGCACCGACCAGCTCGTTCAAGCGCGCGTAGTAAGCGGCCGCCACGGGCTCAGCGGTGTCCGCCTGCCCGTAATGGGCCAGCTTGTCCGCCAACGCTGTTCTGATCTCGGTCAGGCGCCGCTCCATACGGCTGTCAACGGTCATCCTTCGGCAGATCAACGCACTGGCGCAGGCTGTGATCTCCGCATCCAGGACACGCGCGTCGCTACCCGCAATTTCCACTCCGGCAAGCTCGGTAGGACAGCCGGCCGCCATGTGCTCACGCCACAATCGTGCAAGTTGCATAAGGCCACGTCCGCTAGTCGTTGTGGTGTTAGGACGGGGCTTCTTATTACCACGCCGCCTGATGCGACGCCAGAAGACAGCTTTCGCGACGCTAAGCCGCCAGCAGCAGCAGTTGCGGCCTGCCCACCGCATAACCTTGGATGTAGTCCACACCCATCCGGCGCGCCGCCTCGAGGCCTGCTTCGTCCTCGACCTGCTCCGCGATGACTTTGAAGTTGAGCGTTCGGGCAAGCTTGATCATGGCCGTGACCATTGCCTGGTTGACCGAGTCACGCGCCAGGTTGCGCATGAACGAGCCGTCGATCTTCAGGTAGTCCATCGGCAGATTCTTCAGGTTCGAGAACGAGCCCACGCCCGAGCCGAAATCGTCCAGGGCGAACTGGCAGCCCATGCCATGCAGCACGCCCACGAAGCGGCGCGCATGATCGAGGTTGGCCACGACGGCCGTTTCGGTAATTTCGAAACACACCTGTGAAGGAGTGACACCGGTGCTGTCCAGGCACTCGACGACAAACTCCAGGAACTGAACATCCCCGAGCGTCTGCCCTGAGATGTTGATGGCGACGCTGCGGTTGGCGGGAATGGGTATCGCACCGCGTCCCAGTGCCGCTAGTGTAGTCTGCACCACCCATCGGTCCACGAGACTCATCAACCTGTAGCGCTCTGCGGCCCGCACAAACTCCGAAGGCGGCACTTCGTGACCGGCCTCATCCTGCAACCGGACGAAGACCTCCATCGCCGGTCCGCCACCATTCTGTCCGTACGCGGGCACGATAGGCTGGTGATAGAGCTGAAAGCGATTCTCCTTCAGCGCGTTCTGCAACTTCTGCAGCCACTGGATCTCACCGGTGTGGCGCGCCAGTGCCTCGTCGCGCGCCGAGTAAACGGCGACGCGGCCGGACCCCTGCTTCTTCGCGACGTAACACGCGGAATCGGCGGCCGCAAACAACTCCTCGAGCGTACCGCTCTCGCGTGAAATCTCGACGAGACCGATGGACACGCCAATGTTGAAAATCTTGTCCTTCCAGACGAAGCGATAGTCGCCCACGGCACGGCACACGTCGTCGGCGATCTGCCGCGCCTTCTCCAGGGGACAGCCGATGAGAAGCATCCCGAACTCGTCACCGCCGAGGCGCGCAACCGTATCGCTGTCGCGCACCGCATCACGCAGCACCTTCGCAACTTCGCGCAGCATGCTGTCGCCCGCAAGATGCCCGCTCGTATCGTTGACGACCTTGAACCGGTCAAGGTCGAGATAACACAACACGTGCTGGCCATCGCCACGGTGGCCGCTCTCGATCGCCTCTTCCAGGCGGCCTTCGAATTCGCGCCGGTTGACGAGCCCCGTCAGGGCATCGTGGGTTGCCTGATAGGACATCTGCCGCGCGAGTCCGCGCAATTCCGTGACGTCGTGAAGAAGCACGACCGCCCCGATCAATTCCTTCACATCGTTGCGGATCGGCGAAGCCGACAGCTCGATCGAGCGCTCGCTGCCATTCGCGCGAGACAAGAGCAGCGCCCGGCGGCTCAGGTTTACCGGCGCGCCGCTCGTCAGCGCCTGGCGCACAGGGTCGGAGAGCAGGCGGCGGTCAGTCTCGTCGACGAAGCCAACAATGTCTTCGAGCGTCTTGCCGATCGCTACGCCGGCCGTGCTGCCGGTCAGGCGCTCGGCCGCAGGATTGATGTATGTGATGAGACCCGCGGAATCCGTCGCGATGATCGCCTCGGCAAGCGAATCCAGAGCCAGCGTGTGCATGGACGCGGCGCCATCGGCCGCTGCGTCGCCGGACAGGCGCAGCGTCTGCACGGTCTGCGTCGGGATGATCTCAACACCGGTCACGAGGAGCGCAGGCGAACCCTCGTAGTCAACGACTGAGGTCGTGATCTCGAGACGGCTCACCTGCCCCTGCAGTCCGATCATGTCGATCTCGTAGCGCTCCGCCGCTGGCTCACCCGCGAAGCGGCGCCGGATGTTTTCATTGACCAACTCGGAGTACTCGGGCGGCACGAGATCCCCGAGCTTGCGTCCGACGAGCTCGACCCTATCAACACCGACAAAGGTCGCAAACTGCCGGTTGGCGTACAGGATGACATCACGGTGCACGAGCACTGCTTCGTGAATCCGGTCGCCGAGCTCGGCAAACAGCTTCGGTGTTGCGCGGCTGCTATCGCGCTCGGTGGTGGCCGTTACGCGCGTCAGCAGCTGATTGACAGCAGTGGTGAGCGCTGAAATCTCAGGTTGGTCGCTGTGCAGATCGACACGTCCATCCAGGCGCCCGCCGATTGCTATCCGCTGCACTTGCTGCGACAACTGCTCGACACTGCGGATTTCGCGCCGCTGCACCCAATAGAGCACGAGCAGAAGGCTCGCAACGAGCGCAAACAGAAGGCACAAAAGCCCGACGATCGACATCTACTATTCTCAATGCCTCAGTTGGCAATGCCTCGCGGAGGGCTCCCCCAGATCATTTTCGATTGGTTGTCATGCCGGGGAACGTACTTCCGAAGCATATAGCAAGCCAGACTTCACCCCAGCCGGATTTCACTATATATCCTTCTGTTCGCCATTCGGCTCGGCCTTCTCATCGCCATTCGGCTCAACCTTCTCACAGCCTTTTGGCCCGGCCCTCCAATGGCCTGTGGCCGGCTCGCCTCATCGCCTGGCCGCGTGGCTCGTCGCAACGCTGCTTGGCAGAACGGGGGAAAACCCTTAACGTTTCCCGCACTTTCGCAACCACGCAATAAGTCCAATTGGAGCGCCAACGATGCTGACCGCCGACGCCCGCGAACAGATGATTGAGCAGCAGGTTCGCGCGTGGGACGTGCTCGACGAGCGCGTACTCGGAATATTCCGCAAAATTCCGCGCGACCACTTCGTACCGGCACAGCAGCGGTATCTGGCATACGCGGACCTCGAAGTGCCGCTGCCCAAAGGCCAACACATGCTGCGCCCGAGTGTTGCGGGCAGGCTTCTGCAGGCACTGGAGCTCGCGGGCACCGAGCGTGTGCTCGAGATTGGTGCCGGATCCGGATTTCTGACGGCGTGTCTGGCGTCCGTCAGCGCTCATGTCGAATCCATCGAGGTTTTTCCCGAGCTCGCCGAGCTCGCTAAGAGCAACTTGGCAACCCTCAGCATCGGTAACACGCGCATCGTCACAGCCGACGCCCTGGCAACCGCCACCGATGCCCGCAAACGCTACGACGCCATTGCCGTCACCGGTTCCGTGCCGACAGAGGATGGGCGCTTCCAGCGCCAACTGGAGATCGGCGGCCGGCTGTTCATCATCGTGGGTGAGGCGCCGGTCATGACTGCACGGCTGGTTCGGCGTACAGCCGAGGATGCCTGGACCTCGGAGAGCCTCTTCGAAACGGTGGTGGACCCCTTGATCAACGCACGACGGCCGCCGGAGTTCACGTTCTAAGGCGCCGGAAACGCCGCTTTCTCGTCCACGCTCAAAGGGAATGCCATGAACCGCCCGTTGGCCTGTCTTTTTGTCGCGCTCGCCCTCACGAGCGCAGCCGCCGCCCGGGACCTGGTGGGGGTCTACGAGGACGCGCTGAAAAGCGACCCCCAGATACGCCAGGCAGATGCCACCCGGCTGGCCTCACGCGAGGCGCGGCCGCAGGCGTGGGCGGCCCTGCTGCCCCAGGTCTCTGGCGCCCTCTCGAGGTCACAGGACAGGGTGGACGGCAGCGAGGGTAATGTCACTGCGGCTGGCGCGCAGGCCCCCGGAAGCGAGCTCTTCGGACAGACTACGACTTCCAAGGCCTGGAGCCTGAACCTGCGGGAGAGCCTGTTTTCCTGGTCAAACTGGATGGCCGTGAAACAGGCGGACATCGAGGTGGTCCAGGCCGAGGCCACCTACCAGGCCGCGCAGCAGAACCTCATCCTTCGCGTCGCCCAAGCCTACTTCAACGTGCTTTCGGCCCTGGACGGCCTGGAAGCGAACCAGGCCTCGCTGGAGGCCATTTCCCGCCAGCTGGATCAGGCTGACAAGCGCTTCGAGGTCGGCCTCATCGCCATTACGGACGTTCAGGAGGCGAAAGCGGCCCGCGATACGGCCGCCGCCGCGGTCATAGCGGCCAAGCGGACCCTGGCCACCGCCGGCGACCAGCTCAGCGAGATCACAGGACAGAAATACGATGCGCTGAACAAGCCCGGCGACGACATGCCGCTGAATACTCCGCAGCCTGCGAGTGAGGACGAGTGGGTTACAGTGTCCCTCGATCAGAACGTGTCGCTGCTGTCGAGCCGCCTGGCCGCCGACATCGCGCGTGAGAACGTCAAGATCGCCTTCGGCGGACATCTGCCGACGCTCGATGTCATCGCGAGCAAATCCCGTACTACGACGGACAACAGCATATCGATCGCGAACAGCCCGCCTTTCCCCCAAAACACAGCCGTCAACGATCGGCAGTACTCGCTGCAGATCAGCGTGCCGCTGTTCAGCGGCGGACTGACACAATCGAAGGTCCGGCAAAGCCAGTACCTGTGGATTGCGGCCAAAGAGCAGGTGGTACAAACATCCCGGGCGACCGAACGGCAGGCCCGCGATGCCTACCTTGGTGTGATCAGCGGCATTGCGCGCGTGCAAGCGTTGCGGCAGGCGCTCGAATCGAGCCGGACCGCATTGAAAGCGACGGAAGCCGGCTACGAAGTTGGAACGCGCACCGCGGTCGATGTCCTCAACTCGCGCCGCATACTCGTACAGGCGGAAACCGACTACGCGGTCAGCCGCTACGACTACATCGTCAGCGTGATTCAACTCCGGCTCGCGGCAGGCAACCTGTCCCGGAGCGATGTCACCGAGGTCAACAAGTGGCTGGCGGTCTCGGCGCCCACCGTACCTGCGCACCCGATCGAGCCCCCGGCTCAACCGCAGGTCATGGAAGAGCCGCAGTCACAGCCGCAGCCCCAGCAGGCCCCGCAGCCGCCGACACCGACGCCACCGCAGCGCTGACCCGCAACCGCGGCACCAACGTCCTTACGACGCCCGCCACCGCAACGCCACTCGGCTACCGCGACCGCGCCGTCGGCCTGAGGCCCCGGCGCCAACCGCCGCGCCCCCAACACCAGCGCATCGCCGCAGCTCACCCGCGCAACAACGGTTCGATCAACCCCAACAACTTACCCAATGCGCCCCGGTTGCTATCCACCGAATCCCGTCCCAGCGCCCCGATGTGATCCCGCTCATCGGGATCCGACAGCAACATCGACACCCGGCCACCCAGTTCCCCGGCATCGTGCACAACCTCGGCAGCGCCGCGCGCAATGAGCAGCTTGGCGATGTCCGCACTGTTGGCATTGTAGGGACCCGTCAGGATCGGCAAGCCCAACGCCGCAGGCTCGAGGAGATTGTGGCCACCGATCGGCACCAGGCTGCCACCGACGAACGCTACATCCGCGGCTGCATAGAACTCCAACAGCTCGCCCAGCGTGTCCACGAGCAACACATCGGCAGAACCGGCAGCGGCTCCCGCCTTCTCGCCGAGGCGCTGCGAGCGCCGCACGAACCGGATACCGGCCCGCTGCAGCCCGAGAGCCACCTCATCGAATCTGGGTGGATGACGCGGCACCAGGACCAACAGTGCCCGGGGATGACGCCCCCTGACAATTTGCTGCGCCTCGAGGAGGATCTCCTCCTCACCGCCATGCGTGCTCCCAGCCACCCACATGGGACGCGATGGCGCATAAAGGTCGCGAAGCCGCCGGCCCCGCTCGCCTATGTCCTGCGGAACGCTGAAATCGAATTTGATGTTGCCCGTCACATGGGTGCGATCCGGATCGGCGCCCAGCGATTTGAAGCGGTCCGCATCACCCTCGCCCTGGGCAGCAACGACAACTCCCCGGGACAGCGCATCCCGGAACAGCGAGCCCAACCGCCGGTAGCGGCTGACCGAGCGGGAGGAAATCCGCGCGCTGGCCAACACCAGCGGAATCCGCCGCCGGCCGCACTGGTGATACAGGTTCGGCCACAGCTCAGTCTCGAAAATAACCGCCGCACGAGGCTGCACCCGGTTGAAGAACCGCCGCACGGAGCCCGGCAAATCAAAGGGTATGTAGCGCACCTGCGCGAGATCCTTGAACAAGGCTTTCGCGCGCGTGGCGCCCGTAGGCGTAAGCGTCGTGACTACAACTGGAATTCCCGGATAGCGCTCGCGCAATGTCGTCACGAGAGCAGCCGAAGCCTGCACCTCGCCCACCGACACGGCGTGGATCCAGACGCCGCCCGGCGCCAACTGCTCGCCAAATCCAAACCGCTCCCGGAAGTTCGCCCAATAGCTGCGGTCGCGCAACCCACGCCACAGCATCACCAGGCTGATGAGTGGCGCCGCAAGATAGACAGCGAGTATGTACAGGTAGCGCACGCCCGATGAGCCGGCGCCTCAGTTTCCCGAGACCAGGGACTGGTCGCCCGAGGTCTGCCGATAGCCATCCAGCAATCCATGCCAGTCGGCTTCACCGAAACGGTCGCGCGGCAGGCCATAAGTGACCTTCTCGAGAGACCGGCGCAGCCGCACGAGGTTGCCATCGCGCCACAGCCCCGCCTTTCGCAGTTGGCATTGGTCGAAGTCGATCATATAGACCTTGGCGTCTTCGTTGAGAAGCAGGTTATGTGCGTTGAGATCCGCATGACACACACCCAGATCATGGAATCGTCGTATGCAACGGCCGATGGCGATCCACGTCAGAATGGAGAGCGCCCCGGTGGCCAGGCACTCGGCCAGCGAACCGACGGTGTTGAGCCGTTCGGTGATGATATCGCCCGTGTAGGTCATGCCCGCATGTTGATAGCGCGCCGCGAGTGGCGCAGGTACCGGCAAGCCCGCGCGATGCAACCGGTAGGTGAGCTGCCATTCCGCAAAAGGACGCGTTTCCTCCGCGCCGTGCCAGAAGTACCGGTCGCTTGACAAGCGTGCCACCATGCCGCCGCGCAGGTAATGCCGCAGCACGAACTTCTTGCCGTCGGTCTTGATGTAGTGCGCCGAGCCCCTGCCTCGGGCAGTGCCTTCGACCTCGCCGCGCGCCTCCCAATGCTTGGGATCGAACCATGCGGCGGCCAAATTGCTCACACGGGACCCGTCATATAGCATTGCGCCGCCCGGCAGGGGGCCGTGCTTGACCTCAGAACCGAGCGACCACCGCACCGCCATCCCTAAACCTCCACCCAATGTTACCTCTCGCCGAACCGCCCAGAAGCATCTGCATCCTGCGATTGTCGGCAATTGGCGATACGTGCCACATCGTGCCGATCATCCGTACGTTACAGCATGCATGGCCTACCACACAGCTGACCTGGATCATCGGCAAGACGGAAGCTCGCCTCATGAAACTCCTCGAAGGTGTCGAGCTTATCACCGTCGACAAGCGCGCCGGGTTGGCGGGGTTGCGCAATTTGCGCGAGCAGCTGCGTGCCCGACAGTTCGACGTACTGCTGCACATGCAGCTTGCGATTCGCGCAAGCGTGATGGCGCATCAAGTGTCGGCGCCCATCAAAGTCGGTTTCGACCGCGCGCGCGCACGCGAGCTGCAGTGGCTGTTTACCAATACACAAATCACCCCACATTCCCGGGAGCACGTGCTCGACAGCTTCTTTGGTTTCGTCACAGCACTTGGCATACAGGAGCGCGTCCTGCGTTGGGACGTGCCACTACCTCCCGATGCCCTCGCATACGCCGAATCACTGATTCCCGATTCCCGGCCCACACTCGTCATCAGCGCATGCTCGAGTCACCCCCTGCGGAACTGGGCGCCTGAGCGATATGCAGCCGTCGCAGACTACGCCTGCCGCGAGCACGGCATGCGCATCATTCTGGCGGGAGGCCCGACGCGGCTGGAGCGCGAAACCGGCATAGCGGTCGAGAGCCGGGTCGATGCAAAGACGAAGGTCATCAACCAGGTTGGGAAAGACACGCTTCCCCAACTGCTTGCGCTGCTGAGCCGCGCGCGAGTGCTCCTCGCACCCGACTCGGGGCCGGTTCACATGGCCACCATGGTTGGCACCCCTGTAATCGGCCTTTATGCGGCGACGAATCCGGCGCGCAGCGGTCCTTACCTTTCGCGGCAATGGTGCGTCGATGCCTACGCTCAGGCCGCCGTGCGGTTCTGCGGCAAGACACCCGGTGGATTGCCATGGACCCGTAAGATCGAGGAGCCCGGCGTCATGGAGCTCATCACCGTCCCACAAGTCACCGCAAAGATCGACGAGTTGTTACGATAGGGCGATGAACGACGTGCTGGTCCCCGTGTCGCCCGGCGAGCTGCTGGACAAGATCGCCATCCTGCGAATCAAGTCCGCACGGATCACCGATCCCGCCAAGGTCGGCAACGTCCGGCTCGAATTGGGGCTCCTGGAGAAAACCTGGCGCGACAGCGGCTGTGCGGCGGGCAACATTTCCGCCGACGAGCGCGCCCTGCACGACGTGAACGAGCGCCTGTGGGATATCGAGGACCGGATTCGCGAGAAGGAAGCCTTGCAGACGTTCGACCGCGATTTCATCGAGCTGGCCCGCGCTGTCTACGTCTACAACGACGAGCGGGCAGCCATCAAAAAGCGCGTGAATCTGGCGCTCGGCTCGAGAATCGTCGAGGAGAAATCGTACAAGCCTTACCGCGCGGGCGGCCCGAAAGAGCCTGTCTGACTGTGAGCACCGGGCGCGGGAGCGGCCGTGATCCACAACGCGCTACGCCTTGAGCGTGTACTCCGCTCCGCAGTAGGGGCACTTCGCCCACCCGGTCTCCTGGATCGGCAGATACACCCGCGGATGCGAGTTCCACAGATACATCTGCGGCATCGGGCACGACAGCGGCAGGTCCTCTTCCGTAACGTCGTACTGGTTCTGGGCATTCGGCTGGATCAGCGGCTTGGTCGTCGCGGCCATGAGTGATCTTTCGGCAAAGGGTGAGGACGGATTATACGGTGGGATCGTCGGCCATGGCCTGATTCCAGATCCGGGTCACGCCCGCCCGCTCGGTGACGAATTCGGTTGCCGCTACCCGGGGCGCCTCGTTCATGAGCGACAGGTGGTGGGTGCGCGCCCGATAGGCCTGATAGGCAACAATCAGCAGGTCAACGGTCACCTGGGGCACCAGATCGGCCGAAGCGACTGATTCGAGCTGGCGGATCGTGTCAGAGAACATCACCACCGGCGGATAGTCCTTCGCCCACCGCAGCGCCCAGTATTGCGCCAGGAACTCGATATCAGCGACACCGCCGGCGTCCTGCTTGATATCGACCTGCCCCTCCGGGGCTCGCGACAATTCCTTGCGCATGCGCTCGCGCATCGTCCGCACCTCCGTCCGCAGGGTATCTACGCGGACATGATTTGAAAGCACGTCGAGCCGGATTTTCTCGAACTCGGCACGCAACTCAGGCGCGCCGGCTACCGACCGCGCGTGCAGCAGCGCCTGGTGCTCCCAGGTCCACGCCTCCTTGCGCTGATACTCGGCAAACGCGCGGATACTCGTTACGAGCATCCCTCCCTTGCCGCTGGGCCGCAGGCGAACGTCAACTTCATAGAGCCGCCCAGCCGCGGAGTGCATCGTCAGCAAATGCACAATCCGCTGCGCCAACCGCACGAAAAACACCTGGTTGTCGATCGGCCGGGCCGTTCCGGCCCGGTGTGCCCCAGGCCGCGCACCCTCCGTTTCCTGGCGCTCGCCCTGCGAGTCGTGCAGAAACACGAGGTCCAGGTCCGACGAATACCCCAGCTCCATGCCGCCCAGCTTGCCGTACCCGACAGCAGCGATCCTGACCGGGCGGCGGCCGGAGCCGTCATCGCACATCGGTACCCCGAATTGCGCCGTGATCTGCTGCCAGCTCAGTTGCATCGCCCGTTCCACGATCAGCTCGGCGATGTCGGTCAATCGATCGCTCACCCGCATCACGGGCAGGCGACCCGTGAGATCCGCGACGCCGACGCGAAAAATCGCGGCCCGTTGAAAGTGCCGCAGGGCTTCGACCTGGTGCTCGGGCTCGTCTGGAGCGATCTGCGTGTGCACAGCGAGCTCGCGCGCCAGTTCCGCCCGATCCGGCAGATCCGACAGCAGGCGCTCATCGATCAACTCGTCCAGCAACAGAGGATACGAGGCGATCTGTTGCGCCAGAAAATCGCCGTGCCCGCATAGCTCAACGAGGCGCGCGCGCGCGACAGAACTCTCCTGCAACAGCGCGAAATACGCGGAGCGCTGCCCGATGGCCTCGATAATCCGCAAAACCCGGCGCAGGACCGCGAGCTGCGCGCCGCTGCCGGCAATGTCCGCGAGCAGCGCAGGCAACAGATTTTGCAGCCGCTTGCGCCCGGGCTCATCGAGCTTGCGCACGAGCGAGGATGACCGCAGCTCCAGCAGGAGGCGCGAGGCCTCGTGGATTTGCGTGAAACCGGCGCGCGACAGCGACTCAACCAGCACAGCCGTTTCCGCCTGCGAATCCCAGAAGCGCCCGAGGTCGATCCTGACGGCGCCCCGATCAGCCTCATTGCCGCCAAACACCACGAAGCGGAAGTGGCGGCTCACGCACCCACGATGTTCATCCAACTCCTTTATGAGAGCAGCCCAATCGGGGGCACCCATCGCAACGGCGATCCGTCCTCTGGAGACCTCATCTTGCGGAAGCCGGTGAACCTGGGCATCCGCAAGCATCTGCAGCCGGTTCTCCAACCGGCGAAGATAGACGTAGGCGTCGCGAAGCTCGGCCACTACATTCAGCGGCAGCAAGCGTGTGTCGCCGAGAGTCGCTAGCGCCCTCAACAGCGAGGTCGTCTGCAGGCGTCTGTCCCGGCCGCCGCGGATGAGTTGGAACGCTTGAACGATGAACTCGATTTCGCGAATGCCGCCGGGCCCGAGTTTCACATGATCCGCCAGCTCGCGCCGCTCGACCTCGCGCGCAATGAGCGCCTTCATCTCCCTCAGGCTTTCGAATACACCGAAGTCCAGGTAGCGCCGATAAACAAACGGCCGCACCGCCGATGCATTGATTTCCTCATATCGATCCGGCGCCGTGACTGCTCGTGCTTTGACGTACGCGTAGCGCTCCCAATCACGTCCGTGCCGGGGCAGGTAGTCTTCGAACGATGCAAAGCTCGCGACCAGCGGCCCACTGTCCCCAAAAGGGCGCAGCCGCATATCCACACGCAAAACGAACCCGTCCTGCGTGGGTGTTTCCAACATCCGCACGAGCCCCTGCCCCAGGCGAGTGAAAAACTCCTCGTTGGCAATGGGCCGCGCCCCATTCGTCTCGCCGTGCTCGGGAAAGAGCAGAACGAGGTCAACGTCGGATGAGAAATTGAGCTCGCCGCCTCCGAGCTTGCCCATGCCGACGATGACCAGCGGCTGTATGAGACCGCTTGCCGGATTGGCTGAACACGGCTCTCCGTAGCGCGCCACCAGTGGGCGCCGCGCAAACTCGCACGCTGTACAGATGGCTGCGTCAGCGAAGGCCGTCAGATCGGCGAGCGTTTCTTCAAGGGAAGCCCATCCAGCGAGATCCCGCCATGCGATCCGCACCATCTCGCGACGGCGCCACTTGCGCAGCTCCATAAGGAGCTGCGCTTCCGAAACCGCAGCATCAGCGGCAAGTCTTGGGGCTCGCGCGACAATATCGGCGACCGAAAGCCTTCGCTGCAGATCGTGCTGGGAGATCAGCTCGGCTAATAGCCGATCGTCACGGATACAGGACTGCGCGACAAAATCGCTGGCGGCAAATACGAGCGGCAGCGACTCACGAATCGACGCAGGGGCCGCCTCAACTGCGGCGAGGGCCGCCCCCGTTAGTTCCAGACATTGCCACCCAGGTCGTGAAATGCAGAGCTCTCCAGACGCCGTGTCAAACCCTTGAAGCGGGAAGACTCGGCGTACACCTGCGCTCCGTCGGTTGCGTCGACAGCACCGGACGCGCCATCGATCTCGCTGTTCTTGATGTGGACATTAGCCGCACGAGCCAGAACCCCTATTCCCTTCGCGCTGATGTGCGTATTGGTGATGTGAATCTCGCAGCCATCTTCCGCGGTAATGGCATCACCATCGAATTCCAGGTTGCGATTGTCAATATGTAAAAGGCGCGAGCCCTGACAAACGATGGGGTCATGCAGACGCTCGAGTGTGCCCTGCGCTGCAGTGACAGGCGACGAGCGCGCCGGACCGGCCTTTGAGCCGCTCGCCTTGATGCTGTAGCCGGGTCCGGAAGCCAACACGCTGCCGGCCCTTGCATTGGCTGCCGATTCGGCATGAGGGCCCTTTACCTCAGCAGGCGGCATAGCCTCATCGGCGTTCACCGACTGCCCGCCGGACCGCGCCGGCTCCCCACTGGATGCCACGGTAGAGCCACCGGTCGCCTGTGAGGGCGCAGAGGTCGGCATATCGGCCGGCGAGGGTGCCGACTCAGGAGACTGCGCCGGCGGCGGCGCTGTCGCCTCAGCTGGGGCCTCGGGAGAGGGTGGTGACGTAGCTGCCTGCCTCGCGGGCGACTCCGCGCCTCCCGCGGCTCCCGCAACGATCTGATCGACCGGAATGACAACCAGTTGGCCGGAATCCTTCATGCGCACCGTGAAAGTCTTCGCCTGGGCATCGGCCGCCACGACCTGAAGTCGATCGTTGCGATCGAGAGCCGCGCGCGCCCAAGCCATCTCATCCTGGCCCGCTCCGAGCTTGGAGCACGCACTCAGTGCGAGTACGAGCGCGGCGATGCAGACCGGTTTAACAATAGTTCGCATGACACTACTCCCGCTGCGGCTCGCCCCGCGCAGATGCGGGGCGAGCCGGAGAACATAGCATGCGCCATCAATCGTTGATTAGCACCGCAATCCGATTCGCCGTGAACGTGTTTGCCGCACTGTCGTAGTGTCCAGTGGCGGCAAGACCGGCGACCGTCGCGGTTGGCGTCAGGTCCGCGGCCAATGCCATCGCGAAGGCCGCGAACGTATTGAAGTTCTCCACCTTGTATGTGCCGCGATGAGCGATCGTGAAAGTCTCGCTCGTCGCCATCGCGTCCGGTGCGATGGTGGGCGCGGCGGCCAGTGTTGTCAGGTCAAGCAGCTGGGGCCCGATCTCGATGAAATGCAGATTCCCCACGCCTGCGAGACTAAGTTGCAATGACGTGCTGGTCGCGGTCAGCCCCGTGAACGCCATGGCCGATCCCTTCGCAGCCCAGTCGAGCAGCAGAACTTCCGGAACGGCGGAGAAATTGACGAGCGTCTGCGCCGTGAAATTCGGCGGCGCCTTGCCGAAGGGCGTCACAAAGCCCATCACGCGAGCCGGCGCGCTGACCGCAAGTCCTGCCTGGCTGAGCGTACCCGTGTTGATGACGTAGGCCGCAGCAGTCGCATCAGTGGCCGTGCTCGTGCCAGTGCCCGCGAAGGTGAATGCGGTTACCGGGAGACCGTCAAGGGACTGCAGCTTCATGGTCATGCTGCCGGCAGCAAGGCTGCTGACAACACCCCAGGCCGGGGTGATATCGAGTCGCACCGAGCCGGCGGTGGCATCGAGAGTCGTGCTGCCGTTGGTCGTGCTTGCCATGCCGAAGGCATCGATGTGCTGACCCACCGAGATATCGGCGATCGTGAAGGTACCCATCGCACCCTCTTCCGTAACCGCAGTGCCGGCAGCCACGGTCACTGTTACGTCGTTATTCTCAGACTCGAAATCGCCGTCATGCCACGACATTGTCACGCGGCGGAGAGTCAGAGTGTTAGCACTGCGCGCGATGACCGTACCCGAGACCAGATCCTTGCCCGGATTCTCGAGACTGGTGCCGGCCACCACATTGGCAGCCGTGAACGTCTGCGTGTCCTTCTCCAGCGTACCGAATGCCGCCACCATGGTATCCGCGGGCAGCGCAGCGACCGCCGCGAGACCGGCGGCTCCAACTAACGCCGTCCCGTTGACCTGATACGTTGTCGTAGTAGACACGCCCACAGTCATCTGGCCGGTGGTCTTCGACTGTTCATGAAACGGCTGCACGTTCAACACGAAGTCATTGGCAGTCGTGCTGGCGCTGACCAGCCCGCCGCGCACGCGAATCTGCTTGTCGTCGGAGGGCACGACGGTCGCCACCAGTGTCGGCGACACGGTCACCGTCGCGGCCGCGACATCCACGGTGTTGGATGCTGCCAGGTTGAAATCAAAGGCGAGCCGGCTGGTACGGCCCGGTGTGATCAGCAGGTGATTCGCGTTATCCAGCTTGATCGACACTGTCACGGGTCCGGTCAGAGCCACGCCCTTGGCATCCAGGGGCTTCAGAACGACCGCCTTGCCGGTGCCGTCATCGGCAGTGATATTCGCGCCGGTGTAATCCAGAGTCAGTGTCGCACTGACGTATTCCGCCGCGGGGATCTGTCCAGCGCTGATGATCTCGGTGAGATCGACGAGCTGGGCAAAGTCGACCTTGGTCACCGCCGGCATCGTCTCAACCGACGCTCCCGCCGCCGTCTGCAGCTGCAATGATGTCAAGTTGACTGTATAGCTGAGGAAGTCGCCCTTGGCGTCCGTCAACGTGAGCATGGAAGCGCCACAAGTCGTGGAGCTGCAACTGCTCGCGGTCGCAGTGGCGCCGCCACTGTTGGCCATTCCTCCACTCGTAGTGCTGCTACCCATGCCACCACCGCAGCCAGCAAGCAGCAGCATGCCGCAGGTGGCGAGGCTGACCAGCGCGCCGCGCATCATTTTTGATCCAAGCATGGTATTGATCTCCGAACGAGGCTTTCCCGAGCAGCGAACGGTAAGCCCAGCCGGGGGTTGACAGTAGAGGCAAAAGCGTCTGTCAACACCGACAATTTCAACACGGGAACAAAATCAGCGACTAAGTTGGTTTGCGCGCGTCAGATGTTGGCAGACGGCGACACGCCGACTTGGCAGAAGTGTGATCAAGAGCCGGGGTTATTAAGCCGCCGTTAAGCTGCGGTTAATTTTCGCAAGGCACCCGCCTGAGCGGCCATCTTTTCGCGGCGAACGAGCTCGTACGTTGGCCCGCCGAAAATGCCGCAGGCATTTTCGGTTGAGGACAATAGCGCCAATGAAAAAAAACCCCGCCGAAGCGGGGTTTCAAGAATGCGCGGAATAGGGGGTCTTGTTCCGCGTCTTTCGGGGTTGCGCCGCACTTAGGGGGCGCGGCAGCAACCCTTAACCGTCATGAGCATCTTATCGGTGTTGTGTTACAGATTCGATATCCCTTTAGAGGGGGGACTACATGTCCATTCCGCCCATGCCGCCTGGCGGCATGCCGCCATGGCTATGCTCCTCTTCCTTCGGAGCCTCGGCGATCATCACCTCTGTAGTCAGTAACAAACCTGCAACAGACGCAGCGTTCTGCAACGCGAGGCGCGTGACCTTGGTCGGGTCCAGGATGCCCGCGTCGAGCATGTCACCGAACTCTCCCGTGGCCGCGTTGTAGCCGAATGAGCCCTTGCCTTCCTTCACGCGGTTGAGGATCACGGCCGGGTCGTCGCCAGCGTTGTCCACGATCTGGCGCAGCGGCTCCTCGATCGAGCGCGACAGGATACGAATGCCGACCTGCTGGTCCTCATTCGCGCCTTCGAGCTTTTCGAGACTCTTCTGAGCACGGATCAGGGCAACACCGCCGCCCGGCACCACGCCTTCTTCGACAGCCGCACGGGTCGCGTGCAGAGCGTCTTCGACGCGAGCCTTCTTTTCCTTCATCTCGATCTCGGTGGCAGCGCCAACCTTGATCACGGCAACGCCGCCGGAGAGCTTTGCAACACGCTCCTGCAGCTTTTCCTTGTCGTAGTCCGAAGTGGCTTCCTCAGCCTGCTGACGGATCGACTCGATGCGCGCCTTGATGTCGGACGCCTTGCCGGCGCCGTCGATGATGGTGGTGTTTTCTTTCTCGACCACAATCTTCTTCGCATCGCCCAGGTCGTTGAGCGTCGCCTTCTCGAGCGACAGGCCCACTTCGTCCGAGATCACCGTGCCGCCCGTGAGGACAGCGATGTCCTGCAACATGGCCTTGCGGCGATCACCGAAGCCAGGCGCCTTCACCGCCGACACCTTGAGGATGCCGCGGATGTTGTTCACGACGAGAGTCGCGAGCGCTTCGCCTTCAACGTCTTCCGCAATGACCAGCAGCGGACGGCCGGCCTTCGCCACGCCCTCGAGGAGCGGCAGCATTTCGCGGATGTTGGAGATCTTCTTGTCGGCCAGCAGGATCAGCGGCTTCTCGAGCTCGGCCGTCTGGTTCTGCGCGTTGTTGATGAAGTACGGCGACAGGTAGCCACGGTCGAACTGCATGCCCTCGACCACTTCCAGCTCGTTGTCGAGACCGGAGCCTTCCTCAACCGTGATCACGCCTTCCTTGCCGACCTTCTCCATCGCATCGGCGATGGTCTTGCCGATCGACTCGTCGGAGTTCGCGGAGATCGTGCCGACCTGAGCGATAGCCTTCGAGTCCTTGCACGGCTTGGAGAGCTTCTTCAGCTCCTCGACGGCACTCGTCACGGCCTTGTCGATGCCCCGCTTGACGTCCATCGGGTTACGGCCGGAAGCGACTGCCTTGAGGCCTTCGCGGATGATGGCCTGCGCGAGCACGGTGGCGGTGGTCGTACCGTCACCAGCCTCGTCAGACGTGTTGGAAGCGACTTCCTTCACCATCTGCGCGCCCATGTTCTCGAACTTGTCCTTCAGCTCGATTTCCTTCGCGACCGACACACCATCCTTCGTGATGGTGGGGGCGCCGAAGCTCTTCTCGAGCACCGCGTTGCGGCCTTTCGGACCCAGTGTTGCCTTGACGGCGTTAGCGAGGACATTCACGCCCTTGAACATGCGCTGGCGTGCGTCGTCGCTGAATCGGACTTCTTTTGCTGCCATTGTCGTGATCCTTATTACTTGGACTCAATCACGGCCATGACGTCTTCTTCGCGCATCACGACCAACTCTTCGCCTTCCACGCGAACTTCAGTGCCGCTGTACTTGCCGAAGAGGATCTTGTCGCCGATCTTGACGTCGAGGGGACGGACCTGGCCGTCCTCCAGAATCTTGCCTTTGCCGACCGCTACGATCTTTCCCTGAACCGGCTTTTCGGCCGCGGTATCGGGAATGATGATGCCGCCCGGAGAGGTCTTTTCCTCCTCCAGACGTTTCACGATGACGCGGTCATGAAGAGGACGTATCTTCATGGATGTCGCTCCTTTTGTAAGCTGCGGAATTAATTAGTAAATTTGAATGCCCAGGAGCTGTTAGCACTCACCCCCGGTGGCTGCTAATGATAGTGAGCTAATGACCAAATTCAAGCGCGGGCGGAAGTTTTTTCTGCGTTATGCGGTCAAAACGCTGGCGGCGCCGGCGGCCACCTACGAAAATCAGCTCATGAGTACGACCCCAATGACACTCCTCCACCGTCGCATGCCTTTGTTTCTGACAGCATTTCTGCTGCTCGCGGCAACACTGCCGTACGAGATGGCCCGAGCCAAGGCACCGACCGGCATCGAGGCGGCGCTCAGTGCCGGCAAGGGACAATCCTCGGGCGAGCCGGACTTCCTGTCTCCCGATGAGGCGTTCCGTTTCAGTGCACTGGCTGACGGCCCGGACAAGATCCGGCTCATCTGGGGCATCACTGACGGCTACTACCTGTACCGCGCGCGCATAAAAGCCTCGAGTGACGGCGACGCGGCGAAGCTCGGCGAGCTCGTACTGCCCACCGGCGAAACGAAGATCGATGACTACTTCGGCAAGCAGGAGGTCTATCACCACGACATCGTGGGCTCGATATCAGTCGCCCGCGCGGGCGGAGGTCAGCTCGCGGTGCCCCTCAAGGTCACTTACCAAGGCTGCGCGACCGCAGGCTTGTGCTACCCGCCAATTACCAAGACGGTCAGCGTCGTACTGCCACCCACTGGTATTGGCGCAGGCGGATCAGCGTCGCCTGCAACCGCCGGCACGTCGGGCACCGCCGCAATGTCCGTCGCTGCTGGTTCCGATGGCGCGGGATCTAACGCCACATCCTCGGGAGCCGGCGCCACCGCAGCTTCAGCCGCCGCCGGCGTCAGTACCGCCAGCACCGGCGCATTCATCTCCGAGCAGGATCAACTCGCCAGCCTCATCCGCGATGGCAACCTCACCGCCGTGCTGGCCACCTTCTTCGGAATTGGCCTGCTGCTATCGCTGACGCCATGCGTGCTACCCATGATCCCAATCCTGTCGGGCATCATCGTTGGCCAAGGCGAAAGGGTGACAGCCACGCGCGGTTTCTCGCTCGCATTTACCTATGTCCAGGGGATGGCCTTGACCTACGCGGCCGCCGGCGCGGCCTTTGTGCTCGCCTTCAAGCAGGCGCCCCAGGCGTTCTTCCAACAGCCCTGGATCATCATGCTCTTCGTTGCGCTCTTCGTAGCGTTGGCACTCGCCATGTTCGGGGCTTACACGCTGCAGATGCCTAGCGGATTGCAAACCCGCCTGACAGATGTCAGTAACCGGCAGAAGTCCGGCAGCTACGTCGGCTGCTTCGTCATGGGCGCGCTGTCGGCCCTCGTCGTCACCGCATGCGTTGCCCCTGCACTGATTGCTGCCCTCTCAGTCATCAGCCAAACAGGCAGAGTCGCTCGCGGAGCCGCCGCGCTCTACGCCACTGGCTTGGGAATGGGCGTACCGCTCCTCATCGTGGGAGCCTCGGCGGGCTCACTCCTGCCCAGAGTGGGTCCCTGGATGGACACCGTGAAGTCCCTCTTCGGCGTGCTCTTTCTCGGAGTTGCCATTTATTTCCTGCAGCCTTTGATTCCGGCCGCGGTCGGGATGCTCCTGTGGTCAGCGCTGGCCGTCATCGCCGGCTTCTGGGTATTTGCGCTCAAAGCGCGTGATGGCGGTCCTGCCCCAGCGGCTGTGCGCGCCGCCGGCCTGCTGGCGCTCGTGTACGGCATCATCCTTCTTATAGGTGTTGCCGCCGGCAGCAATGATCCCCTGCAGCCGCTGAGTACGCTGCGGGCCAGCAACGCCAGCGGCGCCAGTGGAATCGTCACGAAACAGGCAACGCTGGCCTTCGAAACCATCAAGTCAGTGGATGACCTGAACAAGAGAGTGGCCGCGGCCACGGCAGCAGGCCGCCCGGTGATGCTCGATTTCTATGCCGACTGGTGTACATCCTGCAAGGAGATGGAGCGCTACACGTTCAGTGACAAAACCGTGCAGGCCGCCCTGTCCAATGCAGTGCTGCTGCACGCGGACGTCACCAAGAACGACCTGGCAGATCAGCAATTGCTGCAGCATTTCGGTATCTTCGGCCCTCCGACCATCGCGTTCTATGGGGCTGATGGCGAAGAACGGCGCAATTTCCGGGTCGTCGGCTACATGAAGGCAGCCGAATTCGCTTCTCTCGCCCGCCGCGCGTTCAGCCCGAATCTGAGCGCTTCCAGCACGGTACCCGGCACAACGTGAGAAATGGCCTCCGCGTCCCATTCGCCGTCGCGATAATCTGCTTAGGAGGCGCGTCGGGATTCTTCGTCGCACACCTCGCCCGCGTCGCGCGCACCCAGGGCGTCGTCGACACAGCGCCCACGCCTCCGCCGGCTGCCCTTACTGAGCAATCTCAGCGAGAAGGCAGCCAACAATCATCTCGAGCGCGCACCATTCCAACGGACGTCCCGAGCGTCTCCCTGGCTGATGGCAGCGGGGTGAAGCACGCACTCTCCGAGTGGAAGGGAAGGCCCCTGCTGATCAACTTCTGGGCCACGTGGTGCGCCCCCTGCCGGCGCGAAATCCCGTTGCTGAAGGCCTTGCGGCATGAGCGTGCGAGGGACGGAGTCGAAATTGTCGGCATTGCCGTCGACTTCCGCGATGCCGTGCAACTCTACGCACGCGAGATGGGCATAGATTATCCTGTACTGATCGGCGAACAGGATGGACTGGATGCGATTGCTGCATTCGGTATGGATACGGTCTTCCCGTTCACCGTTTTTGCCGACCGCCAGGGACGGATCGTGACCCTCAAGATAGGCGAGCTGCACGCAGATGAGGCCCACTTCATCCTCGATGAGGTCAAGGCCATCGATCAGGGACGAACCGAGCTCGGGGCCGCCAAGAAGGAAATCGCGGATGGGGTGGCCGCGCTTGCTGCCCAGCGTGCCCAGCAGGAAGAGACACAAGCAGCGACGCGGTCCGTTCTTCGCAAATAGCATCATTTAGTAACCCAGATCCTGCGATTTAGGGTACATTCGCCGTTTTTCATGGGCTGGCGGGCGGCGGGTGATCTTTTGACATGGCTCGAGTGCTTCTCTTAAACGGACCCAATCTGAACCTGCTCGGCAGCCGTGAGCCCGGGGTCTACGGAGCGGACACGCTCGAGTCGATCGAAAAGCGCGCTGCGGAGCTGGCCCGCGAGGCTGGCCACGAGCTCGTCGCCTTTCAGAGCAACGCCGAAGCCGAGCTCATCGCCCGGATCCACGGCGCCGCGGCCGCCGGCATCAGCTTTTTGATATTCAATCCGGCGGCCTTTACCCATACCAGCATTGCCCTGCGCGATGCGCTGCTGGCGGTACGCCTGCCGTTCGTGGAAGTACATCTCTCGAACACCCACGCGCGCGAGCCGTTTCGCCAACACTCTTACTTCTCCGACATAGCGGCCGGTGTCATCACTGGCCTGGGTGCGTTCGGTTACGAGCTTGCAGTGCGCGCCGCGGCGCGGCACCTCGCCAAGCCCGCCTGACCTACGCCCGACAAACCCTAGACACTTGAAAAATTGCACAGGGGAGCATTCCCGAGCATGGACATCCGAAAGATCAAGAAACTGATCGAGCTGCTGGAGGAATCCGGTATTGCCGAGATCGAAATCAAGGAAGGCGAGGAAGCACTGCGCATCAGCCGCATGCCCACCGGTCCGGCCGTGGCTCATCATCAGATACCGCAGATGGCCAGCCTGCCGCTCGCGGCTCCCTTGGCCGTGCCGCCCAAGGCCGCAGTGCCGACCGCGGCCGAGGCGGCCGTCGCGAAGGCAAAAGCCAACGAGCACGTCATCACCGCACCCATGGTCGGTACGTTCTACGGAGCGCCGTCTCCCGGCGCGAAGCCGTTCATCGAGATCGGTGACGAGATCAAGGTAGGCCAGGTTCTGTGCATCATCGAAGCCATGAAGATGATGAACCAGATCGAGTCCGACAAAGCCGGCCGGGTCACCTCCGTCATGGCGCGCAACGGCGATCCGGTTGAATTCGGTCAGCCCTTGTTCGTAGTCGAATAGAACGTGGCCATGCTGGAGAAGGTCGTCATCGCCAACCGTGGCGAGATCGCGCTGCGGATTCTGCGCGCCTGCCGCGAGCTGGGCATCAAAACAGTCGCCGTGCATTCAACCGCAGACTACAGCCTGAAGCACGTGTTGCTGGCCGACGAGTCGGTGTGCATCGGCCCGCCGCCGTCATCCGGAAGTTATCTCAACATGCCGGCGATCATCAGTGCCGCGGAAGTAACCGACTCTGTGGCCATCCATCCCGGCTACGGATTTCTATCCGAGAACGCCGATTTCGCCGAGCGGGTGGAGAAGAGCGGCTTCGTATTCATTGGCCCGAAGGCCGAAACCATCCGCACCATGGGTGACAAGGTTTCCGCAATCCGTGTCATGAAGTCGCACGGCGTGCCCTGCGTGCCTGGCTCGGACGGACCCCTCGGCGAAGACCCGGACGAGAATCTGCGGGTCGCGCGCGATATCGGCTATCCCATCATCATCAAAGCGTCCGGCGGCGGAGGCGGCCGCGGCATGCGTGTGGTGCACAGCGAAGCCTCGTTGTTGAATGCCATTGGCATCACGAAGGCCGAAGCGCGTGCGGCGTTCGGCAACGACCAGGTGTACATGGAGAAATTCCTGGAACGGCCGCGCCACATCGAGTTCCAGGTGCTTGCAGATGGACACGGCAACGTGATTCATCTCGGCGAGCGGGACTGCTCCATGCAACGCCGCCACCAGAAAGTCATCGAAGAGGCCCCGGCGCCGGGAATCACCGCGCGCCAGCGGCGGATCATGGGCGATCGGTGTGTCGAGGCTTGTAAGGCAGTCGGGTACAGAAGTGCCGGCACGCTGGAGTTTCTCTTCGAGGATGGCGAGTTCTATTTCATCGAAATGAACACGCGCATCCAGGTCGAGCATCCGGTCACGGAACTGATTACCGGCATTGACCTCGTGAAGGCCCAGTTGCTGATTGCCGCGGGCGAGCGCCTGCCGTACGTGCAGAGCGACGTGCAGATCCGCGGCCACGCGATCGAGTGCCGCATCAACGCCGAGGACGCCAAGACATTCATGCCGTCTCCCGGACCGATTCGACTCTGGCACGCACCGGGTGGTCCGGGTGTACGGGTCGATAGTCATATCTATTCGGGATACAACGTTCCACCCAACTACGACTCGCTCGTCGGGAAGATCATCGCGTACGGAGAGAGCCGCGAAGCGGCCATCGCGCGGATGAAGAATGCGCTTGCGGAAATGGTGATCGAGGGAATCAAGACCAACGTGGCGCTTCACCAGGAAATCTTCAACCACGCCGCCTTCCAGAAAGGAGGTACCGACATCCACTACCTGGAGCGGCGGCTGGGACTGCGATAGAGACTCACGAGAGCAATGGGGGCCTTCTGGCAGCTGTCGTTCGACCTGGGTCCACTGGACCCGAACGAGGCTGAAGAAATCTGTTTCAATCTGGGCGCGACGTCGGTGACGTTCGTCGACGCTCACGACGATCCGGTACTTGAGCCCCTGCCAGGTGAGTTTCGTCTCTGGCCAACCACCCGTTTGCGGGCGTTGTTTACCGGTGATCGCGACCCACAAGACATCGTTGGCACCCTGGGCGAGGCTCTCCATATTCCCGCGAACAGCGTACAAACCGAGCGTATCGAAGACCGTGTTTGGGAGCGCGAGTGGCTGCGCGATTTCCACGCAATGCGATTTGGGCGGCGATTGTGGATCTGCCCGCATCACGAGGAAGTGACTGAGGCGGGGGCGGTGGTCGTGCGGATGGATCCGGGACTGGCGTTTGGAACGGGAACACATCCCACCACGGCTCTGTGCCTGGAATGGCTGGACCGCCACATTGTTGACGACGCGCGCGTCATTGATTTTGGCTGCGGATCGGGTGTGCTGGGCATAGCGGCTGTCAGGTTGGGGGCCGGCGAGGCGCATTGCTTCGATATCGACCCGCAGGCACTCACGGCTACCCGGCAGAATGCTGAAGCAAACGACGTGCAGGCGCGTGTATCCATATACGAAGCGGCCGCTGCACTACCGCAGGGCGCAGACGTCCTGGTGGCGAATATTCTGTCGGGCCCGCTGTGCGAGCTGGCTTCGACTTTCGGACTACTCGTGCGGGGCGGTGGCTCGATCGTCCTTGCCGGACTGCTGGAACACGAGGCTGCCGACGTGACACAGGCTTACGCTGCGTGGTTTGATATACATCCCTTCGAAATTCGGGAGGGTTGGGCCGGTCTGGCGGGGAAGCGGAACACTCATGCGCTGCGCGGGTAGTGGCGCCTGGCGCCGGTAAAAGATGTTTACAGTTTGTCCGAAGTGCGCACTGACGCTCGTCGTGACCGCCGCAGATTTGCGCGTCGCGCAGGGCTACGTCCGCTGCGGGCGCTGTTCGAACGTATTTAACGCACTTGCACGTCTCTCAGAGGACCGCCAGGCGGCAGCGGCCGCGGCCGCCGCCCAGGCTCAGGCATCGCAGGAGGCGCCAGCACCCGCATCGAAAGCCCCTTCGCCCGAGCGACCTGAGACCTCCGGCACCTTCCGGACACGGGCCACACCGGATCCGTCAGCCACGGGAAAGACCCGGACCCAGGACCTGTCCGCATCCTCGAAACTGCGCCAGCCAGCGGATCCTTCGACGTCAGCCGTGCGCAAGGCGCCGCCGCCCCCTCCATCTGAACCGAAACGCTACGACGACGACTCGATTCCAGAGGAAGATCTCGAATTCAACCCCGAGGCGACCGACCTCAACAAGGTTTTCGTTGAGCAGCCGCCCAGCCCCCAGTTCACGGCTGCCACCGGCACGTTCAAGGCGATTCGCCTCGAAGCGCAGGACTCGGCGCGCGCCGAGGAGCAGCTCGCCCACACGGACGAGCACGAGTCGCCTGCGGCTGAGGGCTTCGATGGGGTCGCCTTAGACCCCACCGACACCCAGGTCGATGTGGAGATCGACCCCGATCTGCTGGCTACCATGGCGCAGCTCACCAGCAACCGCCTGGAGCGCCTGAATCCAACACCGCCCGAGCCCAGCCCCTCCTTCAGTGCCTTCGGACAGCCGCGGCCCACCCCTGCGCCGGCACCCGCAGTACCCGCCGCCGCGAGAGCGACGAGCCCGGCCAGGGTAGCGGCCCCTTCGGGGCAGGATGCCCGTGCAGCGCATGCGACGCATCCAGCGCCGAAGAAGCCAACTCCGCCGGCAAAACAACCTCTGATGTTGCAGCCGCCGATGGAGCAGCCGCCGCAACCGTCTCCGCCCATGCGCCTCGCGGAGCGCGCGAAGGCGCGAGCGGCAGACTCAAAGCAGAAATCGGACGCCTCGCATTCGGCGCTCGAGACAACTCAAGCCATCCGTGCAGCGCTCGCCCCGAGGAAGCGCCCGCCCCTGTCCGAACCGGCCCGCGCAGACTCGCGGGCGGGCGAACAACCAACATCATGGTTCTCCAGCATGTGGACAACGGGAAGCGTGCTGTTGCTTCTGGTGCTGACGATTCAAATCGTTCACCACTACAGGAATGATCTGGCCGCGAATGCGACGCTCAACGGACCGCTGACATCGATATACGCGGTACTCGGCATACCCCTCGTGCCGCGTTGGGATCTCGGCGCCTATGAAGTGCGCCAGCTAGGTGCTTCCACAGCCGCAGATGCTCCAGGCCAGATCACAGTTCGCGCCAGCGTCAAGAATGGTGCGCACCAGGCACAGCCGCTGCCACTACTTCGTGTCACACTTCAAGATCGTTTCGGAAATCGTATTGCCTCGCAAGACGTGCCTCCTCAATCCTATTTGCCGCGCGCGATACCTCCTTCCTCGCTTTTATCTGCGGGACAGCGTATTGATGCGGAGATGACGTTCGTGGACCCTGGCTCAAACGCGGTCGGATTCGAAATCGACGCGTGCCTGCCCGCTCCCGGGGGCGGAATATCCTGCGCGAACGAC
>Ga0307479_10000888_pt1 | contig 26993 bp, 28 predicted proteins | sample atmos_gasesECM4C_FD_203743 | JGI IMG/M metagenome (GOLD analysis project Ga0307479, IMG submission 203743) | Hardwood forest soil microbial communities from Morgan-Monroe State Forest, Indiana, United States - atmos_gasesECM4C_515 | ecosystem: Environmental > Terrestrial > Soil > Temperate... | reverse complement strand
GGCTAGGCTGATCACCGGGCCGAATACCTCCTCGCAAACCACTTTCATGTCCGGCTTGACGCCGGCGATCACGGTCGGCTGCAGTTGGGCGCCATGCCGCTTGCCGCCGGTCACAACCCTGGCGCCGCCGAATGCCGCCTCGTCGATCCAGGATTCAACGCGCCGCGCCGCCGCTTCGTCGATCAGCGTGCCGACGTCGGTCGAGGGATCGAGGGGGTCGCCGAGCTTCAGCTTCTTTACCTCGTCAAACACGAGGTCGAGGAATTGCTCATAGAGGCTTGAATGAACATAGACGGTCTGCACCGAGATGCAGCTTTGTCCGGCAAGCCGCATGGCGTTGCGCGCGCATAGCGGCGCGGCCGCGGCAATGTCGGCATCGGCGTGAACGATGGTGACGCCGTTGCCGCCCAATTCCAGCGCCACCCGGCGCAATCCGGATGCCGCCTTGATCTCCGCGCCGGCGCGCGGCGAGCCGGTAAAGCTGATGAAATCGACGCGGGGATCACGCACCAGCGCCGGCCCGACCTCGTCGCCATAGAGCACGTTGAGCACGCCGGCCGGCGTGCCGGCGTCGACGAAGATCTGCGCGAGCTCGTGGATGACTTGAGGCGATTGCGGCGGCGCCTTCAGCACCAGCGCATTTCCGGCCGCGATCGACGGCGCGATCTTGTGGCAGGCAAGGTTCAACGGCGCATTGAACGGCGTGATCCCTGCCACGACGCCGACCGGAAAGCGCAGCATGAAGCAGATCTTGCCGGCGCCCATGGCGCTGGCGTCGAGCGGGATGTGCTCGCCCTCGATGCGCACGGCTTCTTCCGCCGACAGCGACAGCGTGTCCTGGGAACGGACGATCTCGGCCCTGGCGTCCTTGACCGCCTTGCCGGTTTCCCGCGACATGATTTCCGCAATGCGGTCGGCGCGTTCGACCAGCAGCTTGGCGGCGCGACGCAGTAGCGCGGCGCGCTCGTAAGCCGGCGTCGCGGCGGCCCTCGCCTTGGCTCTGACGGCTGCATCGAGCGCATCGTTAAGGTCAGTGAGCGTGGAATGCGGCGCATGGGCGACGACCGTATTCCGATAGGGATCGCGCACCTCATAGGTCGCGGCAGGGGTGCGCCATTCGCCGCCGATCAACATGGGTATCGCGGTCGGCTCGGCTTCAGAGGCGCGTTTCGCGGCGTAAATTGGGTTCATCTCGGGTTCTCCCGGGTGCGGCAAAACTGGGCTTGATTACTGGCCCTATGCTTCTGGGCGCCCCGTATCCCCGCCGCACAGTCTACCACAATATAAATTGACGTACAGTATTATGAGAAATAAGGTGCCGGGCTTTTCAGCGACGGGACGGCGGGCGCGCCGAACCGGGGCTTCATAACGTTGAGCAGCCGTGGAGGAGGATTGATGTCGGGAAATATGCTCAATGGTGCCCAGGTCATCGTCGACTATCTGATCCAGGAGAAAGTCCCGCAGGTGTTCGGCCTGTGCGGCCATGGCAACATCCAGTTCATCGACGCGCTCTACGAGCGCTCCGCGGACATCAAGACCATCTCGACGCATCACGAGAGCGTCGCCGGCTTCATGGCCGACGTCTATTACCGCGTCTCGGGGCGGCCGACCGCGACGTTCACGTCCTGCGGTCCGGGCTCGGCGAACCTGCCGATCTCGCTCGGCAACGCCTTTCTCGACTCGGTGCCGTTCATGGCAGTGACCGGCAACGTGCCGACCAGCCAGTTCAATCGCGGCGCGTTCCAGGAATTGTATCGGCATTATCAGGCAGACTTTCCTTCGACCGTGCGCTCCTATTGCAAGAAGGTGTTCCAGCCGACCCGCGGCGAGATGGTGCCGCTCGCGGTTCGCCAGGCCTGGAAGACCATGACGACAGGCCGTCCCGGTCCGGTGGTTCTGGATGTGCCCTTCGACGTCTTCATGGAAACGGCTGCCGAGGAGGCGCCGAACGCTTTGGCCTGGAACGCCAATATTTCCAGCCGTTGTGGCGCCGATCCGGAAGGCGTGGTGAAAGCGGTCGACATGCTGCTGTCCGCCGAACGCCCGGTGATGCTGGTGGGACAGGGCGTGCGCTATGGCGGCGCCGCGCAGGAACTCTTGAAGCTCGCCGAGCGGCTGCAGATTCCGGTCGCGGCGTCGGCCTCGGGCCTCGGCGCTATCGACTGCAACCATCCGCTGGCGCTGGGGCTAGTCGCTCGTGCCGGCCATTACCAGGCCAACCACGCCGCGCGCCAGGCCGACGTGCTCTTGGCGCTGGGCGTGCGCTTCGACGACCGTACGTCGAGCTCGTGGATTCCGGGTTATTCTTTCACCATTCCGCCGACAAAACTCATTCATGTCGACATAGATCCGGAAGAAATCGCCCGCAACTATCCGGTCGCACTCGGCCTGATGGCCGACGTGCGCACCTTCCTGCGGCAGGTTCACGCCGAGCTCGATCGCCGCGCCGATCTTTCGGGCAAGGCCGATGCGCGCAAGAAGTGGCTGGCGCAGATCGATATCTACCGCAAGGAGTGGGACAAGTTCGTCGCGCCCGGTTTTTCCGACGACACCACGCCGATCAATCCGCAGCGCGCGGCGCTCGAGATCGACAAGGCGCTGCCGGAGGACGCGATCCTCGTCAGCGACATCGGCGTGCACCACAACTGGCTGCTCGGCTTCTGCAAGCCGAAGCGGCCGGACTCGCTGATCGGCTCGATGGGGTTTGGCCCAATGGGCTTTGGCGTCGCCGGCGTCATGGGCGCGAAGTTCGCGGCGCCCGATCGTCCCTGCGTCTCGGTCTGCGGCGACGGCGCGTTCTTCATGCATGCCAATGTGCTGGGCACTGCGGTCGAATACGATCTGCCCGTGGTCTGGGTGGTTTGGAACAACTACGCCTATGCGTCGATCCGCGGTTTGCAGCGCGGCTATCTCGGCGGCCGCGAGCTTGCCACTGACTTCCACGACCCGAAGACCGGCGAACGCTACAATCCGGATTTTGCCGCGATGGCGCGCTCCTGCGGTGTCGAAGGCGTGCGCGTCGATCGCGCTGGTGACATCGGCGAAGCGATCCGCAAGGGTATCGCCGCAAATAAGCCGTACCTGATAGATGTCGATATCGCCGCCGACATCAATCCGATGGGAGCCGGCGTCTGGGAGCTACCTGGGCTCGGGCAAAGCAAGGCCGGCATCGGCACCCGGTTTCAGCCGGCTTGATCATCCAAGGGAAACAGCATGTTGCTTAAGGGCAAGAAAGTCGTGGTGGTCGGCGGCTCGTCCGGCATCGGTTTCTCCACCGCCGAGACGGCCAAGCGCGAAGGCGCCGAGGTCATCATTGCATCCCGCAATGCGGAGCGCCTTGCCGCCGCCGCTGACAAGTTGAATGCGATCGCGATGCCGGTCGACGTCACCAGCGACGAGAGCGTCGAGGGCCTGTTCCGGAGCTGCGGTCCGGTCGACCACGTCGTGGTCACGGCCGCGCAGTTGCGTACCGGTCCGTTCAAGACGGTCAAGATGGAAGACGTCCGCGCCACCCTGGAAGGCAAGCTCTGGGGCGCCTGGCGCGTGGCGCGCGCGGCCGACATCCGTCCCGGCGGATCGCTGACGCTGGTCTCCGGTTACTTGAGCATTCGGCCGCGGCCCAACTCCGCCATCATCGCCGTGGCCAACGGCGCGCTGGAGTCGCTGGCGCGGGCACTCGCGCTCGAACTGGCGCCGGTGCGTGTCAACTGCGTTTCGCCGGGGATCATCGACACGCCGATCCGGGCCGCGATGCCGGAAGCCGCGCGGCTTGATATGCTCGCCAAGACTGCCGCGTCGCTCCCCGTCGGCCGGGTCGGCCTCGGCGAGGATATCGCCCGGCAGATCCTTGCCTTCATGACCATCGGCTTTGCCACGGGATCGATCGTCTATCTCGACGGCGGAGGCCTGGTTACCTGACAGCCCGAGAAAGGTCCTGCGCGCAAAAACTCCGGGGGAAGCGAACATGACTTCAGAAAACAACGGCGCCTTCATTCGCAACATCGCCGAAGTGCCGTGGCGCGAGTTCCCTAACCACTTCGGCGGCGCGCTTTCAAAACCCCTGGTGATGCCGGAGACCGCCGGCTCGCGCCACCTCGATTATCGCATCTCGATGTACCAGCCGATGGCCCACGTGGCGCGCCACAAGCACAGGGTTCAGGAACAGATCTACCACGTGCTGGAAGGCGAGGGGCTGATGGAGATCGCCGGCAAGAACCATGTCGTGCGCAAGCACGATTTTATCTATTTGCCGCCGGGCGTCGAACACGCGATCTCGAATACCGGACTGGTCGATCTGGTGTTTCTGGTGATTACCTCGCCCGTGAGTGACGATTAGGGCGCGGGCCAGGACGAAGCGCGAGCAATTCCCTCTCGGCGTGAATCAGCCTAACGTGCGGATCGCTGCTAACAGAGAGGACTGGCATGGACCTCGAGCTCAAGTCCAGGACTGCGGTCGTCACCGGGGCCAGCATCGGGATCGGCCGCGCCATCGCCAAGGGCCTCGCGCAGGAGGGCGTGCGCGTCGTCGCGGTGGCGAGGCGGAAGGAGCTGCTTGCGCAGCTTGTGCAGGAGGTCGAGGCCGCCGGCGGCACGGCCGTCATTCCGCTCGTTCAGGACATCGTTGAGGAAGGTGCTGCAAGGAAGCTCGCGGCCGCGGCGACCGCAGAGCTCGGTCACGTCGACATCCTGATCAACAATGCCGGCGGCAGCAGGCCGCTGCCGGTCGATGCGCCCGATCGCGACTGGGACGAAGCCATTACCCTGAATTTCACCAGTTACAGAAAGGTTGCTCACGCGCTGTTGCCGCAGATGATCGAACGCAACTGGGGACGCATCATCAACATCACCGGCAAATCCGAACCGGAGGGATTGAATGCCGCGTTTGCGGCCAAGGCCGCGGTCCATGCCTGGGCGAAAGGGCTCTCGCGCGAGATCGGAAAGCACGGCATCACGGTGAACTGCATTCCGCCCGGACGAATCATGAGTGAGCAGATCCGCCGCAACTATCCCGAAGACTACCGCAAGAGATTTGCCGAGGAAGAGATTCCAGTGGGCTATTGGGGCGAGCCGGAGGATCTCGCCGCGCTTGCTTTGTTCCTGGCCTCGCCGCGGGCGCGCTACATCACGGGCACGGTCATTCCGGTCGATGGCGGGCTTCGCCGCTATCAATTCTGAGGCCGCTGAAGATGCCGAAGCCGGGCGCGCAGCAACTGTAGGTTCGAGGCAGCCGCTCACGGCAAGACGCAAGCGTTCAAACGAAATGATGTAAGTCAGCGATGGTGTGGGATCCGCAACAATATCTGAAGTTTTCCGGCCACAGGCTGAGGCCTGCGGTCGATCTCCTGATGCGCATTCCGGAGTTTGCCGTGCGCAGTGTCGCTGACCTTGGCGCAGGCGCGGGCAATGTCACCAAATTGGTGAAGGAGAGATGGCCGGACGCCGCTGTCACCGGCGTGGAAGGCTCCGCCGAAATGGTCGCTGCCGGAAAGAAGGCGGCACCCGACATCGAATGGCGGCACGAGGATCTGGCGTCATGGCAACCCTCGCAAACATACGACCTGATCTACTCCAACGCGGCGCTGCACTGGCTGCCTGATCATGCCACACTGTTTCCTGCGTTGATGCAGAAGGTCGGGCCGGGCGGCATTCTCGCGGTGCAGATGCCACGCAATTTCACCGCGCCTTCGCACCTGCTGATCGGCGAAACCGCCCTGAACGGACCGTGGCGCAGCAAGCTGGAACATCTCGTGACGCCGCCACCGGTGCAGGAACCGGCATTTTATCACGGCCTATTGGCCGCGCTGTCCGAAAATATCGATATCTGGGAGACCGAGTATCTGCAGGTTCTGGAAGGCGAGAACCCGGTCAAGGAATGGACCAAGGGCACCTGGCTGACGCGCTATCTGGAGGTCCTTCAAGGCGCGGATAAAGCGGCATTCGAGGCCGCGTATGGTGAGCGGGTCGCAAAAGCCTACCCGAAGAATCCGCAAGGCCAGACTCTTTTTCCGTTCAGGCGACTGTTCATGGTGGCGCAGCGCAAGACTTGATCCGGCGCGTTGGCTGAGCATGCGGCATCGGTGCCCGCCGGTCGGGGCGCGCGGGCTGCCGCAGTGCCGGGCGCCCGAGGCGGCAAATGTTGCGTATTCCCGGAACACTGGGATAACGTGACGGCGGAGCTGCGTTGGGGCCAAGCCGAAAGCCCCGATCTATTTTAATGCGCGGCGTGCGTGCCATCGGCGGGCGGGGAGGTTTCCATGGCTGACGACACGTTTCCGCGTCGCAAATTCCTGCTCGGCGCCGGCCTCGCTGGCACGGCGATTGCAGCGGGAGTAGCTGGGCCGGTCGAGGCGCAGCAACCGACGCCGGCCGCACCCCCAGCCGTAGTCCCACCACCGCAGGCGAGCGAGCCTTTCATCACGCTGAACGCGCTGGAGGCGGCGTTCATCGTGGCCGTGGTCGACACGCTGATTCCGGCCGATGAACTCTCGCCCTCGGGCAGCGATTGCGGTGTTGCTGTCTTCATCGACCGGCAGCTCGGCGGCGCCTGGGGCGGCGGCGCCAAGATGTATCGCGCAGGCCCGTTTGTGAAAGGCAAGCCGGAGCAGGGCTATCAGCTGCCGCTGGCGCCGCGCGAATATTTCGCAAGCGGTATTACCGCGACCAATGCATGGACGCGCAAGGCCTATGGCGGCAAGGATTTCGATCGATTAGCGGCGGCAGACCGGGTTGCGGCGCTCAAGGCGATGGAGGACGGCAAGGCCGAGTTCGAGAATTTCGATGCGCGTGCCTTCTTCGCCCAACTGCTCTCGATCACCATGGCCGGATTCTTCTCCGATCCGATCTACGGCGGCAATCGCGACATGGTCGGCTGGAAACTGATCGGCTTCCCCGGTCTGCCCGCCACCTATGCCGACAAGATCGATGACTACCGCAACCGACGATATGCGGCGGAGCCGCAATCCATCGCCGACTTTTCGTAAAGGAGGCGGCGATGGCAACACGATTGAAAGAGATCGATGCGGTCGTGATCGGCATGGGGTTTTCCGGGGCGATCCTCGCCCGCGAACTGACCAAGGCCGGTCTCAACGTCGTGGGGCTCGAGCGCGGCGCCGACCGCAATCCGGCCGAGGAGTTCACCTTGAGCCGGCTGCGCGACGAGCTGCGCTACGTGGTGCGGCTCGAGCTGATGCAGGACAACGCGACCGACACCATCACCTTCCGCAACGCCGGCGATGAGCTCGCGTTGCCGATCCGGCGTTTCGGCGCCTTCTTACCCGGAGAGGGCGTTGGCGGCACCGGCATCCATTGGGGCGCCCTGCATTGGCGGTTCCTGCCGACCGACTTCCGCATCAAGAGTGTGCTGACCGAGAAATATGGCGCCAAGGCCATTCCGGAAACCATGACCATCCAGGACTGGCCGCTCAGCTATGACGAGCTCGAGCCGTTCTACGATCGCTTCGACAAGCTCTGCGGCGTGTCGGGCCAGGCCGGAAATCTTCGCGGCAAGCCGATTTCCGGCGGTAATCCGTTCGAAGGCCCGCGCAGCGACGATTATCCCAACAAGCCGATCAAGACCGGCGTTGCACCTTCGATGTTCGGTGAGGCGGCGGGCAGCCTTGGCTATCATGCATTTCCGGTGCCGACGGCAACCTCGAGCGCGCCTTATGTGAACCCGGAGGGCATCACGCTCGGGCGTTGCGAGTATTGCGGCCACTGCAATCGCACCGCCTGCGAGTCGAACGCAAAGGCGTCTCCCAACGTGAACGTGCTGCCGGTGTTGCGCGCCGATCCGAGGTTCGAGCTGCGCACCCGCGTGTTCGTGACCCGGCTCGTCTATGACAAGCAGGCCAAGCGCGTCACCGGCGTGATCTATACCGACATGAAGACCGGCGAGGAATACGAACAGCCGGCGGGCATTGTCGTGCTGTCATCCTTTGTGTTCGGCAATACCCAGCAATTGCTGCTCGCCGGGATCGGCGAGCCGTACGATCCCAAGACCGGCCAAGGCGTGGTCGGCAAGAATTACTGCTACCAGTTCGAGGCCGGCGGCGAAGCCTTTTTCGAAGGCCGTGAGTTCAACCCCTTCATGGGTGCTCCCGGCATGGGCACGGCGATCGACGATTTCAACGGTGAGAATTTCGAGCATTCGGGTCTCGGCTTTTTCGGCGGCGGCTACATCGCGTGCCTCAACGGCGGCGCGCCGCCGATCGAAGGGCGTGTGCTGCCGCGCGGCGAGCCCCGCTGGGGCGCCGGATGGAAGCAGGCGACCGCGAAGTGGTACCGGTGCAATACAAGGTTCAACACGCAGGGTTCGGTCTATGCCCACCGCGACAATTTCATGGACCTCGACCCGACCTACAAGGATGCGCTTGGCCGGCCGCTGGTGCGTCTGACCTACAACGCGACCGAGAACGACCACAAGATGTCGCGTTATCTGGTCGGCAAGCTCGAAGGCGTCATCAAGGCAATGAATCCGACCCACTACGAGGTGCGCAACCGGCCCAAGAACTTCACCATCGTGCCGTATCAATCCACTCACAACACCGGCGGCACGATGATGGGATCAGATCCCAGGACGAGCGTGGTGAACCGCTATCTGCAGGCCTGGGATGCCCACAATCTGTTCGTCCAGGGCGCTTCGGTGTTCCCGCAGCAGCACGGCTACAATCCGACCGGCACGCTCGGCGCGCTGGCCTACTGGTCGGCCAAGGCCATCACTGAACAATATCTCAAAAACCCCGGACCGCTGGTGCATGCGTGATCGGAAGAAGAAAATAATGCGGGCGTAAGGTGAAATCCATGAACATTCCGGTCTCGGTCGCATCAGCGGGAGCTTTTCTTTTTCTCGCACTCACCGGCCACGCCATTGCGGCGGACGCCGAGCACGGCAAGGTCCTGTTCCAGGCCTGCGCCGCCTGTCACTCCGATCGTCCCGGCTCGCTCGGCCCGAACCTCAAGGGCGTATTTGGCCGCAATTCGGCGGCACTCGATGACTTCCGCTACTCGAACCCGATGAAGCGCGCCAACCTCGTGTGGGACGAGGACAATCTGCGCGCCTACGTTCGCGATCCGCAAGCCAAGGTGAAGGGCAATCGCATGCCCTACGGCGGAATGAGCGATCCAAAGGACGTCGACGACGTCGTCGCTTATCTCAAGACGCTGAAGTAACTCATAAAGGCTGGGAGCATCGGCCAAATCCGGCATTGACCCCGCTATGAGCTGAAATTCGTCCGTATTGAGCGCGTCTACAAACCTCTTCCACCGGACCGGCCGGACGGAGTATGCTGCCGCCATGACCAAGCTCCTCGAAAAGGCTCTCGAAGCCGTGCGCCAGCTACCCCCGGACAGCCAGGACGAAATCGCGCGTGCCATGCTTACCTTGGCCGGAGATGAAGGCGAGTTGGAAGATATAGACCCGGCCCACTTGCCCGACGTGCTGGAAGGTCTCGCCCACGCCAAACGCCGCGAGTTCGCATCCGATGCCGAGGTTGAAGCCGCGTTCCGCCGCTTCGATTGATGAAGCTTCGCTTCACTCCGCTCGCGATCGCAAACGTAACAGAGATCGCCGACTACATTCATGCGCACAATCCGACTGCCTCTCGGCGCGTCCGCGCTGACATCTACGATAGTCTGCAAAACCTGATCTTGTTTCCGCGCGTCGGTCGCAAGCAGAAAGTCGAAGGTGTGCGCAAGTTCGTGACGCGCAAATATGCGTACCTCGTCTATTACACCGTCGATGAAACTGCCGAGGAAGTCGTGATACTCAATGTCAAGCACCCCGCGCGCCGGCGCGATCAGGATGACGCGTGATTCGGAAACGACATTGATGACGTGAAATAAAGGTGTGGTCGCGCTATTTTGGAGATTACGATGTCCGCGAGCATCGTTCAGACTTATCGGGCGTTCGCCTATAACAATGCATGGGCGAACCATCGTCTGATGGTTGCTTGCCAAAATCTCTCTCAGGACGAGTTCGAAGCGGAGCGCACGGGCTTCTTTCCAAGCCTGCAGAAAACTCTCAATCACATCCTGATTATCGATCACTTCTACGTCGACGCGCTCGAGGGCGGACGGCTGGGGCCGAGCGCGTGGGAGAACCCGGTGCCCTGCGCGACCGTTGCCGATCTCCGTGAGAGGCAGGCTGCGGTTGACCGGCGGCTCATCGCCGTCTGCGAGAGACTGACTGCGGACAGCCTCGACGAAATGGTGCGAGTCAATCGCAATACGCGGGTACAGACCGAACGGCGCGATCGTTTGCTGATGCATCTGTTCCAGCATCAAATCCACCATCGGGGGCAGGCCCATTGCATGCTTTCCGGAACGGCCATCAAGCCTCCGCAACTGGATGAGTTCTTCTCGATTGATGAGGAGCCTCTGCGGGCAGGAGAATTCAGTGAGCTCGGCTGGACTGAGCAGACCGTGTGGAAGCCGTAGCGGGGGCGATGTAACGACGTCGCCGGCGTCCGAAGCTCATGCGGCGGAGCAATCCGTCGCGAAGGATCAGTGTGTGGTAGACGGCACCGGCGAAGTGGAGAGCGATCAATCCGATGAGAAGGCGCGAGAAGACATAATGGACGGTCCGTAGCGGATAGATCCAAAAGTCATCAAATCATCCGTCGCGGGCGTCGCGTGTGATGGCCTTGAGCTTGTCCGGGTTGGAGACGCCGAAAACCGAGCGGATGCGTTCCCCGTCGGTGTCGATCATGATCGCCACCGCGATCCGCCCCTCGGCTTTCACCACCAGACCCGGCGCGCCGTTGAGCTCCATCTCCTCCACCGTTGCCTCAGGCGGCACCGTATGTATCACCGCAATCAGGAAACGCGCGACGGCTGCGCCGCCCACGACGGGCTTCTTGGTGGCAAAGGCCTTGCCGCCGCCGTCGCCGTGCAAGACGGCATTTTCGTCCAGCAGCAGGAGCAGCCTCTCCATGTCCTGCCCGCGGGCCGCCTCGAAGAAGCTTTGCATGAGGGCACGATGACGCGCGCGGTCCACGGTGAAGCGTGGCCGCTCTTCGGTGACCCGGGCGCGGGCGCGGCTGAATATCTTGCGGCATCCGACGACGTCGCGCCCGACCACCGGCGCGATCTCTTCGAAGGGAAGATCGAACGCATTACGCAAGACGAACACGACACGCTCAACCGGCGAGAGGCGCTCGAACACGACGAGCAGTGCGAACGATATGTCCTCGGCACGGGCGCCAGGATCGGCTTCCGTCAAGACGGGCTCCGGCAGCCATTCGCCGATATAGGATTCACGCCGCGCCCGTTGGTCGCGCAGCCGATTGAAGCTGAGCCGCGCGGTGATCGTCGCGAGATAGGCCTTCAGTGAGCGCACCGCTTCTTCCGGTGCGGCATCGTGCAGGCGCAAGAATGCGTCCTGCACGATCTCCTCGGCATCGGCGCGGTTGCCTGTGATCCGGTAAGCCAGCGCGAACATCGCCGGACGCAGTTCGGTGAAGGTGCGATCGAGCGTCAAGCGGTCTGAACCCGCTGTGCCGTCCGGACCCGTTCGATCGCCTCGTTTGCCTGGTGCCATGACACTCGCCGTCGTCCGGGCCAGAACAGGAAGCCCGGCATTCTGCGCTCGAGCTTGAGCGCGTAGCTGATGAACCACACGAAGAAATTCCGAACGATACGTGCCGTTGTCCCGGTGAGAATGAACCAGCGCTGTTGATCGTCTGGATAGCTTGGAAATCCGACGCCGCCGCGGCCGATGGCGATGCCCTGTCCGAAGGTGGAAAAGCTGAACGGGTCGAGCCGCCGGCTTGTTTTCCGGGCCAGGATCAGATCCGCGGCGTAGGCGCCCGATGTGATCGCAACGAAGGCCGATAGCCGATAGGGTGGGCCGGTCGGCGCGACCGGATGAGCGGCATCTCCGACCGCGATGATATGCGGGTGAGAGACCGACCGCAGGTCGGGATCAACCCAGATACGGCCCTGGCCGTCGGTTGCAAGGCCGGCGCCGCCGGCGATCGGCGCTGAACGTAATCCGCCCGACCACACGCAGATGTCGAAGGGAATACATTGCCCTTTGTCGGTCAGCAGCTCGGCTGAGCGCACCTTGGTGACCGTCTCGTTGTCGATCATCCAGACGCCCAGCCGTGCAAGCTCGGTGCGTATGGCGCCTTCCACCCGTGTGCCCTTGAAACCGCCGCAGCGGGAGCGGCTGATCATGGTCACTTCCATGTTCGGCCACGCCGTCTTGATTTCGCCGGCAACCTCGATCGCGGTTTCGGCGCCGCCCACGATAACAACGCGGAGCGGCCGGCCGGCATTTTCCTGCAGTCTGGTCCGCAGCGCCGATGGCGATCGCGGTCCGTCCGCGGCCTCCAGCCGATAGGCGTGCTCCGCGGCGCCCGGCACGCCGTCGACGTCGACCCGCGAGCCCAGGGCGTAGATGGCCTCATCGAATGTGATCTCAAGCTCCTGCCCGTCGGAAGCGACGCGAATGCATCGCCTGACAGCATCGAGTGAGGCGATGGTGCCGCCAATGAATTCGATACCGGTTCCCGCGAGAAACGCGGAGATTGACGGGATCCGCAGCGGGACCGGTGCCACGATGCTCTCCTGCAGCCTGACGCGTTCCAGGAACCGATCCGAGGCATTTATCAGCGCGATGCGCAGATGTTGCCGCTTCCGGCCAAGCCTTAGGGCGGCCATGAGTCCGCCGTAGCCGGCGCCCAAGATCACAATATCGTAAGCACGGGTATTTTCTGCCGGCGCTAACGGGCCCATTCAAGCCTCCACTGGTCGATGTCCTGTACAACAAGACACGCCGGCAGGCTGAAACGTGACAACCGGACGGAACGAAAGTCGATTTTTTGCCGGGGGTGGGAGGGCGAAAAAAGCCCTTGTTGCCAATTTGGGTGCTGGTCGCGCTACGCCCCCGCACCTAGCCCGAGGCTCGCATAAATCCGCCGCGCGTAGGTGCCGAACGCTTCCGTGGTCTTGATCGGCAGCGTGCGCGGGAGCGGTAGGAGAATCGCGAAATATTCCGCCATCCGTGCCGGCCCGGCGGTGAGCACCGCGCAGTGCGAGCCGAGAAATACGGCTTCCTGGATCGAGTGGGTGACGAAGATGATGGTCTTGCCGCTCTCGCGCCAGATCCGCAGCATTTCCAGGTTCATCTGCTCCCGCGTCAGGGCATCGAGCGCGCCGAACGGCTCATCCATCAGGATCAGCTTGGGATCGTGGACGAAGGCGCGAGCGATCGCGGTGCGCTGCTGCATGCCGCCGGAGAGCTGCTGCGGATATTTGTCCTCATAGCCCGCAAGCCCAACTAAATTAAGCAGGTCGCGCGCCCGTGCCCGCGCCGCTTTCATCGGTAGGCCGACGATCTCGGCCGGCAGTAGCACATTGTCGAGGACGGTGCGCCATTTCAACAGCAGCGCCTGCTGGAACACCATGCCGATATCTCGCCCGGGATCAAACGGCGTATCAGCGTTGCCGATCCTCACCGTGCCGCCGTCGGCCTCGTGCAGTCCCGCCAATATCTTCAGCACCGTGGTCTTGCCGCAGCCGGATGGGCCGACGAGCGAGACCAGCTCGCCTTCCTGAACGTCCATGGTGACGTCGGAAACCGCGAGGAATTCGGACGCGCCCGCGCGATAGACCTTGCGGACGTTACGCAGGCTGATGAAAGGTGCCTCAGTCGTCATGCCAGCCATTTTGCAAGGTTGGCGGCGACGAAATCGTCGTCCGAGAGATCGGCGTGCTCGTTGCAGACCCGGTCGATCTCCTCGATCTGGCCGGGGCTCAACCCCTCCGCGGGATCGAGGCACCAGATTCCCTGCATCAATCCCTGCCGCCGCAGGATTTCGTGGCAGCCGGCGATGCAGCCGTGAAAATCGTTGGCGGCGTCGAAGAACGCGCTGTTGCAATCGGTGACGCGGGCATCGAGCGCCAACAGATCGGCGGGCACGGTGTCCTTGTTGCGCGCGGCCTTGCACCGCTCGAATTGTTTTATGGCGGCTGCCGTCCACACCGACCAATGGCCGAGCAGGCCGCCGCGAAAATGGGCTCGAACCATAACGCCATTGTCGCGCAGGTCGAAGGGGAGCGTGAGATCAAGCAGGATGTGGTCGTCGTTGCCGGTATAGAGCGCGATCCGGTCGAGCGCACCCGCGGCGCAGACCCCGCGCAGCACGTCGAGGGTGCGATAGCGGTTGAACGGCGCGATCTTGATGGCGATGACGTTGTCGATTGAAGCAAACCGCCGCCAGAAATCCGCACTCAGCACCACGCCGCCGACCGCCGGCTGCAGATAGAACCCGACCAGCGGAATCTCGCGCGCCACCGCCTCGCAATGGGTGATGATCTCATGTTCGGACGCCGATTTCATCGCGGCGAGGCTGAGGAGCCCTGCGTGATAGCCGATGCCGCGCGCGGTTTCTGCTTCCGCGCGTGCCTGCTTTGTCGGCCCGGAAAGTCCCGCGACCAGCGCCAGCGGCCGTTTCGTCCAGTGCAATGCCGTCTCGGCGGCAAGCTCCAGCACCGGGCGATACAGCCCGACCTCGCGGATCGCGAATTGCGTGGTGTGGACGCCGACCGCGAGCCCGCCGCTGCCCGCGTCGATATAATAACGCGTCAGCGCGCGCTGATGGACGGTGTCGAGCGAGCGGTCGGCATTGAGCGCCAGCGGATGCGCCGGCAGGACGGTGCCGTCCGCGATCAGGCGCCGCACCTGCGTGTTCATCTGGCTATGATGCATGACGCCTTCCTATCCATACTCCGGGCCGGCGACGGCGAACGGGAGTTTTGCCGGCTGGCTTGAGGCGCGGCCGAGCCGCATGCGCTGGAATGGCCGCTCGATGCCCCAGCCGTCATCCGTCAAACCCTTCAGAAATACATCTTGGCTGGCGACCGCGTCGATGATCAGGGGCCTGGTCTCACGAGCCGCGATGTCGTGCACCATGGCAAGTGCCCGCACCGCGCCATCGGCAAACAGCGGGCCGATGTGGCGGGCGGCGCGGCCATCGCGCACCAGCGCCATTGCGTCGCCGTTCGAGACCAGGCGCGAGCCCGGGCGCTTGATGAGTTCGTTCAACAGAACGCGGCGAGAAAAGCCCATGGCGTTGGCATCGAAGGCGATCAAGTCGCTGGGCTGGCCGGCCGGCAGCGGCGCGCCGTTCTTTGCGGCTGACGAATTTTCGAGACGCAGCCGTCGTAACTCGATCGTCGGCGCAAATCCCAGCGGACCGTAGACCGCGGCGCCCGCCGGCGTCGCGTCGAGCCAGGTGGTGAGGCCCCGTCCAGTCGCGTTGGTGAGGCAGGCATCGACCAGCCGTGTGGCCAGCCCTTGCCGGCGAAAGCTTTCGGTGACCAGCACCATGCTGATCCAGGCCTCGGCGCCGGTGTAAGGCAACAGCGCCGCGGTCGCGACCACGCGGCGATCCCTGTCGCGCATGCCGAACACGATTCCCTTGGCGAGAAAAAACCGCCAGTCCGCCTCGTTCTGGTTCCAATGCGCCTCGCTCGACAGCTTAAGCCCATCCGCCGCGTCGGCCTCGTCAAGCTGCGCCATGGAAACCCGCTCAGTAGCGTCCATCCCGTACCTCATACTTGGTCGGCTTGCCCAAGCTCGGCATGGAACGGGCGACCCAGTCCGCCGTCCACGCGATCAACTGCGCGGTGTCCACGATCGGCAGGCCGAACAGCTTAACGGCTTGCGAGGTGTCGGCGAGCCATGCGGTTGGCTCCTCCTTGCCGACGAGGACGGGCTCGCGGCCAAGCAACTTGCCGAATTGTTGCGCGAGATCGCGCACGGCGAGGATCTCGTGGCCGCTGATATTGATCGGCGTGGTCGGCGCCTCGCAATGCGCGAGGCACCGCAGCGCCAGCGACGATGCATCGCCCTGCCAGATGAAGTTGACATGGCCGAGGCCGACGTCGATCGGCTTGCGGTTAAGCACATTAGTCGCGATATCGTGCAGCACGCCGTAGCGCATGTCGATCGCGTAGTTCAGCCGGAACAGCCGGCCCGGCGTCGCATATTGCCGCGAGAAATATTCGAACATGCGCTCGCGGCCGACGCAGGATTGCGCGTATTCGCCGGGCGGATTGAGCGGCATGGTTTCGTCCGAGCCTTTGCCGTCGACCGGCACGAACGGATAGACGCAGCCGGTGGAGAACGCCACGATCCGCGAATTTTTGAAGGCCTGCGCGACGAGAGCGGGAACATGCGCGTTCATGGCCCAGGTCAGCGACAGATCGTCCTCGGCGCCGAATTTGCGTCCGGCCATGAAGACGATGTTCGCAATCTTCGGCAACGCCTTGAGTTGGGCCTCATCGAGCAAATCGCAATGAATGGTCTCGATGCCGCGGGCGTCGAGCCAGGCTTTGACGCTCATGTCGCTGAAGCGCGCGACGCCGAAGATACGGCGACCGGGCAGGGCGGCCTTGGCGAGACCCGCCAGCGTCGGTCCCATCTTGCCGGCGACGCCGAGAATCATGATGTCGCCGTCGACCTTGTTGAGATCGTCGATCAGCGCGCGGCTCGGCCGGCACAACAGCTCGTCGAGGGCCGCGATGTCGGTGATGGTCTTTGGCAGATTGTCGCGCGTCAGAAGCATTGTCTTGCCTTATTGCAGCCGGATGTCGCGGACCACGAACAGGCGTTCCAGTCCGAGCACCAGGCCGTAGAGTGCAACTCCGAGCAGCGTCAGCAGCACGACCGCCATCACCATGGCGGGCGTGTCCAGCGAGGACTGCACCTGGATCATCAGATAGCCGAGGCCGCGCTCGGAGGCGATGAACTCGCCCACGATCGCGCCGGCGACCGCAAGGATGGCGCCGACCTTCATCCCGGAAAACACGTAAGGCAGCGCGCCCGGAAGCTGGATCTTGCGGAACAGCGTCCAGCGCGAGCCGCGCAGGGATTTCACGAGATCGAGCAGGTCCGGTTCGACCTCACTCAAGCCCCGCGCGGTGGTGAGCAGGATCGGGAAGAAACAGATGCTGAACGCGATCAGGATGTTCGGGAAGATGCCGTAGCTGAACCAGACGATGAACAGCGGCCCGAGCGCCACCTTCGGGATCATGTTGAGCGTGACGAATAGCGGCAGCAGCAACAGGCTTATCAGCGGCGACCAGGTGAAGATGACGGCCAGCGCCACGCCGACTACGGCGCCGAGGCAGAAGCCGCCGAGAATTTCGACCGCCGTGACGGCGAGGTTGGAAGCCCAGGCATAGTTGCTGTGGGTCAGCGTCGAAAGCGTCGCGAGCGGCGAGGGCAGGATGAACTTCGGTACGTGGAAGGCGTCGACCAGCACCTGCCACAGCACGATCACGGCGAGGTGCACGATCAGGATGATCGCCAGCGTCCGCGCCGACCGTGCCGTGTCACCGATCACCGTTTGCTCCTTCGGCGGAAACCTTGCTCACGGCCGCAACGCCTGCATGACCAGATCGACCACGTGCTTGCGACGAGCCTTGCGCGCAACGGGGCTGCTGAGATCCTTGCCGAAAATCGCCGACAGCGTCGGCGTGTTGGAGAAGTAGAAATAGCTTAAGCCCGCGATCGAGATATAGAGATGCACCGGGTCGATGCCGCGTCGGAACGTCCCGCGCCTGACGCCTTCACGCAGGATTTTCGAGACCATGCTGACCAGCGGCGAATGCATCGCCTCGAGCTTGCGCGAGGCGCGCACGTGGCGGGCGCCGCCGCGGTTTTCATCGTTCAGGAGCACGATGAAATCGGGATGCGCGGCGAGATGGTCAAACGAGCTCTCGATCAGCTTGCGGATGGCGCGTTCCGGGGGCAGCCCTTCGAGGTTGAGCTTGCGCTCGTGCTCGCGGATTTCCTCGTAGACCCATTCCAGCACGGCAAGATAGAGTGCGTCCTTGTCACCGAAATAGTGATAGACAAGTTGCTTGTTGACGCCGGCGCGCGCCGCGATCTCGTCGACCCGCGCGCCGGCAAGTCCGCTGTCGGCAAATTCTCGCCGCGCCGCGGCCAGGAGCTTCCGGCGCGTCGCCGCCGGATCGCGGCGCTGCGGCTTTAGGCCATTTGATCGTCTTTTGAGCATTTCCAACCAGGCAGTTGACAATTCCGGCTCGTCCTTGTTGCATTGGTAGCGTCACCGGTGCCGATCGACAAGGGACGGGTAGGGGATGAGGAGCGTTGCCATGAGGTACCTCTGGATGGCGGGCCTCGTGCTCGCGCTTATTGCGCCGGCCGCCCCCGCGCACGCCGCGGAGTCCGTCAGCCTGACCCTGAACTGGACGCCGACCGCCGACCACTCGCCGCTCTATTACGCCAAGGCGCAGGGCTGGTACGAGAAGGCCGGCATCGACCTCGCCATCGAGACCGGCAAGGGCTCCGGCGTCTCGGCGTTGAAAGTCGGTTCCGGCGGCTCGCCGTTCGGGATCGCGGACCTTGCGACCGCCTTGGTTGCGCGCGGCAAGGGAGCGGACGTGGTGGCGGTGATGAGCATCTATGCCAACACCGGGCAGACCTTCTATTGGCTGAAGAGCTACGGCGTGAATGGCGTCAAGGATTTCCCGAGCCACAGAATAGGCAACCCGCCTGGGGACGCCTCGCGGGTGATGTGGCCGGCCTTTGCGAAAGCGGCCGGCATCGCGCCCGACTCCGTCAATTTCGTCAATGTCGGGCCGACCGCCAAGATCGCGGCGCTGAAGAGCCACACCGTCGACATCATCAGCGATTTCTACAATGAGCACGATCTGAAGGTGATCGAGTTCGGAAGCGACCTCGGCTATCTCAACTGGAAGGATATCGGGCTAAACCCTTACGGCAATTCGCTGATCGTCAACGGCGCATTCCTGGAAAAGAATCCGAAGCTGGTCGAGGATTTCGTCAAGATCACCCAGAAGGCCTATGCGGCCTGCGTCGCCGATGCCGCGCCCTGCCTGAAGGCGCTGCTCGACCAGGTCTCGGGGCTGGACGAGGAAAACCAGGAGCGGCAGTGGGAGCGCATCAAGTTCCTGATGACCGACCCCTTCACCACGACCAAGGCGCTCGGCTGGATCGACGGCGAGCGGATGAAGCAGGACTATGTGCTGGTGCAGACCTATCTCGGCATGGAGAAGCCGTTCGACGTGCAGACGGCGTTCACCACCAGGATGCTGGACACGTCGATCAAGATGGATGAGAGCAAGGTGAAGAAGTGACCTGTGGTCATTCCGGGGCGATGCGCAGCAATCCATCCCTCCGCGGCAAGAAAGAATGGATTGCTTCATCGCGTTGCTCCTCGCAATGACGGTGTGGCTAACCCCACGCTCGTCTCACTGCGGCTCGATGCCGGCGCCTTGATGACAGCCGTCAGCTTCCCGGTGTCGCTCTGCATCAGCGCGGCCAAATCCTTCAGGGGTATCGGCTTGCCCGGGATGTCCGATATCGCGAGGTGATGCCGGACGTCGGGGTTTTGCAGCGCCTTGTCGACGGCGTCGTGGATTTTTTCGACCAGCGCGTCTGATGTCGCCGACGGCACGTAGGCGCCATACCAGGGCACGTAGGCGGCCTCAGGATATCCGGCTTCCGCGATCGTCGGCACGTCCGGAAGCTCGCCCACGCGCTTGTCCGTGAACACCGCGAGCGGCCTCACCGTACCATCCTTGATGTGCCGCAGCGCCAGCGCCAGCGAGACGATCTCGAAATGCATCAGATTGGTCATCAGGTCGATCAAGGCCGGCGGCTGGCCCTTGTAGCCGACATTGGTCAATTTGATGTGGGCGACCTGAAACAGCTTTTGCCCGGAAAGATCGATCGACGAGCCGGTGCCGGGATTGCCGAAATTGAGCTGGCCGGGTTTGTCGCGCGCCAGCTCGACGAACTCTGCCATCGTCTTGACCGGCAGCGAGGGCGGCACCACGGCGACGCTCTGGTTCCATACCGCGAGCCCGACGCACTTGAAATTCGTCACGTCCCAGCCGGCGTCCTTGTAGAGACTGGGGTTGGCCAGCACCGCGGGCCCGGTCATCAGCCAAGTGTAGCCGTCAGGCTGGCTGCGCGCGACCGCCGAGGTGCCAATGTTGCTGTTGGCGCCGGGCCGGTCTTCCACCACGATGGCCTGCTTCAGGTCGCGCCCGACCTGTTCAGTGACGGTGCGCGCGACGATGTCGACGATGCCGCCGGCCGGATAAGGCACCACGATGTGGATTGGCCGGTTCGGGTAATCACTTTCCGCCCGCGCGCCAAGCGGGCTGGCGAGCAGCGTCGCGGCAACGCCCACGGCAAGACCAGGACTGGCTCTTCCGCTCATGATTTCCTCTCCTCTTGCCGCATCGTTCGTGCGACGCGGCGTTCTTGTTCCATCGCGTTCAGGTCGGACTTCGGCGGTCGTCGGCGACCAGCGAGCGGATGCTGCGCGCGAGCCCGAGGATGCGGGGCCCACATTCGCGCTCGATCTGTTCGGCGCTGAAGCGAAATGAAGGAATGCCGCAATTGACCGACAGGCAGTCGCCGGTCGCCGTGCGGTAGAGCGGCGCGGCGACGCCAAAGATCTCGCGCCGCCACTCGCCGAGCGAGACGGCAAAGCCGCGCTCCCTGCAAAGCTCCATGTCCGGGAGCGTCCGCCGCTCGACATAGTCGGCTTCTTCGGGGCGCTCGGCCTTCACCCTGGCGAGGTGCGAGGTGAGTTCGTCCTGGGTGAACAGCGACAGCAGCGCGCGGCCGACAGCGGTGGTTGCCATCGTCCCGGTAAACCCGACGTCGGGCACATGCGGCACCGCATCGGTGGTGCGCAGCGTCTCGACATAGATGAAGTCAAGCCCGAACGGCATCGCGATCGAAACCGTGCCGCCGGCGTAAGCTGCGAAGTCGCGCATCAATGGCCGCGCCATCTGCCGCACTTTAATTGCCGACAGCAGCGGATAGGCGGTCGCGAGCACGCCGAGCCCGAGTTCGAACCGGCCCTTGGCGTCGCGCTTGAGATAACCGAGCTGCGCCAGCGTGTAGGTCAGCCGCGACACCGTCGGCCGCGACAGGCCGGTGCGAGCTGCAAGGTCGGCATTGGACAGCGAACCAAAGCCGTTGCGGAACGCTGCGAGCACGTCGAGCCCGTGCGCGAGGGTGGTCGCAAACGACGGGTCAGCCTCGGCGCGGGGGCCGGGGGCTCCTCGGGATATCATAGCCATGAGCCAAATATCGGACCAGATATGCAGTTTTGTCAATATATCGAAACGAATTTGCTTTTCATATTGGCATACAGTTAAATGCCTCTCAATTTTCGGGAGAAAACATGGATTTCGAACTGTCCGAGCGATCGGAGCAGTGGCGCGGAAAGTTGCAGGCGTTCTTCGATCGGGAAGTGCTGCCGCGCCGCCGCCACTGGCTCGAACATGTCGCGCTTCGCCGCGAGGCGCCGCCGTTCATGGATGAATTGCAGGCGAAGGCGCGCGGCAGGGGCCTGTGGAATATCGGCCTGCCCGAGCTCGCAGCCGACGAACCCGGCACGCGGCTTTCCAATCTCGACTATGCGCCGCTCGCGGAAATCATGGGCCGGTTGTTCTGGGCCCCTGAGGCAGATCTCCAAGATGGAGACGATGCCATCGTGGACAATCGCGAATTCGCCCTATCTCGCCGCGCATCCATCATGATCAACGATGGCCACATGGTTCGAGACGCGCGGCGTTGCCGCGCTCCTCACCATGAGGGTCCAAGACCTCATCCTGAGGAGCATCGTGAAACGATGCGTCTCGAAGGATGAAGCCACTGAACCGGATAATTGCGATGATTGATTTTCGCGTCACGCGAGGGAGGACGATAACATGACCCAAACAGCTAACAGCGAAGCACCGAAGGACGCCTCGGCCCCGGTGGTCGCACAGCACGAGGCCATGCTCAACGCGCTGCCGTTCGACGACACCGCCGATTTCGACGATGCCGCGCGCGGCTTTTTGGGCACGCTCGATCACGCCAAGATCACCTCGGCGCAGGGCAGGGTGGTCTGGAGTCTCGAACCTTACGATTTTCTCTCCACCGAAGAAGCGCCGGCGACGGTCAACCCGAGCCTGTGGCGGCAGTCGCGCCTCAACATGCGGCATGGGCTGTTCGAGGTCGTCCCCGGGGTCTACCAGGTGCGCGGCCTAGACATTGCCAACATGACGCTGATCGAAGGCGACACCGGCGTCATCGTGGTCGACACGCTGACCTCGATCGAAGGCGCGCGCGCGGCGATGGCGCTTTATTTCCAGCACCGCGGCGTGCGTCCGGTCGCCGCCGTCATCTTCACCCACACCCACACCGACCATTGGGGCGGCGCGCGCGGCGTGCTCGATGACGCGACGCTCCTAAGTGGCCGCGTTCCGATCATTGCGCCGAATTTTTTCATGGAGCACGCGGTTTCGGAAAACATCATCGCGGGGCCGGCGATGCTGCGCCGCGCGCAGTATCAATTCGGGCCGTTCCTCGCCAGGGGCGCGCGCGGCCAGGTCGACTGCGGGCTCGGCAAGACGATGGCGACGGGCGCGGTGGCACTGTTGCGTCCGACCGATCTCATCATCGCAACCGGCGACAGGCGCTCGATCGACGGCGTCGAATTCGAATTCCAGATGGCGCCGAATAGCGAGGCGCCGGCCGAGATGCATTTCTACGTCGCCCGCTACAAGCTGCTCAATCTCGCGGAAAACTGCACGCATAATTTCCACAACCTGTTGCCGTTCCGCGGCGCCGAAGTACGCGACGCGCTGGCGTGGTCGAAATATCTGGGCGAGGCGCTGCAGCTGTGGGGCGGCAGAGCGGAGGCGATGTGCGGCCAGCATCACTGGCCGGTCTGGGGCGAGAGGCGCATCGACACCATGATCCGCCAGCAGCGCGATCTCTACAAATTCGCGCACGACCAGACCATCCGCCTGATGAACCACGGGCTGACCGCGACCGAAATCGCCGAGACCATCTCCTTGCCGAAAAGCCTCGACGGCGCCTGGCACACCCGCGGCTATTACGGTCACATCCGCCATAACGTGAAAGCGATCTACCAGAAATATCTCGGCTGGTATGACGCCAATCCCGTACACCTCGATCCGCTGCCGCCGGTCGAGGCCGGCAGCAAATACGTCGAATACATGGGCGGCGCCGAGGCGCTGCTGTCGCGCGCGAAAGGCGATTTCGCCAAGGGCGAGTTCCGTTTCGTAGCCCAGGCGGTCAGTCATCTGGTGTTCGCCGAGCCCGACAATCAGCCGGCGCGCGCGCTGCTCGCGGACACTTTCGAGCAGCTGGGTTATGCCGCCGAGAGCGCGACCTGGCGCAACGCCTATCTGTTCGGCGCGCAGGAGTTGCGGCACGGCATGCCGAAGGCCCAGCCACGCCCGTCGATGCCACGCGAGACGCTGGCCGCCCTTCGCACCGAGCAGTTGTGGGACGTGCTCGGCGTGCGGCTCAACGGCCCGAAGGCGGAAGGAAAGCACATCGTGCTCAACTGGAAATTCACCGACACCCAAGAGAGCTTCGTCCTGGCGCTGGAAAACAGCGCGCTGACCTATACCGAGGGCGTGCAGGCGGCAACCGCGGACGCGAGCTTCACGCTGGGGCGCGGCACGCTCGACGAGGTGATCGCCAAGCAAACGAGCTTTCCGGAGGCCGCTGCCGCCGGCAAGATCAAGGTCATTGGCAATCCGATCCGGCTTGCGGAGCTGATGGATCTGATGGACGAGTTTCCGCGGATGTTCGAGATCGTCGAGCCGAAGCGAACGATGGCGAGTTAATATGCGTAGGGTGGGCAAAGCGAAGCGTGCCCACCGTTTATCAACCGCAAGGAAAGATGGTGGGCACGGCGCAAGCGCGCCTTTTGCCCACCCTACGGGCGCAATCCGATAAACTCCAACGCAATGCCCTAACAGGAACTTTACGAAGTCGCGTTCAATCTGATGCACTGCCTTGACGATGGACTAAGCGTTTTTCGGTTCGCTTGCACCATTGCCGCTTCTGCCGTGGCCTCATGGTTAGAGACGCGCGAAGATGGGTTCCTCACCATGAGGGTTTGAGACCTCGTCCTGAGGAGCATCGCCAACCGGTCGCGCAAATGCGCGTCCGATGACGGGCTCAGCGATGCCTCTCGAAGAATGAAGAATCAAGCCATTGAAATGGAAAATTGCGTGAACCGATCGCCGCTAAAGTACAACGACGGATGCTCATCATGACTGTTGACAAGCCAAGGGCAAAGATACCGCGCGAACCGCGACGGGAAGTGCGCAAACAGCCGGCCTGGATCACGGTCGACAACGGCATTACCAAGCGCGAGTGCTTTGTGATGGACGTCTCGCCGGGCGGCGCCAGGATCATCACCGATGCGGCGATCGATATCAGTGACGTGTTCGGATTGGAGCTCGTGCCCACTCATCCGAAACGCCAGCCATGCGAAGTCGTTTGGCGTCGCGGCAATACATATGGCATAAAATTCCTGCCCTGAGATCGCCATTCGCGTGGCTCTCGTCTTTCGGTCGTTCCCGAAGGCTGCGCGCGCGGCCGCATTGTCCGCGATAGCCGGGATTGGCGGCGATGAGGCAGGTGTTCAGCCGCCTATGAACGGCCGTAAGCCGGATTAGCGGGTACAATCCGCCGTTCGCCGACGAAAAAAAGCGGGCCACGTCGTAGCCTGTCGCTGGCCCGCGCCTTGCGCGGAGCCATTGGGCTCACCGGCCCTGCATCGCTCTCATTCCGGTTGGTGCAGCGCATCAGAAGATTTCGCCAGCGCATCAATTGCCATTTTGTCCTGCTGGGAGGATGCTCGGCTTTGGGCGGGCAACTGTGGGCACCTGGGAGGGTCGCATGAGCAAGACGAGTCTCGACAATCGCCACCGCAACAAGGATGGCGAGATCAGCCACAAGCACGGCAATACCCTTGTCCGCACCTTGCGCAAGATTTACGGAATGGGCTTTGCCGCTGGTTATCCTGAAACCGAGAAGTTGAGCGATGTTCTGCTTCAGCTCAACGAGACATCGCTGAGCCAGCTCCGCCGCGATCATGAGACGGGCCACCTGGAGCACAAGATCGCCAAGGCGTCGAAATAACCCGTGAGCCGGACTGGCGTAAGCCTTATCCGCCGGTAAAGAGGCGGGCTCCGCCTTCCGCCTTCGCTCTTCGAGCTTCGGCGGACAGGTCGGCTGAACCGCCCGGTGTTCTGAACTGGGAGTAACGTATGCCCGAATATTTTGCGGGGAAAGTGACTGATTACGCGGATGGCGACCGGAAGGTCGTCGACTGCGGAGAGACAGAGGTCGGCATCTTCAAGATCGATGGCGAGTTCTTTGCCTGGCACAACCGCTGCGCCCATCGCGCCGGGCCGGTTTGCCAGGGACGCATCATGAAGCGGGTGATCGAGCCGATTGCGGACGACCGGACGATGCGCACCCAGGAATACGACCCATCCGAAATCAACATCGTCTGTCCCTGGCATGGCTATGAATTCAGCATCAGGACCGGGTGCCACCAGGGCAACAGCCGCGTTCGGTTGCGCAAGGCGGAACTCGCGATCCGGGAGGACGAGATCTATGTCCGAACCTGAGCCAGATCGCAAAAACGATCGCTACGGCTGGATCGACAATATGGCGCCCGAACTGCTCCGCGCATCGCGGGAGCTGGTTGAGAACAACGAAGCCTGTCGCGTTTCCGACGAAGCGGTAGCCCAGATCCTGACCGCGGCCATTCGTCTCTATGTCGCGAAATCCGATGGCGAGGAACGAACGTTTCGGCCGATCGCCGGCCACCGCGACAGCGAAATGACGCCGACCGAACTGTTGTCGGCGGTTTCCGAAATGCTGCGCGCGCTGCATCTCGGACCGATGGAGCTTGCGCTCTGGTACCGCCGGCGCCCGGACGAGGACACCTATTCCGAGAGGGAAAGACCATGAACATTCAAGGCAGGATCGGGCCGCAATATTCGGCGATCCAGGAGATCACCGTTCATACCGACACCCGCGACATCCTTAAGCACGCCAGGCGCGCCGCGATCCGGCGCGGCCTGCAGGACTGGTTCGTGTGCGACATCGATGCCCACCATGTCGAGACGGTGTCCTGGAAGGAGATCGTCACCTACATCGAGGATCCCGTCGTCCGTGACAACGCGATGCGGTTTCAAGCGGACCGGCTCGGCGCGCCGCCGTACGGGCTGAACGGCGATCTTGGAATGCGCTATCAGTCGGTGGGCGGACGCATCCCGCATCAGGACGGTCAGCGGGAAATCGTCGAGGAAACCGATGTCCACCGCGACGTCACCTTGACCCGCCGGGCGATGGATTCGCTCGGCATCGACAACATGGTGGTATTCCCGACGCCGATGCTGTTTCTCGGCATGCATCCGCAGCCGGAAATGGAGGTGTGGCTCGGCGGCGCCTATAATCGCTGGCTGATCGAGCGGATCCTGTCCGGAGACGACAGGATCAAGTCGCTGGTCTACCTGCCGTTCAACACTCCCAAGGAGGCCGAGCGGACCGTCGAGGAGTTAGGGGACAAGAAGGGTGTGATCGGCTTCTGCGTGACCAGCACCCGCCACAAGCCGGTCCACCACAACGACTACATGCGGCTCTACTCGATGATCGAAGAGACCGGCAAGCCTCTCGCATTTCATGCCGGCTACCATTGGCAGGACCCGTCGCTTGCCACCGTCAACCGGTTTATCGGCATGCACGCGCTGGGTTTCGTCTGGTGCAACATGGTCCATATGACCAATTGGATCCTCAACGGCATCCCCGAGCGGTTCCCCAAGCTCAAGTCGGTGTGGGTCGAGAGTGGGCTCGCCTGGGTGCCCTTCCTGATGCAGCGGCTCGACGACCAGTACCTGATGCGTCCCTCCGAAGCTCCGCAGCTGAAGCGGATGCCGAGCGAATACATGAACCACAATTGCTTCTACACCACCCAGCCCATGGAGACGACGCACCCGAAGGCGCTGGAAAACACCCTCGAAATGATCAGGGCCGAAACGCAATTGATGTTCTCGTCCGACTGGCCGCACTACGACTTCGATCTGCCCCAGGAAATCTGCGACCTTCCGTTCCTGACCGAGCAGGCCAAGCGCAACATCCTGGGCTTGAACGC
>Ga0307479_10000887_pt1 | contig 27015 bp, 26 predicted proteins | sample atmos_gasesECM4C_FD_203743 | JGI IMG/M metagenome (GOLD analysis project Ga0307479, IMG submission 203743) | Hardwood forest soil microbial communities from Morgan-Monroe State Forest, Indiana, United States - atmos_gasesECM4C_515 | ecosystem: Environmental > Terrestrial > Soil > Temperate... | reverse complement strand
TGCGCGAGCTGCCCGAGGCCAATGTCTGTTGCGGCTTCGGCGGATCCACCTCGTTCGACGCTCCTGAAGTGGCGCGCGGCATCGTCGAGCGTAAGCTGTCCAACGTCGACAGCTCCGGGGCCGACCTTGTCATCACCGACAACCCGGGCTGCATCCTACACCTGCGGGGAGCAGCGCACGCCAGCCGCCGCCAGGTCCGCGTTCGGCACCTGGCCGAGATCCTGTCCGCCCGGCTGGCGGCGCGCGTCCCGAGCCCCTAACCGGCGTTCTCGACCGCTACCTCGGCCTCTTGCGAGCTCGCGCGCAACGGCGCCGCGTCCGTGCTTCGTTAGACGGCTACGGGCTCCCCAACCTCGATCGGGTTTCGGATCGGATCTTTGCTCCACTCGAACCAGCCGCCGTCGTACACAGCGATCCGCGGCCACCCCATGAGGTAGGCGTAGAACCAGGTCTCGCTGGCACGCCAGCCCGTCCCGCAATAGAAGGCCACCCACTTGTCGGCCGTGATCGCCGCCCCTTCCCAGTTCGCGGCGATCTCGGGGTAGGCACGCATCGTGTTGTCGACGTTTCGATAGTGCTCCATGTGATACGCATCCGAGCCACAGTTCCCCCAGACGTCGCCCGCGATCCGACCGGCCGGGCCGATGTAGTTGTAGCCGCTCACCGCGCCGATGTGCTCCCGCCAGGTACGGACGCTCACCAGGGCGGCGTGCTCGCGGTCGGACAGGATTAACTTGGCGTCGTCGATGTCGATGATGAGCTCCGGCCGGAGCGGGATCTGGACACCGAACGATGGAACGGGCACCGGCTCGCCCATGACCGTCTCCAGAGGATTTCCCGCCTGGACCCAGTGGTCATATCCGCCATCGAGCAGGCGAATGTCGTCGACGCCGGCGTAGCGCAGGATCAGCGCGGCGCGGCAGGCGGCGATCTGCCCGGCTCGACGGCCTGGCCATTTCTCGTTGGCATGGCCTTCGGTGTCCCGCCCATAGAGGATGACCGTCGTATCCCGGGTGATCCCGAATGAGCGCATCGCCTCATCCAGCTCCTCCGGGGTTCGGCGGTTCCAGTCAACCGGATTCTCGAGCCGGTTGGTGTCGAGATACAGCGCTCCCGGGATGTGGTTCTCCTCGTACTCCTCGGGAACGCCGAAGTTGACGTGGAACAGCTTGAAGGGACCGGTCGGCGCCGCCTCAGGCCGGCCACCGTCGAGCAACTGGCGAAGCCAATCGGCGTGGACCAGCTTGTCGTAATTCGTGAGCCGATCGGCCGGCAGCGTCTCATCGGCGGCCCACTCGGCCCAACCGCCCTGATAGATCCGGACGCGGGTCTGGCCGAGGTCCGCGAGCCTGGTCTTCAGCGCCTGGGTCTCTTGCGGGCGATCGCCGTAAATGGCCACGTCCTGAGCGTGAAGGATGCCCTTGGACTGCAACAGCCGTTCCACCTCAGGGCGATCGACGCTGTCCAGCCAGGCGATCGGGAAGGCGACCGCTCCGGGAATGTGGCCGCCACGGGCCGCGCCGCCCGCGCGCCAGCCGTTGAAGGCCGGGAGGGACCGGACGTCGACGATGGTCAGGTCGGGGTTGCCGATCCGGTCGCGCAGCTCGGTCAGCAAGATGGTCGAATCGGGAGATGTCTCAACCGGTTGCGGCTCGGAAACTGGCAAAGTCCTGTTCTCTCCTCTGCATTATTGCGCGGACGTAGGCGTGATTGACAATTGTTGACCATGACAATCTAAATAGTCAACATCCAGTTTTGCCAAACGGCAGGCTGGAAATTGGTTGATTTACCCAAACCGCGGATCGGCGGCTTAGCGGTTACTGACCTTTTCCTTGGCCGCCTGGTAGGAGCGGAGCTTTCGCACCTTGGGCTGCGCGTTGATGACGATGTAGGGGTTCAAGGGGTTTCGAGCCGCGTAATCCTGGTGATAGGTCTCAGCTTCGAAGAAGGCCTCGAGCGGGACCACCTGGGTGACGATCGGCCGGTCGAACACATGGGCCTTGTTCAGCTGATCGATATACGCGTCGGCGATGCGCTTTTGCTCGTCATCGGCATAGAAAATCGCCGAGCGATATTGCCGGCCGGTGTCCGGGCCCTGACGATTGAGCTGCGTCGGGTCGTGGGCGATCGAGAAGAAGACTCGGAGGATCTGACCGTAGGTGATTCGGCTCGGGTCGTACACCACCTCGACGGATTCGGCGTGATCCGTGGTGCCGGTCGAGACCGTTTCATAGTCAGCCGTGTCGGCGGTGCCACCGGCGTAGCCGGATTTGACGGATGACACCCCGTCGAGGTTCTTGTAGACGGCCTCCACGCACCAGAAGCAGCCACCGGCCAGAATGGCGCGGCTCTTGCCCGCCTTGTCAGCCAGCGAGGCGTCGGCGACGGGATCCGGGAAGTCTTCCGGCGATACCTTGGCCATCAGCAACATTGTAAGAGCGGCCGCCGGTAATCGCGAGATCAAATTTCGATCTGGCGTCGAGGGCAGCGTTGGACCCTCCGCGTTCGGCCCGATTGCCTAGTTTGAACACCAAAGCGAAGGATCCGACGGCGGAGCCGTTGGGGCGTACACAGGCATGTCGAGACCGGTCCGGTCGGTCGCTCCGCTGCTCGCGGCGATCCTGATCGGTGGGTGCGGCACGGCCTCGATCCCGGTTCCTACGCGACCGACCCCGACCAGCACGCGCCCGACTCAGATCGGCGCCAGCCTCCCCCCTTGTGCCTCGATGACTGCGACCGGCTGCGATAACAGCGCAATCAAGGACAACGGGCGCGGTTCTTCGGGGTGCAAAGGCAAGGGGCCCGGCACGCTCACCGCCTCCCCTATCGCGCTCAACGACATTGCTTTCATCCAGCCGATGGGTCTGGAGGCCGGCGGTCACGTCACGCCCATCGACCATGGCTACTTCTATACGAAAGGGGTGGTGGCCACGCCGCCATATCAGACGCCGGTCTACGCGCCACTGACCGGAAACATCTCGACGGTTACCCGTACCGTGCGTTTGAACGGCCAGAATAATGCCCCCACGTATGACGACGATGCCGTGACCATCGAGGCCACCTGCACCTTTCGGGTTCGCTTCAGCAACCTGATCCGATTTGCCGGGGGACTGGGTGGGGCAGTCGGCGAGCTGCCGGCGAACCAGACCAGGGACCCCAACTATGCTGTGAAGGCCGGTGAACTGATCGGGTATAGCGGCTTGCCGACGGCCTATGGGATCGACGTCTGGGTGGAGGACGACACCGTCACGCTGACCGGTTTTATCAACCCGGCGCAGTACACGGCGGCCGAAGTCTGGAAGACCCACATGACCGACCTGTTCGACCACACGCAAGAGCCATTGCGGACCCAGCTGCTGGCGCTCGATGAGCGTGATGCCATGCCGCGCTGGGGAAAGATCGACGACGACATCGATGGGCGGCTGGTGGGCAACTGGTTCCGCGTCGGCTCGGGAGGATATCGCGGACTGAATCCGATGAACGAGGGCTACTGGGATGGCCACCTGGCCGTCGTCCCGGATGGGAACGATCCGGGCCAGATCGACGTCTCGATCGGCAACTACCAGGGAACAGCGCGGCAATTTGCGGTGATCGGCAACTCGCCCGACCCCGCCAACGTTGCCGAATCGACCGGTCCTGTCCGGTACGAGCTCGGTTTGGTCGAAACCTACTCACTAACCACGGGGCTGCGCTGGGACGGTAAGGCCTATGCCCCTCACATTCGCACCCGAGCGTCGCCCGGGGTGATCGGAACGGTGCTGGTGCAGCTGATGGCCGCGCGCAGCCTGAAGCTCGAGATCTTTCCGGGCAAGACGGCCAGCCAGGTGGCCGGCTTCGATGCGAATGCCCTGATGTTCGAGCGCTAACGCCGATTAGGGCCCGCTGTAGTCGAAGGTACCGACAGCGGCGTACTTGCCGCTGTGGTCGTAGTGCACGCCATCCTTGACCCGAAAGAGTTTGGACGCGGCCAACTGGATGTCCTTGCTGATGAAGCCCTGCGGTAAAACGGCGCTTGGCGTCGCCTCGACGCCGGTAACCGGGTTCTTGATGGGCTGCATCTCGAGCTCGAATGCGCTGCCCGCTCTCGCCCGGCTCCGCTGATCCGCCAGCTCCACCTCGAAGGGCACGTACCGCGGCTCGTGCACTTTGGTCCAGGTGTTCTTGAGGATGCCCCATGGGCCGCCCACCGCTCCCGAGACAAGCCGCCGGACGGCGCTACGCTGGGACTCGTCGGCTTTCTCGTCGATCAACACCGCGGCTTCGCCATTCCCCTGGTGGATCGCCTGCGGCCAGTCGGCGGCGATCGCAAAGGTGAGCCCACTCAAGTCAGTGCCGCCGTAGCGGCCTTCCTCGATATGCCAGGCCCAGCCGCCTTCGCAGTGCCCCTGGGTGGGCAGCGCATTGAAGTTGCAGGGACAGCCGTAATCACAATTGCAGGCGATCAGCACCGTGCCCTTCAGTTTCCATTTGGTCGCGACCTCGGTTGCCACTCTGTCCTCCTTCCCTCTTCGGCTCGCCTTTCTACATCCCCATGCCGGTCCCGCGTAGCAGGCCGGCTACGTCCGGACGGATCGCGACGACGACGGCTAGCAAAAACAGAAGCGCACCGGACAGCTGGCCGACTCTTCGACCGAACGGTAGCACCTTCTCAGCGAAAACGAGCAGCGCGATCAGCGTCACCCAGGCGAGGCTCATCGAGCCGGCCACCACGAGTACGGCCATGAGCCCCCAGCAGCAGCCGACGCAATAGGCGCCGTGCTCCACGCCCAGCCGCGTCGCAGCGAGTGGGCCCGCGCCGTGCCAGCGCTGCACCATGAAGTCGAGTGGGCTCCTGCACTGTCGCAGGCAAGCCTTTTTAAGTGGTGTGAACTGGTAGAGCCCCGCGAGCGCCAGGACCACGGCCACGACATAGGGCAACGACCGTCCAACCAGCGAGCCATCGGACGCGGCCGTCATCACAGCCTGCTGAACCGCGAACGTGGGCAGCCCGAACGCGACCCAGACGATCAGGTAGCCAACCACCAGGAACATCGTGTTGACTGCGCGTGCGCCTGCTCCCGCAACGCGATAAAGCAGTACGAGCGGAGCGGCCGACGGCAGCATCATGGCGGCCATCATGACCAGCCAGGCGATGAGGAAGGCAGTGAGCGCCACGATCTGAAAGCCAGGGCTCCTCGGCCCGATCATGGTTCCGCTGCCGGAACCGCTCTGGGCCAGGACGCCCAACCAGGCGAGGAGGGTGACGGCCGTGAGCCCGACGCCGACGATTGCCGTGGTGAGGTCCGCCGGCGGACGCGCTCTGAGCGCGACTTTCATCCCAGGAATTATTAGTGGTGAACGAGGATGCCGAGTAGAACACCCGCGATCAGCAACAGACCCGTATAGAGGTGGAGGTTGACGTTCTTGCCCAGGTAGGACATCAGTTGATACGGACTGTCGTAGTGAGCCTGTAGACCCTTCCAGGTCTGGTACGCGAGCGGGATGGTGAGTAGTGCAATCAGCGTTGGCCAGGGGAGCGTGCCAAAGACAACCCCCGCAATCACAACCAGGTAGGCGACCGCGACCGCGGCCACGTACCCGCGGATCACGGTGGCCGGTGAGAGGCGCACCACCAGTGTCCGCTTCCCCGCCTTGCCATCGGCAAAGCGGTCCGGCACCTCGTTGGCATAGAGGATCAACATCACCAGGATGGCGACCGGAATCGAGAGGATCAGCGGCCGGAGCGCGTAGTGGCCGGTCTGCACGAAATACGTGCCCAGCACCATGATCGGCCCGAAACCCAGTGCGACGCAGAGCTCGCCCAACCCCCGATGGACCAGTCGTAGCGGGGGCGCCGTGTAGAAGTAGCTGATCAGCACACCAGCGACGCCGAGCCAGAGCAGGCCGAGCCCGCTGATCGCCACCAGCACCAGGCCGACGACGATGGCCACGACGTAGAAGACGGCGGCCAGCGCCATCATCTGACGCAGGCTGACCAGACCGTACTGGACCACGCGGGAGCCGCCGCTGAACTTGGTCGGCGTGAAGTTCACGTCATCGACGCCGCTCATGGTGTCGAAGACGTCGTTGGCCACGTTGAGGCCGAGGTGCACCGCCAGGGCTCCCAGCAGCGTCAGGGCCGCCAGGCCAAGCGAGAAATGACGGTCATAGGCGGCAGCGGCCAACCCGAGAAAGACGGGAACGATGGTCGCGGTCAGGAAGGGCAACCTGGTCGCGAGGAAGAAGCGCCATCCGAGGCTCATCTGTGGCTTCACCTCACGACCGCGTTCGGTGCTGAGGGCGGCGAGATAGCGTCGCGCTTGCGGTAGCGCGCGCTGGCAGAGCTCAGGGAAGGACAGCTCCTGCTCGTCCCAGCCGCGCGCCGCCTTGGGATTGAAACGCCAGGCCGGGCCACCGACAGAAAGGGCGCCACTCAACTCGATATAGCGTCGCTGGTCATAGCCGACACCCGGGTACGGGCGGATGTGACTGACGACCAGCCGGGCCTCGACCGTATCGCGGACAACGGTCGGCCCGGTCGATGCCGGCGTGACCTCGACGCTGCCGTCGACGACGCGGAACGAGGTGGCGACACTCAAGGGGTAACCCTCGTCACCGGGAACGATCAGCACCGCGTGCGAGAAGCTCGGAAGCCGACCCAGCGCGTCGTCGAGCTTCACGGCACTGCCTCCTCGATATCGGTCACCTGTGGCTCCCGTGTAGTGTCTCCGTCCGGCCACCACAACACGCGCTTCGGCAGGATCTCGATGATGGCCCGCTCCCAGAAGAGGGGCAAGCCGAGCTTCTGCATCGGCGTGAGGAAGGTCTTGATGATCGGTTCCTTGGCTTCCCAGAGGGGCAGCAACCGGTACCAGCCCTGGTGAAGGTCGTCGTCAATGACCCGGGCGTCACCCTGGATGGTGGCACGCGAGAAGGGTTGGGCCGGAACGCCGATAGGATCGGAGAGGCTCAGCGAGACTTTGGGATTCCGCTTGATGTCTTCGAGCTTGCGCGAGAAGAGGATGCTCGAGGTCATCAGGATGACATGGCCGTCCCACAGTGGGATCAGGGGATCCGTTCGGAAGCGGCCGTTGCGATCGATGACTGTCAACTCCCCCACCAGGGCCTTATTCAGGAGCTCGACCACCGGTGCGGGCATGCCGGCAACGACCGTGGCGCTCGTCACGCTCTCATGGTAGAGCCAGCCCGTTTTGCGGCGCCATCCGGCGCACGTTGTATTGCGCGCGGGACCGCCAGGCGATCAGCCAGTCGGCCCACACCCGGAAATTCCAAACAAGATGGAGGCGAGTGCGGGATTCGAACCCGCGATGGAGGTTTTGCAGACCTCTGCCTTACCACTTGGCTAACTCGCCACGCCCAGCCAATCGCATAGTTTAGTGGGCGCTTCGCCCGCTGCCCGTTCGGCTATCAGCTTATTTGTCAACCCCTTGCCACGCCGCTGCCCGGCGCGGGGCACATAATCACGCATCGTGCCGAGGTCGCGCCTCCCTCTCGCGGGGCTGATCGTGCTTTTTTCACTCCTGGCGGCCTGCGCGCCGATGCCGGCCTTCATCGCGCCTCCGCTGGCGAGCGCGATCAACGTGGGCGCGGTTCTGTCGCTGACCGGGAGTCAGGCGGAAAGCGGCCAGATGGCGAAGGAGGGCTACCTCTTCTGCCAGGACTGGATCAACGCCAAGGGCGGCGTCACTGTCAAGGGTGCCGGTCACCGGCTGAACATCGACATCGCAGATGATCAGAGCCGCCCGTCGATCGCCGCCGCCGTCACCGAACAGCTGATCTCGCAGAACCACGACACGCTGCTGCTCGGGCCGTCGAACGACGCGACCACCAGCCGCGCCGCGCCGGTTGCCGAGCAGCATCAGGTGCCGATGGTCGGTAGCGGCGCATCGTCCGATGCCATCTTCAACAACCAGTACCACTATCTATTTAGTGTCCTGACGCCGTTGAGTCGCCAACTGCAGGGCGTGATCGACATGGCACTCGCCCAGAACCCCAAACCCGTCTCGATGGCGATCCTGGCCGCCAGCGACAGCCTCTCCGCTGAAGTGGCCAACGCCACGGTCGGGTACGCACAGGCCAAGGGCCTGAACGTCGTCTACGGCGGCAGCTATACCTCCGGCGTGAACGACCTCAGCGACGTCCTTGGGGCCGCGGCCGGCGCCGGCCCCGACCTGCTCCTCGAAGCCGGCCACCCGTCGGAGAGCGTCCGCACCGTTCAACAAGCCGAGCAGATGAAGATCCAGCCCAAGTTGCTGGCCTTCAGCGATGGACCCGGCTCCACCCAATTTACGCAAGACCTTCAGGCCGCGTCGAACTACAGCGTGGGGACGACCCAGTGGGCGCCGGGGACGCGAAACCGGACGAGCTATTTCATCGACAGCTTTCACTACTCGCTCGCCTTCGCCGATCAATTCGGGCACATGCCTGACCAGTTCGCCGCCGCCGCCACCGCCGCGTGCCTGACGCTCGAAGTGGCGATCGAGGAGGCCAACTCGGCGCAGCCGCGGTGGGTCCGCGACGCGCTCGCGATCACGGACCTCGACACCTTCTTTGGCGAGATCAAGTTCGACGATCGTGGCGCCAACGTCGCGAAACCCGTCTACGTTCAGCAGGTCCAGGCGGGTCGTGCCGTGTTGATCTGGCCGCCCGACGTGGCCACCGCGCGCCCCCGCTATCCCGATCCGGGCTGGGCTAAGCGCTAAGCCTCAGCGATCGATCGCGTACCAGACGACATGGAGGCTCCGCCATAGTGCGGTTCCCCGGTAAGTGAGCCCGAGCCGTTTCATGACCGCCCTGGACCTGTCGTTCGCGGGCACCGTGATCGAGATCAGCTGCGCGTCGTCGAGCAGTAAGTCACGCCAGCAGTCCATCGACGCCTTGCCGCCTTCGGTCGCCAGACCCTTGCCCCAGTAGTCGCGGTGGAGCACCCACCCGACCTCGATCGGGGACGGCGCGAGAGGCCAATCGTGGTGGCGCAGCAAACCAATCCGACCGATGAGTCGGCCCGTCGCAAGGTCAACCGCGGCCCACTGGCAGACGCCGTCATCACGCCACCGGCGCATGAACTGCTCGATCTGTTTGGCGGTCCCATCCCGGTCGACCGCATGCATGTGGGCGAGGTACTCGGGCTGCGCGTAGATCTCGGCGAGCGGCTCGAGGTCATCGGTCCGCCACTGCCGCAGGAGCAGGCGCGCCGTTCGTAACTCCGCCGGGATCGCGCGGTTGACGGTCTAGGACTCGCCGAGCAATCGGGCCAGCTGAGCCATGAGCCGGACACCCGATCCGGTCGGGCCCCTGGGGACGGTCTTCAACTCCGAGGTATCCTGCCAGGCGCTCCCGGCGATGTCGAGGTGGACCCAGGGGCGCCCTTCGACGAACTCGCGCAGGAAGAGGGCGGCGGTCGTGGCACCAGCCCAGGGAACCGTCGAGTTCTTGATGTCGGCGATTTCGCTGTCGATCAACCCGTCATAGTCGGCCCAGGTGGGCAGCTCCCAGACGCGCTCGCCGGCCAGGTCGGCGGCGCGTCGGACGAGGTCCATCAGCGTCGGATCGTTGCCGAACGCGCCGACGGCGAGCGGCCCGAGGGTGCGCATGATGGATCCGGTTAGGGTGGCAATGTCGACGATGTGGGTCGCCCCCTCTTTGACGGCATACGTGATCCCGTCCGAGAGGATCAGGCGCCCCTCGGCATCGGTGTTGATGATCTCGATCGTCTTTCCACCCGACCCCGTCACCACATCGCCCGGCTTGATGGCGTGCCCGGACGGCATGTTCTCGGTGGTGGGCACCACACCGATGACATTGATCTTCGGCTCGAGCTCGGCGATCGCCAGCATGGCGCCGACCACGGCAGCGCCGCCGCCCATGTCGGACTTCATCATCTCCATGTTCTGCGCCGGTTTGATGGAGATGCCGCCGCTGTCGAAGGTGATGCCCTTGCCCACGAGGGCCAGCATCGGGCCGCCCTTGCGGCCCCCGTTATACCGGAGCACGATCATCTTGGCCGGCTCGTCGGAGCCGCGCGCCACCGCGAGTAGCGCGCCCATCTTGAGGCGGCGCATGTCGTCGACCTCGAGCACTTTCAGGTCGAGGCCGGTGCCCTTGACGGCCTCTTTCACTCTTTCGACAAACACAGTCGGCGTGAAGGCGTTCGCCGGCGCGTTGACCCACTCCCGGATGCGATTGGTCGCGTCGGCCAGCACGACGGCATCTTTCACGGCGGCGGACGCCGCCTTGTCGCCGTCGAGGCCGACGATGCTGAGTGTGCCGATCTGCGTCACCGCATGCTCGTGACGCGTCTTCAGCGATCCGACGTCGAAGTTGCTGAGAACGATGCCTTCGGTGACGGCGCGTGCCACGTCGGCGCTGCTCGCCCGCGCGGCGACGTCTTTGGAAAGGATGACGGTAACCCGGCGATGACCGCGCTTCCGCAGCACGCGGCCGGCCGCCTGCAGCGCATTGCGCAGCCGAACCATGTCGAGGTCTTGTGGCTTGCCGACGCCGACCAGGACCGTCCATTTACTGGGAAGGCTGTTGAGGTTATGGACCGGGACCAGTTCCATGAACTTGCCGCGAAACTCCCGATCCGCCAGCAGCTGCGTGATCGCGCCTTTCAGCTTCTTGTCCAGCGCGACGGCTTCAGGTGGCAGCTTCGCCTGCCCTTCAAAGATCGGCAGAATGAGCGCGTCCCCCTCCGCCTTCTCAGGGGCAGTGGTCAGCAGCCGTGCCTGCATGCGTCCTCCTCTCCCCCTCGCAAAACCACCGTATTGTACGGTGCCCGGCCTACGACGGCTGGGCGCCGCGCTTGCGCGCCTGACGTTCCTGGAACCGGCGTTCCATCTCCTTGATGTCCGCGTCGGTGTAGCGATTCCGGCCGAGCTCATCCTGACGGCTGGCGGTCACGATGCCAAGCCGGATCCAGGTCGCAATCGTCGCCGGAGAGACGCCGAGCTTTTCCGCGACCTCCGTGATCGAGTAAAGCCGGTCCTCGGCCATCGTCCGAACCGCTACCGAGCCGGCGCTGGTTGCCGCAGGCCGGCCAGCGTTTGGCCCGCCAGCTCGATCGCCTCGGGATCCTCCATGTGCGGCATGTTGAAGATCAACCCGTCGAGCCCGGCGTCGAGGAATTTCTGCGCTTCCTCCGCCACCCGGTCCGGGCTTCCGGCGGTGAAGCTGGTGCGGACTCGCTCCTTGTCGATGCCCGGCCGATCCAGCACCTGCTGGTAGAGCCGCTGCGCTTCGGCGTCGGTCTTGCGGATGATCAGGCTTCCGAGCCGCGTCTTGATGATGGTGTTCGGATCGCGGCCGGCCGCCTCGCAGTGCCGCCTCAGGACGTCCAGCTTGTGACGGATCATCGTTGGGTCGCCAAAGATGTTCGACATGTCCGCGTACTGCGCCACCAGTTTGAGCGTGCGTTGCTCTCCACCGCCGCCGATCATGATCGGCGGCCCATTCGGCTGGACGGGCTTCGGAAAGTTGAGCGCGCCACGGATCTGGTAGTAACGGCCCTCGAAGGTCGGCGCTTCGTCACGGAACATGGCCCGGCAGATCTGCAGCGCCTCCTCGAGGCGGCTGATGCGTTCTCCAACCGGCGGAAAGTCGTAGCCATACCCGCGATGTTCGTCCTCGTTCCACGCCGCGCCGAGCCCGAGGACGGCGCGGCCCGCTGAAACGATATCGAGCGTCGTCACCTCTTTCGCGAGGAAGGCGGGGTTGCGGTAGGTGACGCCGGTCACGAGCGTGCCGAGCCGGACCTTCCTGGTACGCGCGGCGATGGCCGCCAGAATGGCGTAGCCCTCGAGCATCGGGTCGGTCCGTGGGCCGATGTTGGGCAGTTGATAGAAGTGATCCATCACCCAGACCGAATCGAAGCCGGCCTTTTCCGCGGTGCTGGCGAGCATCACGACGTGCTCGAACAGTTTGTCGTTCGTCACGCCCGGGAAGGTGTAGTTCGGAATCTGAAAACCCAGCAACTTCATCGCTCTATTATCGATTCGGAAGCCCCCACCCTGCCGACTGCGCCAGATACCATTGCTCTGCATGGAGGATCTCCGGCCGCCGGTGCGCTGCCCGCAGTGCAACGGCGAGCCCAACTGGCAGGAAGTGCGCCAAGCCTTTGCCGATGAGGATCCGCCGGGACGCCTGGGCGTGCATCCCCTGATCGGGTGGCGATGCAACATCTACCCGTACTTTCTTCCGGTCTCGCAGTGGGAGAGCTGACAGCAACGTTCGCGCCCCGTTAGTCAGGCGTCTAGCACCAGACCCTGGAGCGGGCCGAGCAGAAGGCCCGACCGCCGCGAAACCCCGGGCAGCATGGTCAGCCGGTGCGTCGCCCGCTCTCCTCGTTCGCGTCGCTCCGCTTGCTCCTGGGCGATCGGCTTCCACAACCGCTCGACAACGTCCACCGGGTCGCCGGCCACCTCGCTAACCGGCCGCTGCAGGTGCCCCGCCCACAGGCGAAGCCGGGTTTGATGCGCCAGGCCGCGATCGTGCGTGACCATGTTCATCTCGGTGTCGTTGAAGAGCGAGTGCTCGTTCAAGTTGGCCGATCCGATCGTCATCCAGGCGTCGTCGACGATCCCCACCTTGGCGTGGAGGTAGACCGGCCAATCCTTCTCGCCACTGATCGCGTAGAGGGTGCACGCCAGCAGCCGGCCGCCGTCGCCATCGGCCTGGACCAGGGTGCCGAGCTGGCCGCGGGTATCGTCGCCGCCGCTGTCGGGTTTGGCGGGAAGAAGGAGCACCAGCCGAAAGTCGGGCGTCGGGGGCTCGAGCAGCTTCTCGCGCAGGACCGCAAGGATCTCGGGTGACCAGAGGAACTGATTCTCCAGGTAGATGAAACGTTGGGCGGCTCGCAGCGCGCGCAGGTAGGACTCGAGGATGCGGAAGTCCCCGCGGGGAAGCTGTGGGTACATACCGTCAGGCACGGTGCGCACGATCTGCAGCTCAACGTCGCCGGAAGCCGGGATAGGCACGGTCGGTTTCAGCGTTTGGCCCGTAACCGCCTGCCACCGCATCGAGAAGTTCTCGGCGACATCCCCGACGGCCGGGCCGCTGATCCGTGCCGCAACATCGTGCCACCCCTTCGCGCCACGCGAGGGGTGCTCCTGCGTATCCCAGCGGTCGCCATTGAAATCGGTCAGGTCGATGCCGCCGACGAAGGCAACCCGATCGTCGATCACGATCGTCTTCTCATGGTGGCAGTGCATCGGCCGCTCCCGAGCATCCAGCACACACTGCACGCGGCTCCCGCCGATCAGTTGGTCGCGCACCTTGCGCACGTCGCCTCTCCAGGGGCGCAGGATGGGAAGGGGTGCGCCCGCCCACACCAGGACCCGCACCGGGACGCGCTCGGCAACCTCGGCCAGCAGTCGCCGCAGGATCGTCGGCGGCCCGTCGCGTGTCAGCGCGAAATCGGGCGTGATGTGCCAGCCGGTTATGTAGACGTGCGATCGGGCGTCCGCAATCGCGACCGCGATCGCACGCAGTGCCTCGGCGCCGTCGATCAGCACCTCGACGGCGTTTCCCGGCCGCGGCGGCGGATCTCCCTCGGCCCACCCACCCGGCGTCGGATCGATGGCCGGCATCCAACCGACGCGGCGCAGCCGCCGCCGGTGGTGTGAAATGGTCAGCCGTTCGACCAGCTGGCCGAGCGCGCCATCGGCCACATCGAGTGGGCTTCGGGTCGGCACGTCCGCTTCAGGGTAGCTGCTAGGCTTCGCCGGATGTCGCATCAGATCATCCAGATCATCACCGCGGGCGGGCTCATCGCCATCTTCCTGACGATGGCCGCGGAAAGCGCGGGGATTCCGATCTCGAGCGAAATCGTGGTACCCCTCGGCGGTGCGCTGGCCGCGCAAGCCAAGCTCTCCTTCATCGGTGTCGTCATCGCCGCCAGCGCCGGCAACCTGTTGGGCTCGCTGATCGCCTACCTGCTCGTTCGCCGCTATGGCGAGAGGCTGATTCTCGGTCCCGGCCGGCGCGTCGGTCTCACCGCCGGTCACCTGCGGCTTGCGAATCGATTCTTCGAGCGCTGGGGGCTGTTCGCCGTCTTCGCCGGCCGGCTGCTGCCGGTCATCCGCACCTACATCTCGTTTCCCGCCGGCCTCTCCCGCATCACCGTCGTCCCCTTCATCGTGGCCACGGTGGCCGGCGCCGTTCCCTGGAACCTCGCGCTCGCCTTTGCCGGGTACAAGCTGGGCCAGAACTACGAGAAGGTGGCAACTGCGCTCGGCCCGTTCACCATTCCGCTGGCGATCGTCCTGCTCATCGCCATCGTGGTCGCCTACTACTACGGACGGCGCATCGGAGAAACCGAGGCCGGTTAACGAATGGCGGCGACGATCTCCTGGTCGAGACCCGGGTACTTTTGCAGCTCGGCGACCCGCTCCTGCTTGAGGCGCTGGACCAGGGCGCGATAGTCATCGCTGCGACCCGTCCGCTCGTACAACCGCCGCGGCTGGAGCACTTCGATGTCGTCGACGCCGGGAACGGCCTGGGCGACCTCGTAGCCGAAATCGGGATCCAGGGTCCACGTGATCGTTCCTTCCGCAATCGCTTTGACGATCGCGCTCGAGTAATCGATCGTCAGCTTCTTGCTGTTCGGCGACCCCTCCGGACCACCGACGCGGCCGGTGTTCATCAGGTAGACCTCGAAGGGCCGCGAGCGATGCAGCTGGAGAAAGCGGTTGCCCTGCTGCTCATGGCGCAAAGGGAAAAAGGGGTTCGTCCCCGGTACGCGCAGGGCCTTGCCCATCTCCTCCTTCCCGCCGGCTGAGGTGCCCTGGGTTTCACCCAGCATGAAGTAGGCCGCCGCGTGTGCGGAGTCGAGCCGCGCTACGCCGGGGATGATGTTTTCGTTGCGGTTGAGGATCAGCAGGATGTCGGCGGGCCCAAGGTTGCGGGCATCCTCGACCCAGCCCAGCGCCGAGAGCTCAAAGGTCGCTCGACCATTCTGCGTGTAGGTGGCATCGAAAAAGTCGACCGGCCCACCATTTACTTTCTGCGACACGTTCTCGAGGTAGGCCTCGCGCTTAGTCACCGCCCCATAGATGGTCGGCTCGTGTTTCGCGTCGAGGGCAAAGGTCTTGGCGAAGCAGCCATTCTCGGTGCCGTAGATCTTTCCCTCCGGCATTAGCGCAATGAAGTCGTCCTGCACCGGCTTGGAGTTGTTTTGCCGGGTGAAGGTTGTTGTCGTCTTGCCGGTTCCGCTCAGTCCAACGATCAGCACGACGCGCTGGTGGTTGCCTACCGGAATGACCTTGCATCCGGCGTGCATGGCAAGCCCACCCGCTTCGTAAACCTTCTTGTTCCACATCCGAAGTCCGCCCTTCTTCGACTCGCCGAAGTAGTCCGAGTTGAGTACCCGCGTGATCCCGGCGTCGAGGTCGACCAGGATCAAGCGGTCGTTCGGATAACCGGCTGCGAGCAGATTCGGTGTGATGATCATGGTGACTTCGGGCTGCTGCCCGCGGGTGGGCGGGTAGTACAGATGTCGCTGCATCCCCGCGACGTTCGCGTTGCGTGCCTCGATGATGAGACGAGCCGGCGTCAGGAAAGCCGGATCGTTCCCGATGACGCCGTCGAGGAGCACCATTTCCTGGCCCCGGATGTACTCATCCTGGAGCTTGGCCCATTTCCGGCCCTCTTCCGGGCTGACAGTTTGCGCCGTGTGTTCCTGTGGCCGATCGGTGACGATGTAGGTGTTCTTGGTGCTCCGCGCATCGACGCGGGTCTGGACGTTGTAATTGTCGAAGCTGGTAAGCCGCGCGTTCGGCATCCTGGCGGTGAGGTCTCGAAGCTGTTCGGCGGTCGGATTCTCGATCAGACGCTTGGAGGCCGGGATATACCCGCTGCGGATCTCGATGGTCACTGACTCAAGGATACCGGGAAGGGCCGCAGCGACTAAATGCCCATGACGCCGACGAGTTCCTTGACCGAGTCGGCGGATCGTTGCAAGGCGGCGCGCTCATCGCTCGTCAGCTCGAGATCGATGATCTCCTCGGCGCCACCCGCCCCCAGCTTGACCGGCACGCCGACGAAGAGACCGCGGATGCCATACTCGCCCTCCAGCCGGACGGCGCAGGGCAGGATTTGCTTGCGGTCGAACATGATCGCGTCGACCATCTCGGCGACCGCGGCCGAGGGCGCGTAATAGGCGCTGCCGGTCTTCAGGAGGTTGACGATCTCGGCGCCGCCATCACGAGTGCGCTTGACGATGGCGTCGATGCGATCCGGCTTGATCAGCGTGCTGATCGGGATCCCGGCCACGGTACACATGCGGGCCAGCGGGACCATGGTGTCGCCATGCCCTCCCAGCACGTAGGCCTGCACGTCGTGCACCGAGGCATGGAGCTCCTGGGCGATGAAGGTGCGAAAGCGCGCCGTGTCGAGCACGCCGGCCATGCCGACGACGCGCTGTCGAGGAAATTTGCTTACCTCATGCGCCAGCTGCGCCATGGCATCGAGCGGGTTGCTGACGACGATCAGGATGGCGTCGGGCGACCGGCGGACCAACTCCTGCGTGACACCGCGAACGATGTTCATGTTGGTCTTCACCAGGTCGTCGCGTGACATGCCCGGCTTGCGCGGTACGCCCGAGGTGATGACGCAGATCTTCGAGCCGGCCGTCTCGTCGTAGCCGTTGGTGCCCGTGATGGTGGAGTCGTAGCCAACGATGGGTCCCGCCTCCAGCATGTCGAGCGCCTTACCCTGCGGCAGGCCTTCGACGATGTCGACCAGCACGATGTCCGCGTTGCCGCGCTCGGCGAGGCGCTGTGCCAGGGTGGCGCCGACGTTGCCGGCGCCGACGACCGTGATCTTCGAGCGACCCATCCGCACGCTACCGTAGCAAATCCACCTCGGGCGTCGTTACACTCCGTCGGGATGGCGGGCAATCAGCGAGCCCCGGTGTGGAAAGGCGAGCGCGATGGTTAACGTGAAGGAGCGACGATTTCTGCGCACGCTGCACGAGTCCGCGGTGCGCACCCATCTGACCTGGCCGAGCATGCTCGTGCTCAGCGCCTTCTGGTTCGCGATCGCCTACGTGATGCAACCGCTGGGCGGCACCATCATCCCGCTGCTGGTCGACCGCTTCACCGACCCGATGACGATCCACCTCGGACCATTCGCGATCGCGGCCGACGTCAACACCTACGTCGCGGTGCTCGACACCGTCGGCGCGGCCTTCGCCATTGTCTGGCAACCGGCGATCGGGGCGATCAGCGACAACAGCCGTTTCGCGCTCGGGCGCCGTCGCCCGTTCATCGCGCTCGGCGTCGTCGGCGACATCGTCTTCCTCACGCTGATCGCGTTTGTCACCTCGTTCTGGGGACTGCTGCTCGCCTACGTGTTCTTCCAGATCGCATCGAATACGGCCCAGGGTCCCTACCAGGGGATGCTGCCCGACCAGGTGCCGGCAAACCAGCGCGGCGAAGCCTCCGGCTACTACGGCCTGATGAACATGGTGGGCACCATCGTCGGTTTCCTGGTGGTCGGCGCGCTCCTGATCCCGACCCACCATGTCCGGATCGCCATCCTGACCCTCCCAGTGGTGATCGCCGTCGCCGGCGCGCTGGTGATCTTCGGCGTGCCCGATCGCCGGCGCACCTCCTCCTCGGATCAGCGCCTCCACCGGTCGGTGCTCCTGAGCGTCGCCATCGACACCAGGCGATACCGCGACTTCGCCTGGCTGATGGTCTCCCGGCTCTTCTTCCTGATGGCGCCGGTGGCGATCGGGACCTATGCCTTCAACTTCATCCGCTTCACCTTCAACTACTCAGAAGGAAAGGCGTCGCTCTACAGCAGCGCCCTGCAAGCGACCATCCTGGTCTTCGCGGCGGTGCTCTGCATGACGGCCGGCTTCCTCGCCGAGCGCTACGGCAAGAAGCGGTTGATCATGGCGGCCTGCCTGATCGGCGCGGTCGGCTCGACCCTGCTGATCTTCGCGCCCAGCCTGCCGTGGATCCTCGGCTTCGGGCTGATCGTCGGCATCTCGCTCGGCACCTTCCTCTCCGTCGACTGGGCGTTCATGACGGACCTGATCCCCAAGGCCGAGGCCGGCCGCTACATGGGCGTTTCGAACATCGCGACCGCCAGCGCGGGGTTGATTGCCCGGCCGCTCCTGGGTCCGATCATCGACGCCTTCAACAACAACCGTACGAGCGCGGTCGGTTATCGCGTGATGTTCGGGATCGTCACCGGGTTCTTCTTGATCGCCCTGCTGACGCTGCAGCCGGTGCGCGAGATCAAGGTCGAGTGAGCGTATCCGACGATGGGACCGAGCATCCCGGCGTCTGTCCCGCCGAGGCGCTGCACACCAGGTGTGGCAGCCAGAGAAGACCGGCAAGCACCACCAGTGTCACGATCGCCGTGGCGGCGAGGCCGATCCAGAGCCTACGACGGCTCTTCGGCTTGGTGCCACCGAGGTAAGCGGGCCCCCCGGCCATCTCAGTCGATCGCAGGAAGACTGATCGCGACCTCCGTCCCCTTGCCTTCGGTGCTCGTCACTGCGATCTCGCCCTTGTGCGCATCGACGATCGACTTGGCGATGGCGAGCCCGAGACCGCTGCCGCCATTCTCGCGGGTTCGCGCCTTGTCCGCCCGATAAAAGCGATCGAAGATATGCGGGAGATCGCTCGTGGGGATCCCCTCGCCGGTGTCGGTCACCGTGACGTGAGCTCGGCCGTTGTGGCGCATCACGCCCACCGACACCTCCCCGCCGGACGGCGTATGCGTCAGGGCGTTGTCGATCAGGATCAGCAGGAGCTGGCGGACGCGGACCAGGTCGGCGTCGACGCGCACGCCGCCGTTGAGGTCGGGGCGCAGTTGCACCCCGCGTTCGTCCGCGAGCGGCGTCGCCTGTGTGATGAGACCCCTGACCACCTCGTTGAGCTCAACCGGCTTGGGGTCGAGGCGCAGCTGCCTGGCATCGGCCAGCGCGAGCGTCGTCAAATCGCCGACGATGCGATTGAGCTGTTCGACCTCCTGGACGATGCTGTGCGCATAGGTTCGGGTCTGCCCGTTCGATCGCCGAAGCCAGGCGTCGACGTTGGTCCGGATCAAGGTGAGCGGCGTACGCAACTCGTGGGAGGCATCGGCCACGAACTCACGCTGGCGCTGAAACGCGCGACTGATCGGTCGAAGCGAGCGGGTCGCCATCAGCAGCGAGGCCAGGGCGCCGAGCAGGATCCCGATCAGCGACGCGAGCACGAGCTGCCGCACCAGGCCGGACAGCGAGTCGCCGACCCACGAGATGGGCTGCGCCACCTGCATGACGCCGACCACCTTTTTCGACTTCGGGTTGACGATGGCGCTGGTGTGCACCATGTAGAGGTCGGTGCCGTTCGCGACTCGCGTGTCCGCGGATTGGCCCGCGTTGGCGCCGACGATCGGGTCCTTCAGGCTCGGGCTGTTGAAGAGCTTCTTGAGCGCCGGCTGCGGCTGGCCGACTTCCTGGCCCTTGACGTCCAGCACGCGAACGAAGGTATCGGCGACGCTTGGGTCGAGCAGGCCCTGCGCGTTGACGGAGACGGTGTCCGTCGCGACCACTTCCTTGGCGGCCTGGCTGACCGCATGCTTCAGGTCGTTATCGGCTTTCGTCTGCAGCGACTGAGAAACCGTGACGTAGACGATCAGGTCGAAGAAGCCCAGGATCAGAACGAGCAGCACGAAATATTGGGCGGCGAGGCGCACCAGCGCGCCCCGGAACATCATCCCGACAGCCGGTACCCGACCCCATACACCGTCTGGATGAGCTTCGGGGAACGGCCCTCGTCGATTTTGTCGCGCAGGTAGGAGATGTAGACCGCAACGCGATTGGTGGTGCCCTCGAAGTTGTAGTCCCAGACGCGCTCGGCGATCTGCGCCTGGGTCAGCACCTGGTTGGGGTGGCGCATCAGAAACTCCAGGAGCGCGAACTCCCGCGCGGTCAGCTCGATCGGGGTGTCACCGCGGCGGACCTGGTGCGTCTTCAAGTCGAGGACGAGATCGGCGACCTGTAACCGGTTGGCGTGCCCATTCTTCTGTTCGCGACGCATCAAGGCGCGCAGGCGCGCCAGCAGCTCCTCGAACGCGAAGGGCTTCGGTAGGTAGTCATCGGCGCCGGCGTCCAGCCCCGCGACCCGGTCGTGGATCTGGCTGCGCGCGGTGAGCATGATGACCGGCGTCTGGATTCGATTCTGCCGCAGCCAGCGGCAGACTTCCATGCCGTCCTTCTTGGGGATCATGAGGTCGAGAATGATCGCGTCGTAACGTGCCGTCTCGGCAAGCTCCTGGGCTCGCTCGCCGTCCGACGCAATGTCGACGGCATAGCGTTCATCCTCCAGGAGCTGCTTGAGCAGCGTCGAGAGCTTGCGCTCGTCCTCGACGAGGAGGAGATTCATGGACTGTCCGCCTCCAGTCTAGCGGTTCGGCCGGCCACCTTTGGTCGCGGCCAAAAGGCCGGGCCTAGATCGCGACGGCGGAGGCGGCCGACCCGCGCTGGGCGGCAAGCTCAGGCCCGGTCAGCAGGTGATTGCCCGAGATGCGCGAGCCGCTGTCCAGGAACTTCCCCAGACTGGCGCGGGCACGGCGCACGTTCCAGCCGAGAATGTCGCAGTACTCGACGAAGGTCTGGCCGGCAAAGAAACGCTGCGCCTCCGGCTGGTAGGCCTCGACGCTGAGGTCGGCCACCGCCTGCCAGATGACGCGCGTCAACAGCGATTGGACCGCTTCCAGTGGGATATCCGGTTCCGTTGCGCCCTGTCTCATTCCCTTCCTCCGCAGCGAATGCCCCGCACGGCCGGTTTGCCGTGCCATTTGAATGATAGCTTCGCTAATTTAACAAGTGTTACCGATAATGTCAACCACGACGGCCCCGGATGTGGGCGTTCAGGGAATCTGACCGCGACGCCCCGGACCGGCCGTGGGGTGCACGAGCAGGCCCGCGGCCCGCAAATTCGGACCGAGGCGCGTCAGCCCGTTGGCGGCGGCCGCTGGGACCAGCTCGACGTGGGGGATCCGCTCGAGGTGCTCGGCGATCCACCACAGGTCCTTCGCGCTCGTCATCCAGTGCAACCGGTCGAAGCGAGCCAGGTTGACCGGGCGTCCGTACCCGCGTAAGGTGCGCTCCCCCGCCAGGTTGAAGTACTGCTCAAAGTAGGACATCGCCAGCTCGCGCACGGTCCGGTAGACGGGCTCTCGATAGCGCAGCCCGGTGAATTTGCTGGTCGCGATGGCACCCCAGAGACCCCGCCGCCGAAACACGGCGATCACGTGGTCCTCGTCGCGGACCGCGGTCAAATCCATGATCAGGGGCGGGTTGCCCAGGACCCGCAGCGCCGCGGCCGCCAGCACCGCGCCTTCGATGCAATTCGCGGTCCGATCCGCCAGCACCCGCCGCGGCGAGCGGAAGGTCTCCTCGTCGGCTTCGGTGTTATACGGAATCTCGTCCAGGAAGCGTTGGATCTTTGCCGGCGTGTCGAGGCGCCGGCGAAAGACCGCCAGCTCCGCGGCCGTCAGCTCAGCGAGCGCGCGGGCCATGGGCGGCTGTGGCAAAATCTGTAGTTCGACGCGGCTGTGGTGAAATCGGTAAACACGCCAGGTTCAGGGCCTGGTGGGCGCAAGCCCTTGAAGGTTCAAGTCCTTTCAGCCGCACCACTTATATCGGGTCGTATTATCCTCGCCAGGCTGGGGAGACGAGATGAAAGCCGCCGTGTGCACGGCGTACGGGCCGCCCGAGGTGCTCCAGATCAGGACGGTGCCCGACCCGCGTCCCCGGGACAAGGACGTGTGCATCCGGCTTGTCGCCACCTCGGTCACCGCCAGCGACTGCATCGTGAGAGGCCTCAAGCTCCGTGGCATCCGCCGTCCCCTGATGCGAGCGGTGTTCGGCATCAGGGCGCCGCGGAAGGGGATCATCGGCATGATCGCGGCCGGCGAGATCGAGTCGGTCGGCAGCGAGGTCACCTCCTTCAAGCCAGGCGACCAGGTGTTCGGCATGGACGGTTTCCGCGCCGGGACCTACGCCGAGAAAGTGTGCTGGCCGGCGAGCGCGGCCCTCGCGCATCGACCTGCCAACTTCACGTTCGAGGAATCCGCGGCCATACCCTACGGCGGGCTGATCGCCTCCTTCTTCGTTCGTCGCCTGAAGATTCATCAGGGCCAGCGCGTACTGGTCTATGGAGCCTCGGGAGCGATCGGCACGTCCGCGGTGCAGCTGGCACGCCATCTCGGCGCCGAGGTCACCGGCGTCTGCAGCACGGCGAACCTGGAGCTCGTGCAGTCTCTGGGTGCGACATCGGTGATCGACTACACGAAGGACGACTTCACGCAAGGCGGCAGGCGCTACGACGTCATCTTCGACGCCGTTGGCAAGCGGAAGAGTGCGAAGGCAATGCTCAACGCCGGAGCGGCCCTTGCTTCGGGGGGAGTGGCCATGTCGGTCGATGATGCGTTCCCCAGGACCAGGAGGTCAGACCTGCTGGTGCTGAAAGAACTCGCCGAAACCGGTGCGTTTCGGCCGGTGATCGACCGTCGCTACACGCTCGATGAGATCGTGGAAGCCCACCGATACGTCGATCTGGGTCACAAGAAGGGCAACGTGATCGTCACGATCTCGCCCAGCTGATCATCGTCCGACTTCGTAGTACCAGTCGCTGATGTAGGCATAGCGTTCCTCGGGCTCGACCGCCGAGTCGATGTGGACCCCATGGAAGCGGCGGCTGATCGCCATCACGTAGCGCGGGCTATAAAGAAAAACCGCAGGAATTTCCTTGGCGAAGTCTTCCTGGAAGGTCATGTAGGCCTTCGCGCGCGCCGTCAGGTCGAGCGTGTTGCGGCCGGCCTCGAGGTCGCTGTCGATGAAGACATTCTTCTTCATCCCGGAGAAGTTGAAGCCGCCCGGGTGCGACTGTGACGAATGCCAGAAGGTGTAGACATCGGGGTCCGGCCCGTTGTCGAAGGCGGTCAGTGTCATGTCGAAGGTGCGCGGGTTGAGGTAGTCGTGGATCAACGAGGCGGTCGTGACCGGCCGCACCTCGGCCACGATGCCCACCTGGGCCAGCTGGTCGGCCACCTTGGCGGCGACCCGCTCATAGGGCGGCACATCACTCGAGACCGTGAGCCCGAAGCTGAGGCTGACCGTGCCCTTGGTGCGGATGCCGTTGACGAGCGGCCAGCCCGCGTCGTCGAGCAGCTTGGCGGCGGCGGTGGGGTCGTAGGCGGGTTGCTGGGCGGCGCTATCGTACGCCCAGCTGATCGAGCGAGGAATCGGCCCGTCATCCGGCACCGCCTGGCCGCCGAGGACATCACGAATGATGGCGGTCCGGTCGATCGCTTTCGCGATCGCCTGGCGAACCTTGACGTCCTGAAAGTAGGGTTCGTCGCTCTTCAGGTTGAAGAGCAGCTCGCCATATTGATAGGTCGAGGCGCTGAGCACGCTCACCTGCTTGTTGGCGAGCTCCTGGGCCGTGCCCGAGGGCGTGAGATTGGCGAGTCCGTCGATTTGCCCGCGATCGAGGGCGTCGAGCGCGGCCGCCTGCGACGGGAAGCTGCGGATAGTCATGGTGTCGAGCCAGGGTCGCCGCCAGGCGAACGGGTTGCGCTCCAGCTGGATCCGATCGCCAAGGTTGGCCACCAGCCGGAAGGGACCGGTGCCGACCGGGTTGAGGTTGGGCGAGGCCGACGCGATCTCGGCCATCGCCTTTCCCGCGAGCAGGTGTCCGGGCAGGATGTCGAGGAGCTCGAGATTGGCGAGGAAGCCGGCGTTGTGGCCGGGCAGGGCGAAGCGCACGTGATTCGTATCGATCGCCGTGGCGATGATGTCCTTCCAGCTCTGGTTGAGCACGGTCCCTGGAAACTGCGGGTCCTGGACGGTCCGGACCGTGAAGACGACGTCATCCGCGGTCACCACCGTCCCATCCGACCAGCGGGCGTTCGGCCGGATGGTAAAGGCGTAGGTCCGCCCGTCCGGGCTCACCTCCCAATGCGACGCGAGCCGGCCCTGGATGTTCCCGGTCGGCAGCACGCGGACGAGGGGCTCGAAGAGCAGCGCGTCGAGGTCGTTGGACCCCGCCGTCGCCGCGCCGAAGAGCGGATTGAGCGAGCCCAGCTGGCCGACCACGCCTTCGACAAAGGTGCCGCCGCTTCGCGGCGCGGGAGGCGCCAGGATGACGCTGCGAAACACCAGCACGAGAACGGTCAGGAGTGCGAGGAGCGGCACGCCCACCGCGGTGGCGAGCAGCCCGCGCCGGATCAAACCCTGATGTAGACGACGGAAACCACCACGAACAGGACGACCAGTCCGATGGTGGCATAGAAAAGGTTCTTTTCCAGCCCGCGCTTGGTGCGGTAGCCGCCGCCCGAATCTCCGCCGCCCCCGATGGTGCCGCCGAGCCCGCTCGCCTTGGGCGTCTGCAGCAGCACGCCGAGCATGACCAGCAGCGCCAGCGCGAGTTCGACGATACCGAGAAAGGCTTTCATGGTATTTAGGGCCGCTGAATTATACCGCCAATTCGGCGCCCAACCGGTCGGCCCGGCTGCAGGGTATCGCGTTGACATATACACAAATCCGTAGTAGTATGCGCCCGTGTACGGCCCGGTCCACCGCCTCCGGTTGCCCCTCCTCCTCCTGGCGCTGCTGGCCGCCTCCTGTGCCCCGGGCCGTACCCCTCCCGCCGTCGCCCTTGCCCTCCCCGCCATTCCCACCGCGCCGATCGTCAGCGGGGCCGACCGCCTGGTCCCGCTACCCGACGGCCCGAGCGCGTTTTCGGCCATCGAGGCCGAGCTGCGCCACGCCAAACAGTCGATCGACCTCGAACTCTACGAGTTTCAGCGGCCCGACCTGGCCGCGCTCCTGCTCGACGCCCACGATCGCGGCGTGGCGGTCACCGCCATCGAGGACCCGTCGGAGCGCAGCAGCCGGCCCATCTGGGCCGAGCTCGAGCAGGGCGGGATCCGCGTCGTGGCGTTTCCGGTGGAGCGGTTGACGATCGACCACGTGAAGCTGCTGATCGTCGACGGCGTCGAGGCGATCGTCGGCGGCATCAACTGGGGTACGCATTCGCCCGTCAACCACGACTTCGACGTGCTGGCCACCGGGCCCGTTGTCGACAACCTCGAACGGGTCTTCAGGCAGGATCTCGCCCTCGCCGGGCAGGCGGCGCCGCTGTCTCCGCCGCTTGCCGACCGGCAGATCCAGGTATTGGTCACGCACCCGGGCGAAGGCATTCGGGCCGCCGCACTGGCCGCGATCGGCGCCGCCCAGCAGTCGATCGATATCGAGATGTTCGTGCTCAGCGATCCGCTGGTGCTCGACGCGCTGGCGTCCGCGGCCCGCCGCGGCGTCCGCGTTCGCGCCATCCTGGACCCGACCCAGCCACAGAACGCGGCGGCTATCGCACAACTCCAGCCGTCGGGCGCGCTGATGCGCTCCTACGTTCAGGCGGGCGACGAGCTACTGCACGCCAAGGTCGGGATCTTCGACCGGCAGATCGTGCTCTTTGGCAGCTGCAACTGGTCGCGTTCGGGATTTACGCGCAACCACGAGCTCGACCTGTTGGTGCGGGACGCGACGCTGGCGGGCGTCTTCCTCAGCCGGCTCGAGCAGGACTGGGTGCTGTCAGCACCGTGAGGTCGTGGCCCGTCATGTCGGCGGGTGGGGTGAGGCCGATCACCCGCAATAACGTCGGGGCGACGTCGCCCAGCTTGCCCCCGTCCCGGAGCGCCTTGACGCGGTCAACGCCGGCGAGGATGAATGGGACCGGGCTCGTGGTGTGCGCCGTCAGCGGCGCCCCGGTTGCGTCGACCTTCAGTTCCGCATTGCCGTGATCGGCCGTGATCGCCAGGATGCCGGCGGGAAGCACCGCGTCCGCGATCCGGCCGAGCATGGCATCGACCACCTCGACCGCCTTGACCGTGGCCGGGAAGACGCCGGTGTGCCCGACCATATCGGGGTTCGCGAAGTTCACCACCAGGAATCGATAGCGGCCACTCCGGATGCGTTCGAGCAACTCATCGGTCACCGGGCGGGCGCTCATCTCGGGGTGGGTGTCGTAGGTTGGGACACGCGGCGAAGGGACAAGCAGTCGATCCTCGCCCGGGAAGGGCGCCTCGCGGCCGCCGTTGAGGAAGTAGGTGACGTGCGCGTACTTTTCCGTTTCGGCGGTGTGGAACTGCTGCCAGCCGGCACTGGCCACGACCTCGGCCAGCACGCCCGTCAGCGGCTCGTCGGGAAACGCGACCTCGGCCGGGAGTCCTTTCTCGTACTCGGTGAAGGTCACGAAATGCGCGAGGCGGGGCCGCTGCCGGCGCTCGAAGTGGTCCCAGGTCTCATCGACGATGGCGTGGCTCAATTGACGAGCGCGGTCCGGACGGAAGTTGAAGAAGATCACGCTGTCGCCATCACCGATCGGCGGCGGGGGCGGCTGACCGGGCGGCACGATTCGGCTCGGCACTAGGAATTCGTCGGTGATGCCGTCTCGGTAACTCTCCCGGATGAAGGCCACCGGGTCGGGGGCGGTCGGACCGTTCGCCTCGACCACGGCTCGATAGGCGCGTTCGGTCCGGTCCCAGCGCTTGTCGCGATCCATCGCGTAGTACCGGCCGCTGACCGAAGCGATCCGGCCGATGCCGATGGCCGCGATGCGCTCGACGAGCTCGGCGATGTAGCCGGCAGCACTGGTCGGCGGCTCGTCGCGACCATCGGTGAACGCATGGACAAAGGCACGAGGCACCGTCAGTGAACGCGCCATCTCGAGCAGGGCATAGAGATGTTGAGTCGAGCTGTGGACACCACCCGGGGAGACGAGGCCCATCAGGTGCAACGCGTGGCCCGAAGCCGCGGACGTCATCGCCTCGGTGAGGACCGGGTTCTTGAAGAAGCTGCCGTCCTCGATGGCGCGGTTGATCCTTGTGAGGTCCTGGTAGACGATGCGGCCGGCGCCGATGTTCAGGTGGCCCACCTCGGAGTTGCCCTGCTGACCGTCGGGGAGGCCGACCGGTAGACCGGCGGCGGCCAGCGTCGTATGCGGCCACCGC
>Ga0307479_10000885_pt1 | contig 27027 bp, 21 predicted proteins | sample atmos_gasesECM4C_FD_203743 | JGI IMG/M metagenome (GOLD analysis project Ga0307479, IMG submission 203743) | Hardwood forest soil microbial communities from Morgan-Monroe State Forest, Indiana, United States - atmos_gasesECM4C_515 | ecosystem: Environmental > Terrestrial > Soil > Temperate... | reverse complement strand
GAGAACTACGTGCTCAAGCCGCTGTTCTCCTTTGCCGGCCTCGGCGTCGAGGTCGGCGTCACGGCGGAGCGGCTGCGGGCCGTCGCGCGGCCGGAGGACTACATCCTGCAGCGCCGCATCGAGTACAGCCCCGCCGTCGTCACCCCCGACGTGCCGGCCAAGGTCGAGGTGCGGATGATGTTCGTCTGGCGCGAGCGCGGCGAGCCGCTGCTGATCAACAACCTGGTGCGCATGACCAAGGGAAAGATGGTCGGCGTCGACTTCAACAAGGACCGCACCTGGGTCGGCTCGAGCCTCGCCCTGCACGCGCCCGCCGCCTAGCGCGCCAGCGCTCCAGTCGCCGGCTGCCGACCCTGGCGCCTAATGCGCCAGGTTGCGACGCCGGCGCTCAAGTCGCCGGCTGCCGACCCTGGCGCCTAATGCGCCAGGTTCCGATAGAAAAAGCGCAGCGCGCGCGGCAGCCGTCGCCGCCAGCTGGCCTCGGAGTGCGCGCCGCGCGGGTCCACCCGGACCATCAGGTGGTCGAGGTCGTAGCCGCGGGCGGCCAGGTGCGCGGCCAGCGCCGCCACCTGCGGCAGCAGCGTGCCGCGCCCTTCGCGCATGCCGCAGTCGAGATAGATGCGCGACACCGGGGGGGTCGGCTGCGCCCGTATCCAGCGCTGGATCTCGCCGTCCCGTACCCAGAGCGACGGCGACATCGCCAGCGCGCCGCCGAAGCTGCGGGGCCGGCGGAAGTGGGCGTACAGCGCCGCCAGGCCGCCCATCGAAGAGCCGCCGACGACCGCGCCCACCGGGCCGTCGAGCAGGCGCAGCTCGGCGGCGAGGCGCGGCATCAGGCTGTCCACCAGCCAGTCGAGGAGCCCGTCGAGCCCGCCGGCGCTGCCCCGCATCTCGAACGGCGACAGCTCGTCGATGCGCTTGGAACCGCCGTGGTCGATGCCGATCACGATGGGCGCCGGCCGTTTGGCCCGCGCCAGCTTCTCGACCGCCTGGTGCAGGTGCCAGCCGCCGGCGAAGGAGGGCGCGTCGTCGAACAGGTTCTGGCCGTCGAACATGTAGAGGCCAAAGCACGGCACCTCGGGGGTGAAGGTCGAGGGCAGGTAGACCCGCACCAGCCGCGGCGTGTGTCCGGGCACGGCCAGCGGCCCGAGCAGATGGATCTCCCCCGGCTGCCACGCGGCGGTCAGCGGCGCATCGTCGGGCAGGGCCGCCGGCGCTGCCGCGACGTCGAGGACCGCCTCCACCTGCAGGTCTTTCACGCGCTCACGCCTCCTCTGACGCTCGTGCCTGGCGCCGGCAGCGCGGTGAGCCGGGTCAGCAGCGCGAGCGCCTCCGCCGGGTCGCGCAGCCGGTAGTGCGCCGCGGTCGGCCGCGCCTCCTCGGCGACCAGGATGCCGATGCCGCCGCGGCTCGCCACCGCGGCAAAGGCGTCCTCGTCGGTGACGTCGTCGCCGATCGCCACCGGCACCACGTCCGGGCCGTCCAGCCCGAGCCGCTCGAGCAGCCAGAGCAGCGCCTTGCCCTTGTCCCAATCGACCTCGGGGCGCAGCTCCCACACCTTCTTGCCGCCGGTCTTGCGCCAGCGCCGGCCGGCGCCCCTGTCCGGCGCGACATCGCCGCCGGCATCGCCGCGCCGGATGGCGCCGCCCGCCGCTTCGTCGCTGCCCCCCTCGGCGCCGGCGTCGCTCGCGGCGCGATCGACCGCCGCCTCGACCCGCGGCAGGTCGCTCTCGGCGACCAGCCGATAGTGCACTGCCACCGCGAAGCGCTTGTCCTCGACCAGCACGCCGTCGATGGCGGCGAGCTCGCGCCGCAGCCGTTCGGCGACCCGCTGCATGCGCGCCGGCACGCCGTCGCCCGCCTCCCAGCGGAGCGGCGCCGCGCCGGGCGCCGGGGGCGGCCCGGCGATGTCGAAGCCGTGGCTGCCGGCGTAGTAGATCTCCGGCAGGCCGACCAGGGCGGCGACCTCCTCGCGCAGCCGGCCCGAGAGGATCGCCACCGGCGCGCGCTCGGCCAGCCGCCGCACCACCTCCCGCGCCGCCGCGGGCAGCAGCGCCAGCTCCGGCCGCTGCACGATCGGCGACAGCGTGCCGTCGTAATCGAGGAAGAGGGCCAGGCGCTTGCCGGCCAGGCGGTCGGCGATCTCGGGCCAGCTCGCGAGCGCCGCGGGAGGGTCCGCGACGTTCAAACCTCGACCCAGCTCTTGTCGGCGCCGGCGGGCGGCAGGTACTCCTTGGGAGTGCGGAAGTCGTCCGGCACGACCCCCAGGGCCGCCTTCAGATAGCAGTCCACCCACCAGAAGATGTCCTGCTTGCGCACCACCTCCTGCATGAGGTGCATGCGGCGCAGGCGCTCGGCGGGCGACATCTCGAACGCGGCCTTGAGCGCGTCGGCCATGCCCTCGATGTCGTGCGGGTTGACCAGCAGCGCGCCAGGCTGGAGCTGAGCGGCGGCGCCGGCGAACTCGGACAGCACCAGGGCGCCGAGACCGTCCACCTGGCAGGCGACGAACTCCTTGGCGACCAGGTTCATGCCGTCCTTGAGCGAGGTGACCAGGCAGGCGCGGGCCATGCGGTAGAGCGCCACCAGGTCGCGCCGCCCCAGGCTGCGGTAGTGATAGTGCACCGGCACCCAGCCGGGGGTCGAGAACTCGCCGTTGATCTCGCCCACCAGCTGCTCGATCTCGCCCTTGAGCGACTGGTACTCGGCCACCGCCTCGCGGCTGGGCACCACGATCTGCATCAGCAGCGCCCGCTCGCGCAGCTCCGAAAAGCGCTGCAAGGCGTTGCGGAACGCCTGCAGCCGCTCCGGCAACCCCTTGGTGTAGTCGAGCCGATCGATGCCGACCACCAGCTCGTAAGGGCCGATGCGGCGCCGCAGCTCTCCCACGCGCACCTCGACGTCCTCGGAGCGAGCGGTCTCCGAGAAGGCGGCGTAGTCGATGCCGATCGGGAAGGTGCCGACCCGCACCATCCGGTCGTGCACCCGCACCTCGACCAGGCCCGTGTCCTTGCCCCGGCGGATCTCGGGCTTGTCGAGGAGGTGCTCGACGCAGGACAGGAAGTTGCGGCGGTCGCGCTGGGTCTGGAAGCCGAGCAGGTCGTAGGCCAGGAAGGCGTTGAGGATCTGGCCCCGCCAGGGCAGCTTCATGAAGATGTCGAGCGGCGGGAAGGGGATGTGGAGGAAGAAGCCGATGCGCCGCTCCGAGGTGCGCTCGCGCACGAACTCGGCGACGTGGATCAGCTGGTAGTCCTGCACCCACACGAAGTCGTCGCCGCGGCCGTGCTCGACCACGGTGTCGGCGAACTTGCGGTTGACCTCCAGGTAGGTGTACCAGTAGGCCGGTTGGAAGTCGCAGCGGCTGGTGAGGTCGTGGAACAGCGGCCACAGGATGGCGTTCGAGAACCCCTCGTAGAATCCCTTGACCTCCTCCTCGTTGAGCAGCACCGGCAGCAGGTCGTAGCCGCGCTCGCGGAAGCTTTCCCCCATCAGCGCCTCCCAGGCGCCGCCGCGCTCCAGGGCGAGCCCCGGCCAGCCGATCCACACCCCGCCGCGATGGGAGAGCACCGGTGCCAGGGCGCTCACCAGGCCGCCCGAGCCGGCTTTCACGGTCCACCCGGAGTCCCTTCTCTCGAGGACGACAGGCAGCCGGTTGGAGACGACGAGGAGGCGTGTGGGCGAGGGGCTCAAGGTGCCTGGATTCTATGGCAATCAGCCAGCCCGCGACAGCGCGCCGCGGCCCGGCGGTCAGGCACGTCCTGCGCCGGCCGTGGCTAATGGGGCGCCCCTTGTCATAGCATCGCACTCGTGAGCCTGCGGCACCATCTCCAGGAGGGCGAGCAGATCCTCTACCAGGCATATCCCAGCCGCGTGCCGCTGCTGCCGCCGCTGACCCTGGTTGCGGTGGCCGCCCTCGCCGGCCTGGTCGGCTGGCGCCAGACCGGGCAGGTGTGGGTGCTCTTCCTGGCCGGCGCCGTGGCGGCGGCCGGCCTGGTCATGGCGCTGGCCCGCTACGTGGAGCTCGCCGCCAATCAATACGTGCTCACCGACCGGCGCCTGCTGCGCGTGCGCGGCATCCTCAGCCGCAGCTCGATGGATTCCTATCTCGACAAGATCAACAACGTCGAGACGCACCAGACCTTCTGGGGGCGTATCTTGAACTACGGCGACGTCGAGATCGACACCGCCGCCGAGAGCGGCGCCGAGGTCTTTCCCCGCATCGGCCAGCCGCTCGCTTTCAAGCGCGCCGTCGACGCCGCCACCCTCGCCTTCCACAACGCCGCCCCGGGCCGGCCGGCGCCGGCCGCCGGCAGCGGCGGCGCCGCCGCTTCGTCCGGCGCCGAGCGCATCCGCCAGCTCAAGCGCCTCCTCGACGACGACCTGATCTCGCCGGCCGAGTTCGAGGCCAAGCGCAAGCAGCTCCTCGACCAGATCTAGAAACCTCTTCCTCGGGCAGGTAGGGGCGTCCCCTTCCCCCCGCCGGCACCCCCGATCGCCCGCTTGCGGCGGTCTTCGGCAAGCGCGCTACAATGGCGTGAATGAGCCGTAACTCCCCCGCCGCCGCGACCCTGGGCGGGCTCGTCGAGGAGCTCCGCCAGGACCCCCGGCTGGGCGGGCAGATCGTCCATGCGGCCTACCTGCCGCCGCGGCCGGCGCGTTGGGTGGAGCTCGGCGAGCTCGACCCGCCGCTGCCGCCGGCGCTCGCCGCGGGGCTGGCGCGCGGCGGCGTGGCGCGGCTCTGGAGCCACCAGGCGGAGGGGCTCGCGGCGGTGCGGCGGCGCCGCGACGTGCTCCTCACCACGCCCACCGCCTCGGGCAAGTCGCTGGTCTTCCAGCTCCCGGCGCTGGCCGAGGCCGCCGCCGGCGGCCCGGGACGGGGCTTGTTCCTGTTCCCGCTCAAGGCGCTCGGCCAGGACCAGCGCGGCAAGCTGCGGCGGCTGGCCGAGGATGCCGGCCTCGACGAGGAGCGGGCGGGCTGCGAGATCTACGACGGCGACACGCCCGCGGCCCGGCGTGCGGCGATCCGCAAGCGCCTGCCGCGGGTGCTGATCTCGAACCCCGACATGCTGCACCTGGGGATCCTCGGCCACTGGACCGCCTGGGGGCCGCTGCTCGCCGACCTGTCGTGGATCGTGCTCGACGAGCTGCACACCTATCGCGGCATCTTCGGCAGCCACTTCCACCACGTGCTGCAGCGGCTGCTCCGCCTGTGCAGGTCGGTCGGGGGCGACCCGGTGCTCATCGCCTCCTCGGCAACCGCCGCCAATGCCGGCGAGTTCGCCGCCGAGCTGACTGGCCGCTCGTTCCACTGGATCGCCGAGTCGGGAGCGCCGCGCGAGGGGCGGCACCTGCTGCTGGTCCGTCCCGGCGGCTCGCCCTACACGGCGGCGCTGCGGCTGTTCGTGCGCTGCCTGGACGCCGGGCTCAAGACCATCGTCTTCACCAAGGCGCGGCGCATCACCGAGCTGCTCTACTCCTGGCTCCGCCGCCAGGAGCCCGAGCTGGCGGCGCGCGTCGCCTCCTACCGCGCCGGCTTCCTGCCCGAGGAGCGGCGCGACGTCGAGCGCGCTCTCTTCACCGGCACCCTGGACGGCGTCATCTCGACCTCGGCGCTCGAGATGGGCATCGACGTGGGCGGGCTCGACGCCTGCATCCTGGTCGGCTATCCGGGCAGCATGATGGCCACCTGGCAGCGCTCCGGCCGCGTCGGGCGGGACGGGCGCGAGTCGATCACCGTCATGGTGGCGATGCCGGACGCGCTCGATCAGTACTTCCTCGACCACCCGGAGCAGTTCCTGGAGCGCCCCTGCGAGCGCCTGGTGGTCGACCCCGCCAACCAGCCGGTCGCCCGCGGCCACCTGCTCTGCGCCGCCGCCGAGATGCCGCTCGCGCCGCGCCAGGACGGCGCCTATCTCGAGCGCCATCGGGCGACCGTCGAGGGGCTGCTGCGCCAGGGGCACCTGCTGGCCGCCGCGCCCCTCGCCGCCGGCCGCGGCGGCGAGGGCTCCGCCGGCCTGGCGGCGGCTCCGGCGACGGTCGCGGGCGGCGTCCTAGCCCCGGGAGGTGACGCGGTTCCGGCCGGCGCCGCGGCCGCCGTGGAGCCCGCGACTCCCGAGGTAGGCGTGGAGCCCGCGACCCCCGAGGCAGGCGTGGAGCCCGCGACCCCCGAGGCAGGCGTGGAGCCCGCGGTCCCCGAGGCGGGCGAGATCTTCTGCTTGCGGCGCCATCCGCAACGGCTCGTCAACCTGCGGGGCACCGGCAACACCTTCGCCATCTACGCGGGCGAGCGCCTGATCGGCACCGTCGACGGCGTGCGCGCGCTGCACGAGTGCCACCCCGGGGCCGTCTACCTGCACGCCGGCAGGCAGTACCTGGTCGAGGCGCTGGAGCGCGAGGAGCGGCGGGTGCGCGCCGTGGCCGCCGAGCTCGACTACTTCACCACGCCGCTCACCGAGAAGGAGACCAAGGTCCTCGAGGTGCTGCGCCCGCCGGCGAGCCTCGGCCCCGGCGCGCTGGTGGCCGCGCTGGGCCGGCTCGAGGTCACCGAATGGGTGGTGGGCTTCGAGCGCAAGCGCGTGCACGGCCAGGAGACCATCGACCGGACGCCGCTCGACCTGCCGCCGGTCGAGTTCGAGACCGTCGGCCTGTGGTGGCAGGCGCCGCGCCACCTCGAGGAGACCCTGCGCCGCGCCGGCGAGCATTTCCTGGGCGCCCTGCACGCCAGCGAGCATGCCGCCATCTCGCTCTTCCCGCTGCTCGCGCTCTGTGACCGCGGCGACATCGGCGGCATCTCGTACCCCTTCCATCCCCAGGTCGGCTGCGGCGCGGTGTTCATCTACGACGGCCATCCGGGCGGCGTCGGCATCACCGCGCGTGGCTACGAGGACCTGGCCGGCCTGCTCGAGCGGGTGCTGCAGCTGCTCGACGGCTGCCCGTGCGAGAGTGGCTGCCCGTCTTGCGTCCAGTCGCCGAAGTGCGGCAACGGCAACCGCCCGCTCGACAAGGCGGGCGCCATGCGCCTGCTGCGCCTGCTGCTCGGCCGCGAACAAGCGGCCGTGCCCCCGGTGCCCCCGGTCCCCGTGGTGGCCGCGGCCACAGCAGAAGTGGTGGGCGGGGAGCCGGGGACCGCGGCGCTGGACACGGTCTCTCCGCTGGAGGTCCTGGGAGCCTCGCCGCTGGAGGTCACGGCTTCGGCAAGAGAGGCAGGCGGGGCGCCGGGGACCGCGGCGCTGGAGGCGGCCTCTACGCTGGAGGTCCCCTCCTGGCAGCGCGCCCGCATGCCGGTCATCCTCGTCCCCGGCGCCGGCGACGGGGACGCTGCCGCGCCGGTCGCCGCGGCGCGGCTCTCTTCCGAGCAGGCGCGCCGCCATCGCCAGCTCCCCCGCACGGTGCTCTTCGACGTCGAGACCCTCCGCTCGGCGGCGGAGGTCGGGGGCTTCGGCAACTGCCATCGCATGGGGGTGGCGATCGCCGTCGCCTGCTTCCTCGAGGACGGCGGCTTCGCCAGCTTCGGCGAGCGCGAGGTCCACGACCTGGCCGCGGCCCTGCGGCAGGCGACCCTGGTGGTGGGCTTCAACGTCAAGCGCTTCGACTATGGCGTCCTGGCCGGCTACACCGGCGAGGACTACTGCCGCTCGCTGCCGACCCTCGACCTGCTCGAGGACGTCCACCGGCGCCTTGGCTTCCGCGTCGGCATGGGGCGGTTGGCGCAGGACACCCTGGGGGTCGGCAAGTCCGCCGACGGTCTGCAATCGCTCGCCTGGGTGAAGGAAGGACGGTTCGACCTGGTCGAGGCCTATTGCCGCCGCGACGTCGAGATCCTGCGCGACCTCTATCTCCACGGCCGCCGCGAGGGGTGCCTCGTCTACCACGACCGCCGGCGCGACGTCCGCCTGCGCCTAGCCGTCGAATGGTAGGGAGTGGCGCGGCGGCGGCGGGGCCTCCGAGCGGTCCGGTCCGGCGGCCGCGCCGCTGCCGCTGCCGATGCCCGGCAGCACCTCGCGCGCCGGCCGCGGCCGGCCGACGTGGTAGCCCTGCGCGTAGTCGATGCCGTGGAGGCGGGCCCAGGCCAGGGTCTCCTCGTCCTCCACGCACTCGGCGACGCAGCGGATGCCCAGGCCGCGGGCCATGCCGAGGATGGCGAGCACCAGGTGCTGGCTCACCGGGTTGCGCGCCAGGTCCTGGATGAAGCTGCCGTCGATCTTCAGCAGGTCGATCGGCAGCTGCTTCAAGTAGTAGAACGAGGAGAAGCCGACGCCGAAATCGTCGATCGCCAGCTCGCAGCCCAGCCGCCGCAACGCCTCGACGAAGCGGCGCGCCTGCTCGAGGTCGGTGACCGCCGCGGTCTCGGTGATCTCCAAGGCCAGGCAGCGCGGCGGGATCGCCGCGGCCGCCAGCGCCGCCTCCATCCAGGGCAGCAGCGCCGGATCGGCGAAGGAGTCTCCCGAGAGGTTCACGTCGAGGTGGACCTCCCGGCCTCTCGCCGCCTCCTCGGCGACCAACCGGATGGCGGCCCCCACCACCCAGCGGTCGAGCTCCCGCATCATGCCGAACCTCGCCGCGGTGCCGAGGAACTCCGGCGGCGCCAGCACGCCGCCGCCGGCGTCGTGCAGGCGCAGCAGCGCCTCGAAGCGCGGAGGGCCCGCCTGCCGCGCCGGCCGCAGGTCGATCACCGGCTGCAGGTAGAGCTCGAAGCCGTCGCCCTCGAGCGCCTCGCGCAGGCGCTCGGCGCGCGCCATCTCGGACGACAGCCGCTCCTGCCATTCGCGGCCGCCGTCGAACAGGCGGCAGCGGTTGCGCCCATCGCGCTTGGCCTCGTACATGGCGAGGTCGGCGCGCGACAGCAGGCCTTCGGCGGTGACGCCGTGCTGCGGAAACAGCACGATGCCGATGCTGATGGTGGTGCGCACCGGCTTGCCGCCTACCTTCACGGTGATGCTCTGCACCGCCTCGAGCAGCCGGTGCGCCAGGTGGCGCGCCTCCTCGGCGTCAGCCTGCGGCAGCAGCACGGCGAACTCGTCGCCTCCCAGTCTCGCCAGCACGTCCTCGGGGCGCACCCGGCTGCGCAGCGACGCGGCCACCTTGACCAGCAGCTCGTCGCCGACCCGGTGGCCGAGGCTGTCGTTGATGTGCTTGAAATGGTCGATGTCGCACCACAGCAGTGCGCCGCCGGCGCGCTGCTGCCGGGAGCGGGCCAGCGCCAGGCGCAGCTCGCGCTCGAAGCGCCGCCGGTTGAGCAGGTCGGTCAGCGCGTCATGGTCGGCGAGGTGGCTGAGCTGCGCCTCGAAGCGCTTCTGCTCGCCGATGTCGAGCGCGAACCCGAGGCAGCCGACGATGGCGCCCGAGGCGTCGCGCAGCGGCTCGACGCGGCTGCGGAAGAGACTGGTGCTCCAGGTCTGCTCGAAGGTGGCCGACGCTCCTTCCAGCGCGCGGCGATGCGCGGCGATGGCCGGGATCTCCGCATCCTCGGACTGGAAGAGGCTGAACAGGTCGTGGCCGACGAGCTGATCCGCGGTGGGCGTCAGCGACCTCAGGCCGGCGCCCACCAGCATGGTCACACGCAGCTCCCGGTCGGTGCTCCACAGCAGCGCCGGCACCTGGTCGATCACCAGGCGGAGACGCGCCTCGCTGTCGCGCAGGGCATGCTCGGCCTGGTGGCGGCTGGTGATGTCGAGGCAGGTGCCGATCACACTCTCCAGCTGGCCGGTCTCGCCGAAGACCGGCGCTCCGGACATCATCAGGTGGCGCCTGCCGCCGCGCCGGCCCAGCAGCTCCACCTCGTAGCTCGATATCTTGCCGCTGTCGCGCAGCGCCCGCTGCGCCCGGATGGCGGCGATGCTCTCCGGGGTGAAGAAGGCGTCGTAGCTCTTGCCGATGACCTCGCCGGGGCTCTCGACCTCGAGCAGCTCGCACATCGCCGCGTTGAGGTAGAGGGTCCTGCCCCCGGGATCGACCTGCCACATGCCGACGCCGTTGTCCTCCACCAGCGCGCGGTGGCGGCGCTCCGCCTCGCGCAGCCGCTGCTCGGCGCGGGCGGAGCGCCGCAGCGCCAGCCGGCCCCAGGCGGCGGCGGCGAGGCCGGCGGCCAGGGCGCCCGCGAGAGCGGCAAGGCCGTATCCAGGCGCCGGCGGCGCGGCGCTCCACAGCGCGGCTGCTGCTGGCGAAGCTGCTGCGAGAAAGGGGTTTGCGAGCACTGGCGAGGAGGGCCGTCCGGCGCGGCAGTGTACCATGGCGGGCGGGGAGGGCGACCGGCATGCGGGTGGTGATCACGGGCGGCTCGGGCCTCATCGGCAGGGCGGTCGCGGCGCCGCTGGCGGCCCGCGGCGACGAGGTGATCGTGCTGTCGCGGGAGCCCGAGCGCGTGCGGGAGCTGCCCGCCGGCGTGCGCGCCGCGCGCTGGGACGCGCGCACGGCGGCGGGGTGGGAGCCGCTGCTCGACGGCGGCTCGGCGGTGATCAACCTGGCGGGCGAGGGCATCGCCGCGGGCCGCTGGACCGCGGAGCGCAAGCGCCGCATCCGTGCGAGCCGCCTGGACGCCGGCCAGGCGGTGACCGAGGCGGTGCGCCGCGCGGCCGCGGCCGGCCGGGCGCCGGCCGTGGTGCTGCAGGCGTCGGGGGTGGGCTACTACGGCGACGGCGGCGACCAGGAGCTGGGCGAGGACCACCCGCCTGGCAAGGATTTCCTGGGCGAGGTCGCCGCCGCCTGGGAGGCGGGCACGGCGGAGGTCGAGGCGCTCGGGGTGCGGCGGGTCGTGCTGCGCACGGGCGTCGTGCTCGACCGCCGGGGCGGCGCGCTGCCCAAGATGCTGCCGCTCTTCCGTCTCGGCCTCGGCGGGCCGCTGGGCAGCGGCCGCCAGTGGTTGCCGTGGATCCACGTCGCCGACGAGGTGGGAGCGATCCTCCACCTGCTCGCGGCCGGCACCGCGCGCGGACCGTTCAATCTCTGCGCGCCGCGCCCGGTCGGCAACCGCGACTTCGGCCGCGCGCTCGGACGCCAGCTCCACCGCCCCGCGGTGCTGCCGGTCCCCGCGCCGGTGCTGCGGCTGGCGCTCGGCGAGGTGGCGGACGCCCTGCTGCGCAGCCAGCGCGCCGTCCCCCGCCGCCTCCTCGCCGCCGGCTACGCCTTCCGCTTCCCGGACCTCGCCGCCGCCCTCGCCGACCTCCTTCCCTGACCCAAGCCGTAGGGGAGGAAGTCCAAGCCACCTGGCTATTCCCAGCGCTCTCTCAGGCTGGCGGCAACCGCCTCGCGCAGCGGCGCCGGCGTGTAGACGCGGTAGCGGTCGATGCGCGCGAGATGGCGGATGAACTGGCTGGCGCGCTCCATCGGCTCGAGCGAGCCGTCGAAGCGGCGCACCAGCACCCGGATGCGGCCCCTGCCCATGAGGTGAGGGTCCTTCGCCGAGTTCGAGAGCAGCAGGTTGCCGCCGCCGAAGCGCTCCACCAGCCCGGGCACCAGCGCCTCGAAGCGGTCCTTCTCCTCGCGGCTCAGGTGCTCGCGGGTCTCGAACGCCAGCGGGAAGTGCTCGCGCGCCGTGACCGCCCGGGCGTGCGGGCTCTGCGAGCGCCGCATCGTCGTCCAGATCGAGACGTCGTCCTCGCCGACGAAGCGCTCCGGGTCGCCGGCCCAGCGCCGCCCGGTCTCCGCGAGCCAGGCGTTGAAGTGGAGCTCGAGCGCCTTGCCGGTGACGTTGAAATAGACCTGGGTGAACATGTAGTAGCGCGCCATCACCAGCGCCTCGAGGGCGTGGACGCCGCCCTCCTCGACGCCGATCCCCCACTCGCCGCGCTCCGGGTCCTCGAGCGGCAGCATGGTGTCGAGCAGCCGCTCGAGGTCGTAGCTGCCGTAGCGCACGCCGCAGTAGAGGCCGTCGCGCAGCAGGTAGTCCATCTTGTCGACGTCCAGCTCGCCGGACACGACCTGCGCCAGCAGGCGGTGGCCGGCGCTGTCGCGCGGTCCCCCTTCGCGGCCGGGGCCGCCGCCGAGCAGGCGGATGACGCCGGCCGTGGTCAGCCCCTCGCCGTGCCGCGCGAAGATGCTCTCGATCTCCGGGGCGGAGATGAGCCGCCGGGTCATCTCCTCGTGGTCGATGGCCTCCTCGAACAGCTCCTCGGCCGAATGGCTGAACGGCGCGTGCCCGAGGTCGTGCAGCAGGGCGGCGGCCCGCACCAGCCGCCGCTCGGCCGCTCGCGGCCCGGCCGGCAGCAGGCCGTCCCCCTTGCCGCACAGCGCATCGTAGACGCGCCCCGCCAGGTGCATGGCGCCCAGGGCGTGGCTGAAGCGGCTGTGCTCGGCGCCGGGGTAGACCAGGAAGGTGAAGCCGAGCTGGTGGATGAAGCGCAGGCGCTGGAAGGGGCGGCTCGCGATCAGCGCGGCTTCCAGCGCGTCCGCCCGGATGAAGCCGTGGACCGGGTCGCGGATGGAGAGCACGCCGGCCGCTGCCGCCGTCAGTTCAGCTCGTGGTTGTCGGTGAGATGGCGGAAGGGCCGCAGCCGGTCGATCACCTGCTGCCGGCTGCGCAGGATCGACAGCACCGACAGCCCGCGGTCCGGTAGCGCCTCCTGCAAGAGCTGCTGCTTGCGCAGCGGCGGCACGTCGAGATCGGCGGCAATGCGGTTGACCAGCTCCTCGAAGACGCAGCGCTCGGCGAGCTCCTCGAGCTCCTGGTCGCCGAATGGGAAGCGCTCGCCGAGCTCCGCGGACAAGCCGTGCAGCAGCGCCACGATGCCGCTGCGCACCGCCATGATGCCGGCGTCGCGCTCGTTGAGCCACGGTTCCTCGACCGGCTCGACCAGCGCCTGGCGGTAGGGCTGGCGCTCGTCGGCCACCTCGCGCCGCAGCCGGAAGCGGAACTCGCCGTGCAGCAGGATGTTCGAGCAGCCGTCGGGCAGCAACTCGGCATCCAGCAGCCGTCCGGCGGTGCCGCCCGGGAAGACCTCGGGCAGGCCGGCGACGTCCCTGCCGGAACCGGGCTTGAGCAACACCACGCCGATCCAGCGGGCGTCCTCGTCCTGCTCGATGACGTCGCGCACCAGCCGGCGAGAGGCGGGCTCGACCACGTGCAGCTTGAGCTCGGTGCGCGGGAAGTGGACCACGTCGGCCAGGGGGAAGAGCGGCAGGCGCGGGCGATGAGGTCCTGGCGTCATGAGGCTCATGATACAGCGCCGCGGCTGTGGCAGAATCCACTTCCGCGGCCGCCCCGTCGCCGCATGCGCGCCGGCCCGGCCGCATCGATCAGAGCCAGTCAGAGCCAGTCAGAGCCAGCAGAGCCAGCCAGAGCCAGCCAGAGGAGGCATGAGCCATGCCGCGATCCCAGAGCCGCCCGGCCGCGCGCCCCGCCGCTCCCCGCCGCGAGCGCCGCCGCCCCGAGCGGGCCGCCGCCCCCCGCCGCACGCGCCGCCGCAGCGAGCGCCCCGCCGCCCCCCGCCGCGCGCGCCGCGGGCCCGAGCGGGCAACCGTCCTTCCCATCGCCGCTCTCCGCGCCGCCCGCACCGCCGCCGCCCTGGCGCTCCTCCTGCTGCTCGCCCCGGCGCTGCTTGCGCGCGAGGACGCCGGCGAGGCCATCGCGAGAGGGGACGCCGCCTGGAACCGGCGCGCCGAAGGCCACGTCGGCGCCCACGCCAGCCCGGGGCCGATCGGGGAGGCCATCGCCGCGTACGAGCAGGCGTTGAAGCAGCAGCCCGAGCGTCTCGAGGTGTACTGGAAGCTGCTGCGCGCCCAGCACTACAAGGGCGACTTCGTGGCGATGACGCGCGAGCAGAAGCAGGCGGTGTTCGGTCCCGCGCGCTCGATCGCCGAGGCCGGCCTGGACCTGCTCGCCCGCAAGGTGGGTGGCCGCGAGCGGCTCGACGCGATGTCGCCGGCCGCCGCCGCCAAGGCGCTCGCCGGCGTCCCCGAGGCGGCGCCGCTGCATCTCTGGGCGGGCATCCACTGGGGGCTCTGGGGCGACAACTTCGGCCGCCTGGCGGCCGCCCGCCAGGGGGTGGGAGACCGCTTGCGCCGCTATTCCGAGGTGGTCATCGCCATCGACGAGCGCTTCGAGCACGCCGGCGGCCACCGGCTGCTCGGACGCCTGCACACCCTGGCGCCGAAGGTGCCCTTCTTGACCGGCTGGGTGGACCGCGACAAGGCGGTGGTGGAGCTGCGCCGGGCGGTGGCCCTGGCTCCCGACTATCCCCTCAACGCGGTCTTCCTCGCCGAAGCCCTGCTCGAGTACCAGCCGGCCCATGCCGCCGAGGCGCGCCAGCTGCTGCGCGCGGTGGTGGCGCGGCCGCCTGACCCGGAGCGGCCGGTCGAGGACGAGGACGCGATCGCCAGGGCCAGGGCGCTGCTGGCGAAGCACCCCGGGTGAGCGCATAGGAGATCACCGCATCACCGGCAGCTCCTGGATCTCGACCCCGGGCGCGAGCCGCTGCGACACGTGGCCGGCCTGGCTGAGCGCCACGGCGGCCAGCAGCAACGCCGCGGCGAGCGCCAGCCGGCGCAGCGCGCGCGGCAGCCACCGCGCCGCGAGCAGCAGCAGCGCCGCCGCGCCGCAGGTCAGCTGCAGGCCCTCGCTCCACAGGACGGTGCGCAGCTCCTGCGGCAGCAGCAGCAGGTAGGCGAGCAGCGCGATGCCGCCGGCGGCGGCCGGCCAGCGCGGTCGCCCCGGTGAGAGCAGCTCGCCCGCGGCGAGCAGCAGCGCCAGCCGGCAGCCGGCCAGCAGCGCGAAGCGGAGCTCCGAGCCCGCCGGCCCGTCGCCGGCGCGCATCAGCTCGCCCGCCCAGGCCGCGGCGGCGCAGGTCAGCAGGCCGAGCGCGGCGGCCAGCCGCTCGCCGGCGCCGCCGAGCCGCGCTCCCGCCAGCGTGGTGATCAGGGTCGTGGCGACGAGCGCCGGGGCGAGGAGAGCCAGCAGCCTTCCCGGCGTCGACTGCAGCAGCGGCACCAGGTGGGCGGCGATCACGGCGTCGGGATTGCGGTTGGCGAGCGCGAACGCCGCGATCAGGCCGGCCAGCGCCAGCGGCAGGGCGGCGAGCCGCCAGAGGAGGCGGTCGCGGTCCGGTGCGGCGGCGTCCCCGCCAGGCGCGCCGGCGGCGCCACCGTCAGGGGGAGGGGGCAGCGGCACCGGCGGCGGCGCCGCCGCCGCGGTCTGCGCCAGGCGCCAGGGCACGGTCGCCTGGGACCCCCAGGCGACCAGCAGCACGAACAGCAGGAGAGCGTCGAGGAGCATGGGATGAGCTTCGACGGCCTGGCGGCGACCCTCGACCTTGAAACCGGGCCATCCAGCCTACTTGCGGCGACCGGCAAGGAGTGCAGACCGCCCGGTCCCAACCTCCCGCCGTCGCGAGCCGTTCCACCCCAGGCGCTCGACCGCCGGCGCACTGGCCGGCAGGCGGCGCAGCAACTCCGACGGCGAGGCGCCGAGCGCTGGGATCGGCAGGTCGGGCGCGATCTCGGCCAGCGGCGCCAGCACGAAGCGGCGCTCGGCGAGGCGGGGGTGGGGAAGCGCGAGCTCGGGCGCCGTCGAGCGCAGGCTGCCATAGACCAGCAGGTCGATGTCCAGCGGCCGCGGCGCGAACCGCGGTCCCGGCCGCCGTCCGGCCGCCAGCTCGAGCGCCTTGGCGATGGCCAGCACGGCCTCCGGAGCCAGCGCGGTGCTGCCGACGGCGGCGGTGTTCAGGTACGCGGGTTGGGGCGGGCCGCCGACTGCGGCGCCGCGATACAGCGAGGCGACGCGCAGCCCGCCGAGGATCTCGCGCAGCCGCTCGATGGCCTGCCGCAAGACCGCCTCGATCTCGCCGGGACCTCCCAGGTTGCCGCCCAACCCCAGCGCCACCAGGGACGGAGCCGGGCGGCCGGGGTCGGCAGGAGCCGGTGCCGGGCCGCCAATGGCGGAACGCGCCGTAGCCGGAGCGCCAGGGTCGGCAGGCGCCGGAGGCTCTTCAGTCCTCGTCGTCGATGTCCTCTGCCGCTTCCTCGATCTCGGCGCCCTCGAGCTCCGGAGCCGCTATCTCGTCCTCCGCGATCTCGATGGGCTCCTCTTCCTCGACCTCGATCGGCTTGACGACTTCCGCTTTGCGCCGGCGGCGGGAGGCCTGGGCCACTGCCGGCGACTCGGCCTGGGAAGCGTTTTTCTGATCGGCGCCGCATTTCGGGCAGATCGCCTCGGGCTTGCCGAGGTCGTAGAACTTCGTCGCGCAATTGAAGCACTCGTGCTTGATTCCCAGCTTCAGCTCAGGCATCGCTTACTCCAGAGGGCGGCAGTCCCGGCGGGGGCCGGTTCAGCGGGCGCGAAGCTAGCATCCGACCGGGGGGCTGTCAACCGCGCCGGCGGGGGCGCCGGAACCGCGGGCGGGGCCGCGCCGGAACCCCAGGCGGGGCCACGCCGGAGCCGCGGGCGGGGCCGCGCCGGACCGGCGTGCCGGCGGCCGCGCCAGAGCCGCAAGCAGAGAGGCGCCGGCGCGCCCCGGCGCCCTCCCGGCGCCCTGTCGACCGCCGCCGGCGAGCTTGCGCGAGGGGGTGCTGACGGGCTACGATGGGAGGTCCGGGATGGCAGGGTCGCCCCGCTTTCCCTTCTCCCAAACGCCTGGTCAAGGGAGACCTGCCATGAGACGACACGGACCTCTTTTCGCCTTCGCGCTCGTCCTCGCGGCCCTACCCGCGGCAGCAGCCCTGCACCGCACCACTCCGCCCCCCGATCCGATGGCCCCCGGACTGAGCGGGGCCGAGCGCCTGCAGGCGCTGCTCGTGCGGGTCAAGCTGCAGCAGAAGCAGGTACGGACCATCGAGGCGCGCTTCGTGCAGCACCGCGAAAGCGCCATGCTCATGGCCCCCGAGGAATCGACGGGGACCTTCTCGTATGCCGCACCCGACCGCGTGCGCTGGGAGTACAAGGCGCCCAAACCCATCACCGTGGTGATCCGCGGCAGTGAGATGACCACCTGGTACCGCGACCTCAAGCGAGCGGAGACGCTGAAGATCGGCCGATACTCCGCCCAGGTCTTCAAGTTCCTCGGCGCCTCCGCCAGCATGGACACCCTCCTCGACTACTTCACCGTCGAGCTCACGCTGCCGAAGCAGAAGGGCGACCCGTACCGGCTGAAGCTGCTCCCGCGCTACGAGCGCATGAAGAAGCGCATCAAGTCGATGCGTGTCGACATCGATGCGGAGCGCTTCTTCCCCAACCACCTCGAGTACCAGGAGGCGGACGGCGACACCACTGCCTACGACTTCAAGGATTTCCAGTGGAACCCGCCGCTCCCCGCGGACCGCTTCGCCCTGCAGCTGCCGCCGGGCGTCGAGACCCGCGTCGTCGACCTCGGCAAGGACGCGAGGTCGCAGGGGCGCCCGTAGCCCTCACCTTCGAGATCCTGCCGGCCGCCGCCGGCGCGCCGTCCCGCGGCGCGGCCCGCCTCGGCCGCCTCGCCACGCCGCACGGCGCCGTCGCGACGCCGGCCTTCATGCCGGTCGCCACCCTCGGGGCGGTCAAGGGAGTGACGCCCCAGGAGCTCGCCGCCGCCGGCGCTCCCATCCTGCTCGCCAACCTCTATCACCTGGTGCTGCGCCCGGGCGTCGACACCGTGGAGCGCCTGGGCGGCCTGCACCGCTTCACCGGCTGGACCGGGCCGCTGCTCACCGACAGCGGCGGCTTCCAGGTGTGGAGCCTCGGCCATCTGCGCACCGTCGACGACGGCGGCGTCACCTTCCGCAGCCACATAGACGGCGCCGCCTGGCGCTTCACGCCGGAGGCGGTGGTCGCCTGGCAGGAGCGGTTGGGCGTCGACATCGCCATGGCGCTGGACGAGTGCCTTCCCTGGCCGGTCAGCCGCGAGCAGGCGGCGGCTTCCTGGGAGCGCACGCTGGGCTGGGCGCGCCGCGCGCGCGTCGCCTGGCGCGGCGGCGGCGGCCTCTTCGGCATCGTGCAGGGGAGCGTCTTCCACGACCTGCGCGAACGCGCCGCCGCCGAGCTGGCGGCGCTCGAGCTCGACGGCTACGCCATCGGCGGCGTGAGCGTCGGTGAGCCCGCGGCCGACCGCCGGGCGGTGGTCGAGCGCACCGCCGCCGCCCTGCCGCCGGCGCGCCCGCGCTACCTGATGGGAGTGGGCTATCCGGCGGACATGCTGCACGCGGTCGAGCACGGCGTCGATCTCTTCGACTGCGTGCTGCCCGCGCGCAACGCCCGTCACGGCGTGCTGTTCACCCGCTCGGGGGTGCTCAAGATCCGCCACGCGCGCTTCCGCGACGACCCTCTCCCGGTCGATCCCGCCTGCGGCTGCCCTTGCTGCTCGCGCTTGTCGCGCGCCTTCCTGCATCACCTGATGCGCGCCGGCGAGCTCACCGGACCGGTGCTCGCGACGCTGCACAACCTGCGGTATTACCTTGACTTTATGGGCGAGCTCCGGCAAGCTATCGCCCTCGGTGCGCTGGCGGACCTGAAGGCGCGGCTCGCCTTCTCTCTGGATCCGGCTGATCAGTCCGCTTCCCCCCGATCCCCCAGACCAGAGGAGCTCCTGACGCAGGCGAACCGGCAGGCCTGCCGAGACGACGACTCATGACCCAACAGAGCCCGCTGCTGCAGCTCGCGCCGTTGTTCCTGATCTTCGTGCTGTTCTACGTCCTGATGATCGTGCCCATGCGCAAGCGCCAGAAGGCCGTGCAGCAGCTGGTCGAGAACCTCAAGAAAGGCGACCGCGTGATCACCAACGGCGGGCTGTACGGCGAGGTCGCCGCGGTCAGCGGCAGCACCGTGGTGCTCAAGATCGCCGACAACGTCAGGGTCAAGGTGGCCAAGTCGGCGATCACCGGCCTCGAGCCGGACGCGGAGAAAGGCGGTAATCCATGAATCGCAACCTGCTCTGGCGCGGCGTGGTGATCCTCGCCTCGATCGTGGCGGCGGCGGCCGCCGCCTACCCGCCAAAGGAGAAGATACGCCTGGGCCTCGACCTGCGGGGAGGCATGCACCTGGTGCTGCAGGTCCACACCGAGGACGCGCTGCGCGCCGAGACCGACGGCGACATGGAGCGGCTGGTGCAGCAGGTCAAGGAGGACACCCAGGGCAAGCTGCAGATCAAGCTGCAGCGGACCGGCGACAGCCGTTTCGTGGTGACCGGCCTGTCTCCCGACGACATGACCGAGGCGCTGCACGCCGCCGACCGCGCCCTCTCGCGCTTCAACCGCAAAGAACAGGCCGGCAGCATCACCTTCGACATGCTGCCCGGCGAGGTCTCGAAGCTGCGCGACCAATCGGTCAACCAGGCGGTGCAGACGATCCGCAACCGCATCGACCAGTACGGCGTCACCGAGCCGGTGATCCAGGCCGCCGGCGGCGAGCGCATCGTCGTGCAGCTGCCGGGAGTGGACGACTTCGAGCGGGTGCGGGCGCTGATCAAGAACACCGCCTTCCTCGAGTTCCGCATCACCGTCTACCCGAAGGACGGATCGCACCCCGCGGCGAGCCGCGAGGAGATCCTGCAGCACTTCGGCGGCAAGCTGCCGGACGACGTCGAGATCATCCAGGGCACCGACCAGCGCGGCGACCGCGACAGCGGCCCGCCGCAACCGCGCTTCTACGCCGTCGAGAAGCGCCGCACCGTCACCGGCAGGGACCTGCGCACCGCGCGGCCGGCGCAAGGCAACATGGGCCAGCCGATCGTCGAGTTCCACCTGACCCCGGACGGCGCCAAGGCGTTCGCCACCTTGACCGGCGAGCACGTCGGCTCCGGGCTGGCCATCGTCCTCGACGGCCGGGTGGTGTCGGCGCCGGTGATCCGCTCGCAGATCCGCGACTCCGGCATCATCGAAGGCAGCTTCACCCAGAGGGAGGTCGAGGACCTCTCGACCGTGCTGCGCTCCGGCGCGCTGCCGGCGAGCATCACCTACCTCCAGGAGATCACGGTCGGCCCGTCGCTCGGGCGCGACTCGATCAACGAGGGGCTGCGCGCCGGCGTCGTCGGCAGCGCGCTCGTGGTGCTGGTCATGCTGCTGTACTACCACCTGAGCGGCGTCAACGCGATCACCGCGCTGGTGCTCAACGTGCTGCTGCTGTTCGGCGGCATGGGCCTGGCCAACTCGACGCTCACCCTGCCCGGCATCGCCGGCGTCATCCTGACCATCGGCATGGCGGTGGATGCCAACGTGCTGGTGTTCGAGCGCATCCGCGAGGAGCTGCGCGCCGGGCGCACCGTGCGCTCGGCGATCGATCAGGGCTTCGAGCGGGCCTTCACTTCCATCATCGACACCCACGTGACCACCCTGATCTCGGCGGCGTTCCTGTTCCAGTTCGGCACCGGCCCGATCAAGGGCTTCGCGGTCACCCTGACCATCGGCCTGCTGGCCTCGCTGTTCACCTCGGTCTTCGTCAGCCGCTGGATCTTCGACCTGGTGCTGTCGCGCCGCAAGGTGGCGGCGCTCTCCATCTGATGGCCCCTGGATGAACGCCTCGGAACGCAGGAACGGACGAGCAGAAGAAGCATAAGGAGCGCGGCATGCGGCTGCTGGGCGACACTCACATCGATTTCATGAAGTACCGCAAGTTCTGGATCAGCATCTCGTTCATCCTGATCGCGGTCTTCTTCTTCGCCGTCTTCACCATTCACTTCAACCTCGGCATCGACTTCGCCGGCGGCACGCAGATGACCCTGCGCTTCCGCGAGCGGCCGCAGGTGGATCAGCTGCGCTCGCTGCTGTCGGCGGCCGGTATCAGCGACGCCGAGATCCAGCGCTTCGATCAGGAACCCTTGAACGAGGTGATCATCAAGACCCCGGTCACCAAGGGTTCGGAGGAAGGGAGCCGCGAGCGGGTGGTGGCCGCGCTCAACCGCCGCTTCAACCTCGAGCAGGGCGGCAAGCTGGACGCGAACCAGGCCGGAGCGGACGCGCTCGGCCAGCTCCTGGCCGCCGCCGATCCCGACCACGTCTCCGGGCAGCCGGCCGCCGCCGCCGCGCCGGGCGCGAGCCCGGAGGCCGCCCGCTACGCGGCGGTCGGCGACGCGCTGATCAAGGAGCGCCGCAAGGAAGGCCTCTTCCACGACTGGAACGCGGTCGCGCGCACGCCCGGCCTGAGCCCGGCGGCGCAGGCCGCGCTGCGCGCCAGGGCGTATCTCGGCGATTACGCCGTGCTCGGCGTCGAGAACGTCGGGCCGCAGATCGGCAAGGAGCTGACCCGCCAGGGCTTCTGGGCGGTGGCGCTGTCGCTGATCGGCATGCTGATCTACATCGGCCTGCGTTTCGAGCTGCGCTTCGGCATCGGCGCGGTGATGGCCTCGATCCACGACGTGCTGGTCACCCTGGGGCTGTTCATCGTCATGCGGTTCGAGTTCAACTTGACCACCATCGCCGCCTTCCTCACCCTGATCGGCTACTCGACCAACGACACGGTGGTGATCTTCGACCGCGTGCGCGAGAACATGCGCAAGAATCGCCGCAAGCCGCTCATCGAGGTGATGAACGAGAGCATCAACCAGACCCTGTCGCGGACCATCATGACCGGCGGCCTGACCATGCTGACGGTGGCGGCGCTGCTCGCCCTGGGCGGCGACGTGCTGCGCGGGTTCGCCTTCGTGATGACCATCGGCATCATCGTCGGCACCTACTCCTCGGTCTACGTGGCGAGCCCCTTCGCCCTGCTCTGGGAGCAGCTCTTCGGCAGCAAGTCGCGCATCCGCGGCGAGGGGGCCCAAGCCGCCGCTGGCGGCGGCGCCAGGACATCCGCCGCTGGCGGCGGCCGGACGTCCGCCGCGGCCGGCGGCCAGGCCAAGACAGGGGTCGCCGCCGGTGGCGCCAAGACCGCCGGCGCGTCTCCTCGTACGCCGGCCACGCCGGCCACGCCCGCCAGCTCGCAGCCGGCCGCGGGGTCGACGCCTCGCCCGCCCCGCGCCGCGGCCGGGCGCCGCCGCTCCGGCCGCCGGTAGCCGGGGGGCGGCCGGACAGATGAACCCGTCCTCGCGGCAGGTCGTCGCCGTCGCCAGCGTCCTCGTCTCCTGGACCGGAGCGGCCGCCGCGGGCGCACCTGCCGCCCCGGGTGCGGGCGCACCTGCCGCCGCCACGGCCGCGCCCGCTGTCACCGGCCTGGCCGCGCCTGCCGCCGCGGCCGGCGCCGGCGACCACCAGGCGCAGGCGGAGACGGACGAGTACACCCGCTACGAGCTGCTGCAGCCGGACAGCTCGCAGTTCCACATCCTCTTCGAGGTGACGGCGACCAGCCCGGGCGCCACGGCCTATTTCAACCCGATCCGCAAGGGCAGCGAGGCGAGCGGCGAGGCCGTCGTCGACCGGTCGAGCGGCAAGCGGCTGGCCTTCGAGGTGGTGAACGCCGAGCAAGCGCGGCGCTCCGGCCTGCCCGACGCCGACGCCGGCACGAGCTACCTGCGCATCCAGCTGCCGCGCCCGGTGCCGGCCGAGGGCGGGGTGCGCCTGCTGATCGAGAAGACCTACAAGGACCCGAAGAGCTACTACCGCCAGGGGGCCGACCGGATCGTCTTTGCGAGGTCGCTGGGCATCCGGCGCAACGCCGTGGTGCTGCCGGCGGGCTGGGAGCTGGTGTCGTGCAACATCCCGTCCCAGGTGCTCCCCGAGCCCGATGGGCGGACCGCCGTCTCCTTCATGCACGCCGGCCCCGCGGCGGCGCTGGTCAAGATCGAAGGCAGGAAGCTTCCCGCTCTGGCGCCCGGCGGTGTCGCACCTCGCCTGGCTGAACCTGGTGACGCTGCACCTGCCTTGGCGGAAACCGGCAGCGTGGCGGGTCACGGCGAGGTCGCAACTCCAGCACCCGGCGGTGCACCCGGGGCGGGCAGCCCCGGGGCCGCTGCCGTTCCAGCCCCGTCAGCCCCCAAGGGAGATCGGCCGGCGCCTTCCGAGCGCGCCCACCAGGACCGCACGATCGTCTACTTCCTGCGCCAGCCGGAGAGCCACGCCTTCGACCTCTATCACGATTACACCGAGAGCCGGGCGGGGACCGACAAGTACCTGAACGTGGTGCGCAAGGGCAGCGCCTCGTCGGCCCCTTCGGCGCGCAACCTCGACACCGGCGAGTCGCTGCGCGTCGAGACGCTGCGCGGCGAGGCGCTGCGCCACGCCGGCCTCACCGCCGACGAGCTGCGCGAGGTGGCCAGCGCCGGCGGCGAGATCGCGCCCGACGCCGAGGTGGTGATCGCCCGCTTCCCGCGGCCGCTGCCGGCGGGCGAGAGCATCCGGCTGCGCATCGCCGAGACCTACACGGACCCGCGCAGCTACCGGCTCGAGGGCGACCGGCTGGTGTTCGAGCGCAGCTTCGGGCGGCCGCGCAACGCCGTGCTGCTCCCCGCCGGCTGGATGCTCGGCGCCAGCACCATCCCGGCGACGGTGTCGACCAGCGCCGACGGCCGCATCCGGCTCGACTTCGTGAATCCTCGGCCTGACGAGATCGCCGTCTCGATCTCCGCTCGCAGGCGCCCTCCCGGGTAACGCGCTACTCACCCCCCGGGGCGTCGGTCTTTCTTTGGTAGGGAACGGTTGGGACGGCGAGCGGATGAGCAACTGAGGTGCGACGGGGAACAGGGGTTGCCCTATACTTGTTTTTCCGCTTGAGCGCGCCCGCTGCGGACGGGCCACCCTTGGCATGCCGCCCACCTCGACCAGGAACCTGACGCCACCGGTGCCGGCCCATGGCATGGTGCGGCTCGACGAGATCGTCTCCTGCCTGCAGAGCCATGGGCGCAAGGTCGATCCCGAGTTCCTGGAGACCGTCCATCGCTTCTCCTCGGAGATGCACCGCAACCAGGTGCGGCAGTCCGGCGAGCCCTACCTGATCCACCCGCTCAACGTCGCCTGGCTGCTCGCCGACCTCAAGTTCGACCAGACCTGCGTCGCGGTAGGCCTGCTGCACGACGTGCTCGAGGACACCCTCACCACCCGCGAGGTGCTGGAATCCACCTTCGGGCAGGAGATCGCGGAGCTGGTGGACGGCGTCACCAAGATCAGCCGCCACGAGTACGTGCGCCGGGACGAGGCGCAGGCCGAGACCTTCCGCAAGATGATCCTGGCCTCGGCCAAGGACATCCGGGTGATCCTGGTCAAGCTCGCCGACCGCCTGCACAACATGCAGACGCTCGAGCACCTGCCGGCCGAGTCCCGCCGCCGCATCTCGCGCGAGACGCTGGAGATCTACGCGCCGATCGCCCATCGCCTGGGCATGGCGCGCGTCAAGGGCGATCTCGAGGACCTCGCCTTCTTCTACCTCTACCCGCACCAGTTCGCCGAGCTGCATTCGAAGATCGCCGAGAAGATGAAGCTCGCCGAGGCCTCCATCCACCGCATCCGCAAGCGCCTGGCGCAGAGCCTGGAGACCGCCGGGCTCGATGCCGAGATCAGCTTTCGCGTCAAGCGCTACTACTCGATCTACGAGAAGCTGCGCCGCCAGGGCATCGACATCTCGCAGCTCTACGACTACCTGGCGTTCCGCATCGTCACTGCCACGCTCAAGGACACCTACGCCGCGCTGGGCATCGTGCACCAGAGCTGGCGGCCCATCCCGGGCCGCTTCAAGGACTACATCGCGATGCCGAAGCGCAACCTCTACCAGTCGCTGCATACCACCATGGTGGGCGACGAGGGGCAGCCCTTCGAGGTGCAGATCCGCACTCGCGAGATGGAGCTGATCGCGGAGGAGGGCATCGCGGCGCACTGGCGCTACAAGGAGGGCAAGGCCGAGCCGCGCCAGAGCGACCCCAACATCGTGTGGCTGCGGCAGCTGCTCGAGTGGCAGCAGGACATCCAGGACCCCCGCGCCTTCTTGACCACGCTCAAGGTGGACCTCTATCCGGACGAGGTCTACGTCTTCACGCCGAAGGGCGACGTGCTGTCATTCCCGCGTGGCGCCACGCCGCTCGATTTCGCCTACCGCGTGCACACCGACCTCGGACACCACTGCGCCGGCTCGCGGGTGAACGGCAAGCTGGTGCCGCTGCGCACCCCGCTCACGAACGGCGACATGGTCGAGATCCTGACCAACCCGAGCCGCAACCCGAGCCGCGACTGGCTCAACTTCGTCACCACCTCGCGCGCCAAGTCCAAGATCCGGCACTGGCTCAACACGCAGCAGACGCAGCGCGCCACCGAGATCGGGCGCCGCCTGCTGGAAAAAGAGCTGCGCAAGTTCGGCATCGCGACCAAGAAGCTGCTCGACAGCCCGGCGCTTGCCGCCTACCTGCAGGACGAGGGCATGGCGAAGCTCGACGACCTCTACAGCCGCATCGGTTTCGGCAAGGTCGAGCCGCGCCAGGCGCTGTCGCGCGTGCTCGGCGACGACCTGCCGGCCGAGCCGGCGGCCAAGCCGGGGCGCCTCCGCCAGGCGGTGAGCAAGATCCTCCCCTTCGGCGCCGGGCCGATCACCGTCAAGGGGCACGGCGACCTGCTGGCCTACCTGGCGAAGTGCTGCAACCCCCTGCCCGGCGAGGAGATCGTCGGCTACATCACCCGCGGCCGCGGCGTCTCGGTGCACTCGGTCGACTGTCCGAACGTCAAGAACCTGCTCTACAACCCGGAGCGCGAGATCGAGGTCCAGTGGGACCGCGAGCGCGAGAGCGTCTACCAGGTGTCGCTGCAGCTAGAGACCGAGAACCAGCCCGGCATCCTCGCCCGCCTGACCGAGGTCATCACCAAGGCCGACAGCAACATCACCCAGATCGAGGCGGAGACGCATGAGACCGGCCGCGCCTCGGTCGGCATCGTCTGCGAGCTGCGCCACAGAAAGCAGCTCGAGAAGCTGATGCGCGACCTGCGCGGGGTGGCTGGGGTGCTGCGCGTCGACCGCCAGATGAACGTCCCCGGCGGCCGCGAGGCCGAAGCGCTGCCCTGATCGCGGCCGAGCCGCGGCCGGCCGAGCCTGGCGCTGCGCTCGGCGCCGGCGCCCGCCAGGGCCCTGCCTCACATGATCTGACTGGGGGATTGATTGCGCGGTCGAGGGTCTAATCGTTCGCGGCGCCGGCGGCCTCTTCCGGCTGCCAGTGGCGCGCCGGTGCCTTGACGATCCGCCCGCTGCGCAGGCAGCGCGTGCAGACCGCGACCCGCCGCACCTTGCCGTCGATCAGGGCGCGGACGCGCTGCAGGTTCGGCTCCCAGGTGCGCGAGGTCACGTTGTGCGCGTGGCTCACGTTCTTGCCGAACACCGTGCTCTTGCCGCAGACGTCACATTGCTTGGCCATGGGTTCCTCTTTCCGTCGATCGGCCCCGGTGCCTCCGCGTGGGGCAGCGCATGGTACCACAGCCGTGCTGCCAGGGCGCCTTCGCGGCTCGCTGCCGTCGCTGCCGGGTTGATCTCAAGTTTTTGAATGACGCCGGGTTACCGCCCAACCCGCGAGGGCCCGGCGAAGGCCGCGCAACGCCTCCGGCCGCGTCCGCTGCGCCGATGGTAAGTCGCGGTCGCTCAATGGCATAGCGGCTCGCGCCGGGCCCCTTCTTTGATGTAGAGTTCGTACACTGTTCCATATAGCGATGGATGCATGAGCGCCTTGACACCGGCACTTTTTCCTGGTAGCTTCCAGCGAAGCTTTAACTAAGTGCCTCTAACTTGCGGTGAACGCAGGGCTTTACTGGGGGGAGTCCGAGACGTGGCCTTGTTCTCGCGCGGGAAGAAGGGGATCGTCGGCCTGGACATCGGCAGCTCCGCGGTGAAGCTCGTGGAGCTGACCGAGCGCAAAGCCGGCGAGTTCCATCTGCAGCGGCTCGGCGTGGAGCTGCTGTCGCCGGAGGCGATCGTCGACGGCTCGATCATGGACTCCTCCCTGGTCGTGGACGCCATCCACAAGCTCAACGATCAGACCCGGGTCAAGAACGCCAACTTCGGCACCTCGCTGTCGGGCCACTCCGTCATCATCAAGAAGATCCCGCTGCCGGCGATGCCCCCCGAGGAGCTCGCGGAGTCCATCCAGTGGGAGGCCGAGCAGTACATCCCCTTCGACATCAACGACGTTCGCCTCGACTACGAGATCCTCTCGGAGGGCGAGCCCGGGCGCGACAACATGGACGTCCTCCTGGTCGCCGTCAAGCGCGACAAGGTCAACGACTACGTCTCGGTGA
>Ga0307479_10000884_pt1 | contig 27043 bp, 16 predicted proteins | sample atmos_gasesECM4C_FD_203743 | JGI IMG/M metagenome (GOLD analysis project Ga0307479, IMG submission 203743) | Hardwood forest soil microbial communities from Morgan-Monroe State Forest, Indiana, United States - atmos_gasesECM4C_515 | ecosystem: Environmental > Terrestrial > Soil > Temperate... | reverse complement strand
TTTGCGCCAGCTTCTTGCCCGCGTCCCGCACGGCTTTGCCGTGATCGTCTTTGGGCATTCGTTTGTCGAGGTCGTCGATCTGTCTCTTCACGCTGTTCATCTGATTGATGGCTTCATCCACTTTGCTGACCTGGTCGCGAACCTGGAGCAGCAGATCGAGTTGTTTTTGCAGGTCGGCCTGGTCCACCTTCTCGCGTGGATCTTCTTTCACTTCGAGCGGCTGCGTGTAACTCTTGCCATGCACCGTGAGCCGCACCTGGTAATTGCCCGGCACTGCGATTGGCCCGGTGTTGCTGCCGGCCCACAGAATCGCGCCGGGAACCCTGGTCGAATCTTCATAGCGCAAGTTCCACACGAAGCGATTCAAACCAGCATTGCCGGTTGGATTCTGGGGAACCTGTCGGAAGAATCCCTCACCTGCTTCTTCGCTTCCTCCTTCGGTGATGGTCGGCTGCTTCGGCGGAAATGTGCGAATCACTTTCCCCGAGGCGTCAAGTATCTCCACCGTCACGTGTTCCTCTTTGGGCCTGGCCGCCGGAACTTCGCGCGTGGCCTCACTTTTTTGCGCTTCGGTTTTGGCTCCGGCGGGAGCGTTTGTCTCTGGGGTTCCGGCCGGCTTCGCCGCTGAGGCTTCTTCAGTTGCGGTTGCAGGTGGCTGAGCTTCACCTTCGGGTTTGGGCGGATTGAGCGCGGTCTTTAATGTGTAGTAAATGATCGCTCCGGCGGGAGGATTCTGTCCCGCAGTTCCCCCACGCAGGCCGCCACCAAAGCCGCCGCCGCCAAAGAATCGATAAGCGATAAAGGGCTTGTAAACGTGCACGTCTTCGTTGGACTGCGCCGGCTGGTACTCGCGCAACGGAGTGATGTCGTCGAGCACCCAGAAGGCGCGACCATGAGTCGCCACCACCAGGTCACGATCCGTGACTGCCAGATCGCGCATGGAGCTCATGGGCAGGTTGCGTTGCAGCGAGCGCCAATGAGTGCCGTCGTCGAAGGAGAAATATACGCCAATCTCCGTAGCCGCATAGAGCAATCCTTCCCGTTTCGGGTCTTCGCGAAGACCACGAACCGTCGCACCCGCCGGCAAGTCGCCGCTCACGCGCTTCCAACTCTTCCCGAAGTCGGTCGTCTTGAAGGCATAAGGCGCCCAATCGTCGCTCTCGTGACGATCCACCGACACATAGGCGGTTCCCGCATTAAAGTGCCCAGGTTCGATTAAGCTGATCCGGCTGTAGTGCAGGATCGGCCCATTTCCGGGATCGGGAAGATCTTTCGGCGTAACGTCAGCCCAATTCCTTCCGCCATCGGTGGTGATGTGTACAAGTCCGTCGTCGCTGCCGGCCCAGATGGCGCCTGCCTGTACCGGCGATTCGGCAATCGTGAAGACCGTCGCATAGTACTCGGCGGCGGTGTTGTCCTGCGTGATCGGACCGCCGGATGACTGCTCTGTGCGCTTGTCGTTGCGCGTGAGGTCAGGGCTGATCTCCTGCCAGTGATAGCCGCGATCGGTGGTCTTGAGAATCAACTGAGCGCCGTAATAGATCGTATTGGGATCGTGTGGAGAGATCGTGATGGGCGCAGTCCATTGGAAGCGGTACTTTAGATCGGCGTCGCCGTGTCCCATCGGATTCAGCGGCCAGGGATTCATCTCGCGTTCTGTGCCGAGCTGTTTGTTGAACTCGGTGATGCTGCCTCCGTAGGAGCCGGCATAAACAAAGTTTGGGTCGGACGGATAGGGAGCGATGTATCCGCTTTCTCCCCCGCCCACCGGATTCCAGTCGGTGCGATCGATCCCAAAATGGTTCGTGGCGCTCGCGATTCCCACGCTGGTGTTGTCCTGCTGCGAGCCGTAGATGTGATACGGGAACTGGTTATCTACGATCACGTGATAGAACTGCGCCGTTGGCTGATTGTCCTGCGAAGTCCAATGCAGGCCGCCATCGGTGCTGATGTCCGCTCCACCGTCGTTGGAGTTGATAAGCCGTTTCGGGTTGGTAGGATCGATCCATAAGCCGTGATTGTCGCCATGCGGTGTGGTGAGCTGGGTAAACGTCTTGCCGCCGTCGATCGAGCGATACGAACCGGTGTTGAGGATGTACACCACGTCAGGGTTCTTGGGATCGGCGAACAGATGCGTGTAGTACCAGGCGCGCTGGCGGAAGCGACGGTCCTCATTGACCAGGCGCCAGTGTTCGCCGCCATCGTCCGAGCGATACAATCCGCCCTTGTCAGCTTCGACCAGTGCATAGACGCGATTCGGCTCAGCGGAAACCGCAACTCCGATGCGTCCAAGAACTCCCGGAGCAAATCCGTTGCCCTTAATCTGTGTCCAGGTGCTGCCGCCGTCGGCAGAACGATAGAGTCCGCTTCCGGGACCGCCACTCACAGCCGAGTACGGCGTGCGATACGCCTGCCACAACGCCGCGTAAAGGATGTTGGAGTTTGAGGGATCGAAAACGACGTCAATGGCTCCGGTCTGATCGTCTTTATATAGAACCTTCTGCCAATTCTTGCCGCCATCAGTAGAACGGAAAACGCCGCGCTCGGTATTACGGCCGTACGCGTGCCCGAGGGCCGCGACGAAAACGATGTCCGGGTTTTTCGGATTTACAGCCAGACGTCCAATGTGCCGCGTGTCTTCGAGCCCGAGCGAATGCCAGGTCTTGCCGGCATCCGTGCTCTTGTACATCCCGTTGCCCTGCAGGATGTTGTTGCGGATGCAAGCTTCGCCGGTGCCGACATAAACCACGTTCGGATCCGACTCGGATACCGCGATCGCGCCGATTGAGTCAAACTTTTCCTTATCGGACATCGGAGTCCAACTGATGCCGCCGTCGGTTGTCTTCCACACTCCGCCGCCGACGCTGCCGAAATAATACGTATCCGGTTCGCCGACAACGCCCGTAACCGCAAGCACGCGGCCTCCCCGGTAAGGTCCAACTAATCGCCAGGTCAAGCCCTTGAAGAGGGGATCTTCCTCTTCCTTCTTGGCCTCATCGCCGCTGGGCGCGGATTTATTTGCCGCGACATTAGTCTGTTCGGGTGCATTCTTCTTTTTCGTTGACTTCTGCGCGGCGACAAAGGATGCGAACAAAATCAGCAGGCAAGAAAGAACACACAGGCGGCGTAAGGCAACGTTCATTAGCAGGCTCCAGTAAGAGGAATTAAGACCGAACATGCTAAGCCTTTGTGTGGAAAAGGGAAAGACCGGCGGTTTTCCGGGTCGAACAGGACAAAGCGGATTACTGGCCTCAATTCCCGGCACCGGGAATTGCTTTTTATCGTCCGATTTTGCGCGACATGGCTCTGGCCAATCGATCACCATATAACGGTTCATAATTGTTCCGTAGAGACTCGAATTTTGTCGTCTTGAGCGGAGGAGGGTTCCCGCGCGTTTCCGGGGGCACGCCGAGCGCTGCCATTGCGCTCGGTGGGTCGGGCGCGGGAGACCGGAGTCAAAAGACCTTGTGTTTGTCTTTTTGAATTCACCCTATACTCCGACATAAGGTGTACGCGATGTCATCTGTCCTAACCGTGCCCACGACCCCGCCATTGGATCCTCGCGTTCTGTTTCAAGGCGCAACCGACAAAGTCCGCGTCACGCTGCTGACCGATCCTCCCGGACTGGTGAAGTTCTCCGGCTCGGAAAGGACCCATGTCTCCGTTCATGTCGGGCAGTCCGTCCTGATGACCTGCCGTCATGACGATATCTCCCATACTGGAACTGCGATCCATGGAGACATCGATATTATTCCGCCGAACCTTCCCGCTTCCTGGGAAATGAAGCAGCGCGATACCGCCCTCGTGGTGGGCCTCGCGCCTGAGCTGATGAGCGTTGCCGCCGAAGAACTTGAGGCTGATTCCAGCCGAGTGGAGATCAGGAGCAAGTTCCAGGCGCGCGACGCGCGCATTGAACACATCGCCTGGGCGCTCAAGGCAGAGATGGAGAACGGCTATCCCGGCGGTACGCTCTACCTCGACAGCCTGGCGACGGCCATGGCCACGCAGATCGTGAGCCGCCACAGCTCGCTACAAATCGCTGTCAACTCGTACGTTGGAATCTCCAGCCGCAAGCTCAAGCAGGTGCTCTCCTTTATCGAGGACAATCTGGGCTCGGATCTTTCCCTGCTGGCGATCGCCGGCGTCGCCGGACTCAGCGTCTCCCACTGCAAAGTTCTGTTCCGACGCGCAGTGGGCGTGCCCATCCATCAGTACGTGATCCGCCGCCGCGTCGAGCGCGCCGCAGCGCTGCTGCGCAACGGCGAAATGGCCGTAAGCCAGGTCGCGCTGGCGACCGGATTCGCGCATCAGAGCCATCTCGCCAGCCATATCAAGCGCGTGTTGGGAGTTTCGCCCAGAGAGCTTCGGCAGTAATGCTCACTGGTTAACACGAAGGTCGCGGAGAACTTCGTGTCCTTCGTGTTCGCTCTTGCTGTTGGTTTTCGCCGTCCGAATCTGCTCGACAACGTCCAATGCTGAGCGACCCATGCGCCTGCGTCGGTGCAATCTTGCACTGTTCGTTGCAGCTGGGCGCGTTACCGCACCGCGCAGGGGTGCAGGCGCGCTCATGCTACTTTCCGAATCGGAGGACCAGACATGAATGCCGAACGCAACAGCTCAGCGGTGAAGCCCAGCGCGGCTCTCGCTATCTTTTGGGGCGGCATTCTGTGCGGAATCCTTGACATCGCCTATGCGTTCGCTCTGTACGGTTTGCTCGGCGTGCGCCCAGCGCGGCTTTTGCAAGGAATCGCCAGCGGAATCATGGGGCCGGCCGCCTTTCGCGGAGGGTTCGCGACCGCGACGTTTGGACTGGTTCTGCATTTCTTCATCGCCTATGGCGCGGCCACCGTCTATTACCTGGCCAGCCGCAAACTCCATTTCATGGTGCGGCAGGCGTTTCTTGCCGGCCTCCTCTATGGCGTGGCTGTGCACGTGTTCATGAATTTCGTGGTGATTCCACTGTCCGCGGTCGCACACCGGCCGCTCAATTTGGGAATATTCGTCATCAATGGGTTCGAGCACATGTTGCTGGTCGGCCTGCCAATCGCACTCGCCGTCCGCCGATTCTCCGAGCGGCCATTTGCCGACATATTGGTAGAAGCAGTTCCGGAAGCCGGCCCTAAGGCAGCGCGCGCCTGAGTTCTCATAAGTCTCCGCGCCCGAGGGCGGCTCATCAGAACCGCCCTTTTTTGTCCCGCTGTCACTTCAACCGCCTGCCGATGAGTCGATCACCAGATTGCTACCCTCGGAGAGGAGCCGCCGAGGAGCAAACAAGATGCATCGGACATTCCCTGCCCGCGTAAAATCAAACCCATGGAAGATCGCCGTCCCATGCGGTTGACGGAGCAGGTAAAGGCTGCGGGTTGAGCGTCGAAGCTGAGTCCGGCGGTGCTGGACAAGGTGCTTGGGAAATTAGCCCGGCAACACGACGAAAATCTGCTGGTCGGCTTCGAGACCGCCGACGATGCCGCCGTGTACCGCTTGACGGACGATTTGGCCTTGGTGCAGACTGTCGATTTTTTTACCCCGATTGTCGATGATTCCTACACCTTCGGCCAGATTGCAGCGGTGAATTCGCTTAGCGACGTTTATGCAATGGGCGGGGAACCGATGACGGCGCTCGCCATAGTCTGCTTTCCTGATGGCGGCGACGTTGAAGTGCTCGGTCAGATGTTGGCCGGCGGCCTCTCCAAAATGCAAGAAGCAGGATGCATTGTCGCCGGCGGCCACAGCGTGCGCGATCCCGAAATGAAACTGGGATACAGCGTCACCGGATGCGTGCATCCCCGGAAATTCTGGTCGAATGCGAAGGCCAAAGCCGGCGACGCGCTGGTGCTCACCAAACCGATTGGAACGGGAGTGATTTCTACTGCCATCAAGCAAGGCAAAGCCCGACAGGAATGGATCGACGGCGCTGTGGCTTCCATGACCAGGCTGAACCGACGTGCGGTCGAAGTAGTTCATCAGGGCGGCTTCACCGTTCATGCGGCAACAGACATAACCGGCTTCGGCGTAATCGGCCACGCACGCGAAATGGCGCTAGGCAGCGGCACGACGATTCGCATCGAAGCCAGGCTCATTGAACTCTTGCGCGGAGCCTTGGAATGCGTGCACGCAGGATTCATTCCTGGCGGCTTGAAGAACAATCGCGAATTCGCCGAGAGCTGCGTCAGCTACTCCGGAGACATTCCCGACGACTTAAAAACGCTGCTCTACGATCCGCAAACCGCCGGCGGCTTGCTGCTGTCGGTCCCAGGCGAGATCGCGAAGGGCCTGATCGCCGCCATGGAAGTTGCGGGCGTACCTGCGGTGCGTATGGGCGAGGTGCAGCCGAAGGGCGCGAAGACGATTGAAGTGGTGTGACGAGTTGCATTCGGCGATCGGCGTTCGGCCAATCACGCTGAGGTCTTGCCCTTGACGCGATAGAAGAATCGGCGACATCGTAGCGGACAACCTAGCGGCTGAACGCCAAGTGCCGAATGCCGACCGCCGGGTTTATCCTATCTCGTCATGCCTACCGCAACCCGAGTCGATCCTCTCTCTTATCTCGGCGATCAGATTAATCAACTCAAAGAAAAAGGCACGCATTTCAAGCTGCGCGTCCTTGAAGACGAGCAGGAGCCGGTGTGCACTTTCGACGGCAAGCGAGTCATCAATCTTGCCTCGAATAACTATCTGGGATTAGCCACTCATCCGAAGCTGCGTGAAGCCGCGCTGGATGCCATCAATAAGTATGGCGTGGGCTCTGGGGCGGTACGCACCATTGCCGGCACCATGCGCATTCACATGGAGCTGGAGGAAAAGATTGCGCGCTTCAAGAGCGTGGAAGCCTGCGTAGTCTTCCAGTCCGGATTTGCGGCCAATGCTGGAACGGTTTCGGCCATTCTGGGCAAAGAAGATTTCATCATCTCCGACGAGTTGAATCACGCGTCGATCATCGACGGCGCGCGGCTGTCGCGGGCGAAGATTCTTGTCTTTCGCCACAAAGACGCTGCACATGCGGAAGAACAGCTCGCGTCCATAAAAGACCAGCCCGGACGTAAGCTGTTGATCACCGACGGAGTCTTCTCCATGGACGGCGACATTGGGCCGCTCCCCGCGTTGTGCGACGTAGCGGAGAAATACGGGGCGATCATGATGGTCGATGATGCGCATGCCTCCGGCGTACTAGGGCGTAATGGGCGCGGGACCATCGACCACTTCAAAGTTCACGGACGCGTGGATGTTCAAGTGGGAACGCTCTCAAAGGCAATAGGTGCGCTCGGCGGATATGTCTGCGGCTCGCGCGATCTGATCGATTTCCTTTACCATCGCGCGCGCCCATTCCTCTTCTCCACTTCGCATCCGCCTTCGGTTGCCGCAACCTGCATTGCCGCTTTCGATGTCCTCGAACAGGAACCGCAATTGATGGAGAAACTCTGGGAGAACACCCGCTATTTCAAAAAGGAACTCGGTAACCTAGGATTCAATATCGGAGGGAAGAACACTCCTGCCAGCGAGACGCCAATCACGCCGATCATCATCGGCGAAGGCAAGCTGGCCATGCAGTTCTCGCGCGAGCTATTCAACGAGGGTGTCATGGCAACAGGCATCGCGTTCCCCACGGTGCCGGAGGGCAAAGCGCGCATCCGAACCATCATGACCGCCACCCACACTCGCGAGCAGCTCGATCAGGCGCTGGAGATACTGAAGAAAGTGGGCAAGAGGCTGGGAATATTGTGAGTTCCTCCACGCGGAGACGCAGCCTGCTGCAGGCTTGTCCAAATTAAGCGACCCAGGCCTACAGTCAGGAACAAAATTGCCTGATAAATCCTTGCACCTGGTCGCATCCAGATCGGAAAACGCGCGCTAAGTGTCGCGGGCAGAAAAGATAAGCACGGAAATTCCCGTAAATCCCTGCACGGTTCCCTGCTGCGGAGTAGAAATCTGCTGGTTTTGGGCAGAGACTGCAGAATTCGCCGCTCACATTGAAGAAATTCGCTGCGAGATTCCCTGCTGCAGGGAATCTGCCGGCGTCTTGGAGTGTCCTTCCGCTCGGTTTTGCACCATCTTTTGAGTGGGCACTGACTGGCCGGCAGCGGCGAGGGATGGCGGTACATGGGCTATGGCTTGTGGTTTCGGTGAACCTGATCGTTCTTTCGCCCCGCGAGAATCCGATTTTTCCACCGCTCTCTCCACAGCGAACGCTGCTAATATCGGCGCCATGGCCGCCAAAGGTCCATCCAAACGGGCAAAGAAGTATTTGAAGCTGCTCAGACCGGGAGAAGAACAGCGCTCGATGTCCACTCTGAAGCTTCGTCTGCTCAAAAAGCTCAAGTGCACGTTGAAATATGAAAAGCTGGCCTGGTCGAGTGGGGCGCAGCTCGTTGCCGGAGTGGACGAAGTAGGACGCGGCGCTCTCTTTGGGCCGGTCGTCGCTGCTGCGGTCATCCTCAAACCTGACTATCGCATTCGCGGCCTGCGCGATTCCAAGCTGCTGCTGCCCGAGGTTCGCGAGGTTCTGGCAGAGCGCATTCGCGAGCACTGCATTGCCTATGCGATCGCATCTGTCGATGCAACACGCATCGACGAAATCAACATTTATTGGGCCTCGCTTGAAGCTCTGGCGATGGCGGTGAAGAAATTGGATCCGGCTCCGCATCACGTTCTCGTGGATGCTCTCAGGATCGATGTAGAATGCGGCCAGACCAAGATCATCCATGGCGATGCATTGAGCTGTTCAATCGCTGCCGCATCAATCATCGCCAAGGTCGAACGCGATCGCTGGATGCGCGACTTTGATACCCAGTATCCGCTTTACGGCCTGGCTTCCAATAAAGGCTATAGCACTCCCAAGCACAAAGCTCTTCTGCGCGAGCACGGACCCTCACCTTTGCATCGCCAGTCATTCGCGCCAGTTTGGATGTCGCAGGCCGAGCAAATGCCGGATCTGTTCACCGAACTTCAGCAGGAAGCTGAAGAGCCCGTCGAAGTTGAAACAAGCGATCTGGCATCGGTCGAGTCTTGATTCAACTGCCTACTCGCCTTCACAAAAACTCCAGGTGAAATTTAGTCAGCCGTGTGCCTGAGGCATCGGTCACCAGTAACACGATGCGGTCGTCTGGACGAACCTCGCCCAGGTCGAAGCTCACCCGATAGATTCTTTCATCGGAGGATTCGTCGGCGGGAACGCCGATCATCGATTGCCGCGTTGGCTTCACGCTGCGCATTTCCATTCCGCGGAAGATCTGGACGCTGAAGTGCATGTCCAGAAGAAACTCTTCCACATTCTTTGCGCAATCAAATGGCATCGGTTCTGAATTGGCGAAGTTGTCTCTTGCGCTCACTGTCACGCGAAAGGTCATGACACGGGGCAGAACGCGCACAGGGTGTCCTGCGCTGTCGAGCAAGACCGGCCGCTTGTCCTGCACCCGCAGGGTCCAACCGGCGAATGCTGGCGCCTCTGCGCTGGCCAGCATCTCAACCACGCGATGCGAAGGCTGAAGCAGCAGCGCATCTGTGCCCAACGGAATGCGTGAGCGCAGGTGCCATGCACCACCAGGATCCAGCACCATCGAGCGATTCAACTGTGCGTTGGACGGAAGCATCGCGATTGCGAGTGCCAAAAAGGCGATGCTCAATAATTTGAGAACGCGGTTTCCCGGAGGAAGCATGGTGCACCGTGTGAGAAGCAGAGCTGCTTCTGGTTACACTTGGATGTCATTTTGAGCAGGGAAAGATGCTGCGACTTCTGGTGGTAACCGCACATCCCGACGACGAGGCCGGAGGGTTCGGAGGCACGTTGCTCCTGTACCGGCGGCGCGGGATTGAAACTTATGTCATCTGTTTGACCCCGGGCCAGGCCGCTCGCAACCGTGGCACGGCGCGTTCAGACGACGAACTCTCCGCCATACGCAGGCATGAGTTCGCGGAAGCTTGCAGGCTGCTTGAAGTTCCGCACGGGGAGGTGCTGGACTTTGCCGATGGCAAGCTGGATCGCACAGACTTTTACGGCATGGCAGAGAAGTTGACCAGGCGCGTGCGTGAGATCAAGCCTCATGTAATGCTCACCTTTGGTCCTGAAGGATCAATCACTTCGCATCCCGATCATTCGATGGTGTCGCTGGTCGCCACTACTGCTTTTCATTGGTCCGGCCGCACGAATCGCTTTCCGGATCAATTGAACGAAGGACTTCAGCCGTGGATAGCCCAGAAGCTCTATTACGCAACTTCTCCGGGAGTGCTGCCTGACCGGGAACAGGTGTCACTCTCGCCATGGACGGCAGAGATCGATATCACAGAACACTTTGAGACTAAGCTCGCCGCATTCAAAACGCACACTTCGCAGAATCCACTCTATGAGCGATTTGCAGGAAACATGCGCCGTTTTGGTCCGCGCGAGCTGTTTCATCTGGCTGCTGTGAGTGAGCCGCGCGAGATAAAAAGAGAGACCGACTTATTTGCAGGAGTGAAGGAAGAGATTTCATAATTCTAAAGCGCTCGCCGCCACCGCGCCAGGTTCCGATCAAAAGCACGGTCAATCACTCGATTCCGAATTACGCAATTAGCTGGATCCTTCCTAGTTCCAGTGTTTGAGGCGATCCCAGACTTGGGGAAGTGGCTTCTTGAGTCCATGACAGAGCCAAATCGTGAAATGCTCTTCTGACATGCTCCACTCGGGCGCTAGCGTCGGTCCCTCATCGTAGCTGTTGCACCAGCGCTGGACGTCTTCGCGGTCCCACTGCAACAGAATCAGACTTTCGCCCGTATATTCTCGCGGCCCCCAGTAGTAGTAGTTTTGATGGGCGCTGATGGCTTTGGGCAATCCGTACTGTGGGCCGAAGAAGTCAATCGCGCCGGCTTCTCCGTAGTTGCCCGCAAGTATTCCCGTTTTGGAGCGAGCCTCAGGAGGCATCGAGGTGTACACTCGCGCGACGGCTTGCACCATCTCCGGCCATCCAAACTCATCGCTGAAGTGCTGAGGAAGCGGACCTTCGTGAGCAATTTCCGTTCTGGGTGGCTTGACTCCAAACTTCTCCAGATAGGGGCCAATCTTTTGTGGCGGAAGAATGGGAAGAGCCAGCGGCAGCAGGGCAAGGTCGAGCGCGAAGATCGCCAGTGGAAGCGCCGCTCGCAGCCAGTAGAGCTGCTTCTTCGTCGAAGTAATCCGTTCCCACGCAACCCCGCCCGCCGCAAACAGCATGGGGTAGATAGGAGTGAGGTAATAGTCCTTTGCGTGCAACGCCATCATCACCACGAGAAAGGCGAGATATGTGACGCCCAGCAGGCGATAGCGTTTACCGTAACGGTGAAAGAGCAGAAAGCCCAGGCCGACGGCCCAGATTGTCACGCTCAGCGGATTCATCCTCATAATCTGTTGCTTGATAAAAGGCAACGGAGGCAGCTCGATGTTCTTGTGCATCTTCCTCACGTTGCTCAGATCGACATACGTAGGAAAGTTGTGTCGAACTTGCCAGAGGAAATTTGGCAAGGCCAGCAGCACGACGATTCCGACAGCCGTCCAAAACCATTTGTCGCGCAACCAGGCGCGTTGGCGCGTGGCCATCAGTCCGCAGACCAGCGCGACGATGAAGAACACCGTCGAGTGCTTATTCTCGACACCGAGCCCAAGCAACACGCCGCACCATAGCAGCAGCTTCGGTTGATTGCGGTTTATCGCGAGCAGCAGAACGCAGATGCATCCCATCCAAAGCAGCGGCTCAAAGGCATTCATCGAATACCGCGTTGTCTCGCCTACGAATGCCGGGGCGAGCATCACCGATCCACAGGCCAGAAGGATAGCGAAGCGTTTCCCGCCGAGCTCTCGCGTAATGAACCCGGTCAGCAGCACGTTGCCTGCGAAAGCGAGAGCGGGCAGGAGGCGAAGAGCGTGCAACGACGTGCCAAAGATTGTCCGGCTGATCTTGAGCAGAAACGACGACAGTGGGGCAAAGTCCACATAGCCCCAGGCGAGGTGATCGCTGGTTGCGATGAAATAGAGTTCATCGCGAAAGTAGCCATAGCGCCCGTTCGTGCACATCTGGAGGAGAAATGCGAATATCGCGAAAGCGGCCGCGATTTCTATCCCGCCGGAGGGGAAGGGCGCTCGATCAGCTTTCGCTGTACTCGATCGGAGCTCTGTTGTTTGCGACATCGAGGTCACGTCGCGACGATAGCGGAAAGGCCGGCCAGTGACAACTCTGTCCCGACCCAGCAGAAATTAAGCCGTGAGATCAACGCGGGTTTCGTTGTTTCTAACGCGGCAGCAGTTTCCAATACCTAAGAAACGCCATCTAAGCGAGAGAGGTAGTAGAGATGGCTCACAACTCCGGCACACCGAAACCTCTCGTTCCCTTCGAACCGCAGCAAGCGACTCCGCTGGATCTATACACGCCTGCCCACGGCAATGTCTTGGCAATTATGGCGGAGAGTGGGAAGCACCGCGAAGAACCGCACCGCGACGGCGAGATCATTGAAGACGACCCCTCGGTTGTAGCTACGTTGCCCGTGGATCATTCGGTTGTGGACCAGACCGGCCACATGGATCACCATCGCAAACCCATCATTTCGATCCACGGCAAAGATGTGGACGAACACGAACTCGATCAGAAAAACGCCGCTTAGCCTTACATCATTTCTCGCTTGGTAATCGCAGCCAGGGTGCGGTTGCGCTCGTACTCTGTACCGATCGAGTCTGCGGCCTTGATATAGGCGTCACGCAGCGCGCCTTGCATTTCATAACGCTGGGCAGCTTCGGTCAATACGCGAGCCTTCTCGTAGTCAGTGCCGATCTTTGTTGTCTCAGCGATGATCCTGCTTACGGAATCGTTGCCGAGCTTGTGCACCTGCATGAGCGCAATTAGGTCGCGCGAGCGCTCATAGTCAGTTCCAATAGAATCGACCAGCTTCAGATACGTCGCAATCTGCTTCTCATCGAAGTTGTGCGATTGGCTCAGTGCCAGCAGGATCCGGGACTTCTCGTAGTCGGTTGAAATCGAAGATGCCGAGTCGAGAATCCTGCTTACGGCCTGCGGGCTCATCTTCTGATGCTCCATCAACGCCAGTAGACTGCGCGAATGCTCGTAATCTGTGCCGATCGAGCCAGCGAGATCGAGATAGGTTGTGATTTCGCTTTCATCGAAGGTGCTGAGGCCTGCGAGAGTCGTGAGAATTCGTCCCTTCTCGTAATCAGTGCTGATTCCCTTCGCCGATTCGAGCGTCGCTCGCAGAATTTGCGGTGAAAGGTTTGGCCGTTTCAGCAATTCGATCAGAACACGTGAATGCTCATAGTCGGTATGCAGCTTGTTGGCGCCGCTGAGGAAAGCCGCGCGCTGCGATTCGTCATTGAGGTCGTAACGCTGGGCAATGGTTAGCAAAACCTGCGCGAGGCTGTAGTCGGTGGAGATTTCATTTCGGGCTTGCTCGAGAGCTTTTACCAGCAGTGGTCCCGGCAAGGTGGCGTTCTCGAACAGCTTCATGAAATAAAGCTGCCGGACATAATCGCTCTGGAGTTGAGTAATCTCGGTCAACACGGCTTGCGGCCCGTCTTTGGCAAGCAGAGCCGGAACGCGGGTGCTTGCGGAGAATCCGCTGACTCTCTCCAGTTGCAGCAGGAAACTCGAGAACCAGGTGTGAGCGGTGGCATCGAAGTCTCGCGGGGAGCCGTTGACTTTGTAGCTGAAATTCAATTGCCCGTTAGCGCCGGGTTCGACGCGCAGTCGACGAAGGTCATCGCCGGTGCGCTCGTTGACCTCAAAGTATCCGCCCGGAGAGATGCTCTGAATGGCGGTAGCTTCTGCGTTAAAACGCACTACACCGGAGGAGTGGGCCTCGATGCTGCATGTGCCACCCGACCAAGATGCTGTCCAGGTGCGATAGCCGTCGTCGTCGCTGTGACTGCTGATATTCGTGTGCTGCACGCCCTCGCCGGCGAAGCAGTCGAACGGCGCGGAATTTGACGAGTCCTTAGTGTTGTTGTGGTATTCGAAGCTTGCTGGATATTCGGCGGCGCTAACTGGTTCGTGAGGTTCTGCCGGAGCGAGTGCGGGTTCGGGAGGCGGAGCGGGCGTGAGCATGGAAGGCGTTTCCTGATCGTCGGCGGCCGGGGCAACGGGCGCGACCTGAGCTGCTGGAGCCGCACTTGGCGCTACTTTGCTTACCGACGGCGCCGGAGCAGGACGTTCCTGCAGTCTGGCAGCAGCAAGCGGCAGGGCCAGCGCAGATACTGCCAAGCTCAGAATGACCGCTGCGCGTAGGGGAAGCATCCCATGCTGGACGCGCGGATTCAACAGGGCGAGCATGCGTCCTTCGAGTTGAGACCGGCGCGCCATGGCCAGAGCGGCGGCTGGTTGCGGCCGGCGCAGCGTCGAAACGATCTCCAGTAACTCATGCGCGTAATCAGACGCCGCTGTTCCGAAAGACAAGACATAGTCGTCACAGGCGCGCTCGCGCTCGCATCGCATGGCTCGCGCTGTGAGCCAAACCAGCGGATTGAACCAATAGATCGCCGCAGCGATGCCGGCGAGGAGCTGGGTAAACCCATCGAGTCTCTTGATGTGCGCAAGCTCGTGACACAGCACCGCATTGCGCCGAGTCTCAGTCCACTCACCCGACTGCGGTGAAAGTACGATCTTAGGATTGAAGACGCCGGCAGCGATGGGCACATCCAGCTCGGAGCTGGCCAACAGCACAACTTCCCGCCGGATGCCAAGGTCCCGACAAAGCCAACGCAGGCGTGAGCTGAGAGTAATCGAATCCACAGGCTGGGCGCGATTGACCAGCGCTCGCAGACGCACTTGAATCAACAGCAGCCTAATCAAGCAAGTGGCAAAACCCACGATCCACAGCAGCACCAGACCTTGTTTCCAGTTCACTCTTGCAAGCGTTGGCTTTTCAGGTGAGGAAAAACCGGACGGCGCCCCCGTCTGCATTTCGTGAAGGGCCGGTGCAGACGTTCGCGATGAGTCCAGATTCGCCGCAGGTTGTCCCAATTCGGGAGCTATGTCTGCGGTTGATTGCGACTCGTGAGATGACAGGGCAGCGACAGGCTCTGCCACAGGAATAAAACCGGGCTCCGTGGGGCGGGGAAGTACTGAGAGTCGCAATTCCGGTAGCATGCTGGCCGCGATCGGAAGGAGCAGCGCGCTGGCGATGGCCACGGAATGAAGAAAGTGGCGCAATGACGCTGAACGCTGACGCATGAGCTGAGTTACTGCAAGAGTGAATAACAGTAGCACCGAACTTTTGACGAGAATCGAGAGCAACCACGGAAGAAGTTGTCCCAATGCACCAGCCATGGTTGAGAGCATCAGCGCCCCTCCTGTTTTGCTGCTTGAATGGCCTGAAGCAGCCGTTGCCTGTCTTCTTCCGGCAATCCCATTTCGGGCAATTCCATCAGCGCGGCCGCCGCGTCGGCTGCCGATCCTGAGAAGAAGGTCTTCACCAGATGTTGCAGAGCTGAGGTTCGAGCCTTGTTGCGGTCGGCAGTCGGACGATAAACATACTTGAGACCGTCCTGTTCATGCCGCAGATAGCCTTTGTCTTCCAGAAATCCCAGTGTTGCCCGCACGGCCGAATAACTGGGCGGATCGGGAAGCTCGGAGTGCACCTGGGAAACTGAGGCGCGCCCCAGCCTGAACACGATGTCCATAATCTGCCGCTCGCGTCGCCCCAATTCCCATTGCGTGTTCCGGGTCATCGGCCCTCCTTCTCGACATGCTAGCTAACTAGCACATGCTAGTACATTAGCAGCAATTGTCAAGGACTTTCTCGGTCGAGCTCCGAACTTATGGAACTTAGACTTCCTTTTGGGCAGGGAGTGAGCGGATCACAGCCGGGGTAGCGAGTGTGTCCGGTTGCGGCGAGACTCTGCTCTGATCTGGCGCCCAGGAGATGCCACTGAGCCAGAGGCCAGCCATGGTCCGGACCACGTCTTCGATGTCATAGCTCTGATATCGAGCGCCGCCAAAGATCTCCTGCACGAGGTAGTGGTGAAAGACCATTCCAATGAATCCCCGAGCGGCGAGCACCGGATCCACATCGCGAAACCTGCCTTCCGCAATCTGCCGGCGAATGTAGCCGGCCAGCAGCTCGTACCATTCGCTCATATAGGTCTTAAAAAAACGCTGCGACAGACGATGATTTTCCAGTCCGCTGAAAAGCAGCAGACGGCTTTTCGCAGGGTCGCGAAGATTGCGGCTCAATACATGGCGAGCGATGTCGGTGAAGATCTCGAACGGTTCGGCATCCGATCCCAACTTTTCTTCGAGTTGCTTTTTCACTTCGTCGGAGGCACTCTTGGCGCTCAACACTTCCCAATAGAGATCGTCTTTGGTGGCAAAGTGGCGGAAGACGATAGCCTCGGTGATTCCGGCCACATCGGCTATTTGCCGCGTGGTAACGCCATCGAAGCCGTGCCGCGCGAACAGGTCGGTAGCTACTTCGAGAATCTGCTGCTTGCGATCCGATGACGATAGCCGAGGCATAAACGCAGGGTGATTGCAATTGTATGCCAGTTTGGGCCCGCGCCGCCGTGCGCGAGCGGTGTACGTTAGCGTATAGTTTCCGCGATAGTTGGCAATGTTTTCTCCGACGAGGTGAACATGAGACGCATGCTTCTCGTGGTAATTGGTTTGGCGCTGGCTCAGTCTCTTGTGGCGCAGGATTGGGCGAAGGACAAAGTCGAGAAGTCTCCCCGGCATCGCGAATGGGTAACGGTGAAGCACGATGGTCGATCGGTAGAGACGTTTGTCGTCTATCCCGAATCGAAGGACAAGCGTCCGGTGGTGCTGGTGATCCATGAGATCTTTGGCATGTCCGATTGGGTGCAGGATCTCACCGACCAGCTTGCCGCAGCCGGATACATCGCGGTCGCCCCCGATCTTCTTTCCGGAATGGGTCCGAATGGCGGACGCACGAATACGCTCGCAGATCAAAACGCAGTTGGAGAAGCCATCAGAGATCTGAAACCCGAACAGATAACCGCCGATCTCAATGCAGTTGCGGACTATGGACTCAAGCTGCCGGCGTCGAACGGCAAGCTGTTCGTCACCGGATACTGCTGGGGTGGTGGACAGAGCTTCCGCTTCGCGACGAATCGTAAAGACCTGAAGGCCGCATTTGTTTTCTACGGACCCCCACCGGATGCGGATGCCATAAAGCGTATTACCGCTCCGGTGTACGGCTTCTACGCCGGCAATGATTCCCGCATCGACGCCACCATCCCGCAAGCCAAAACAGACATGTCTGCGGCGGGAAAAACGTATGATCCCGTGACCTATGAGGGCGCCGGCCATGGATTTATGCGCGCCGGTGAGGCTCCAGATGCCAATGAAGCCAACAAAAAAGCTCATGACGAAGCCTGGGCAAGGTGGAAAGAGCTGCTTGCCAAGTATTAATCGACAGCGGCGGCGGTATTTTTCCAGATAACGGCGAAACCGATGCCTCTTTTTGACGTGGTCCCCGTGTTGAAAGGACTTAGCGTTCAAGATCCGTCTTAGATCCGACGGATATCCGTGTTTGATCCGTCGGATATCCCACCGATATCCGTCGGACTAAGAAGTTCTTGCTGTTGCCGAATACGAAAATTGACGCGAATCTTGTGGTTGCTTGCGACCGCGCGTTTCTGCCATTCCCAGAATGGCGAGTGCTAGAACGCACAATCAGAGTGTCGAGTGCTCTTGCTGCCGGTCTGTCGAGTGTGTGCGCCACTATATCTCTTTGCTAGCCCTAAACATGTTGTAAGTCAAGACATTCCTTCCTTCCAATCCGTCGTTCTATTCCAAAAATGGGAATTGCAAATAAAGGAGATAAACCGAGAGAAAAATCGAGAAATCGCTCCCGATTTGTAAATGCTTGGAAGATGCGGGCTTATGACTCCGTTTTAGAACGACGGTATTTCATCCGTTGTTCTAAAAAAGTTGTGGAAAACGAAAAACCCGTAACGGCGCTAATCCTTTCTTTCATTCTCAGCAGCAAAGCGCGTCGAGTCTTCCAATCTAAACTGCGAGCCCGTTTGGGACTGTGCCGCGTTCGCCTGCGTTTCCTGCTGTCCGTTGATGAACACTTTGATCCCACCCATGACTGATTCGAGCAGCTAAGTACTTCTTTTCAGCGCTAATTTCATCCGGCTTTTGGCCCGAGGCTTGCCTGTTGATAACAAAGCAGCAACCGGCAGAAAAACACATTCGGGGTGGCTCCGAAACGCCATGGCCCCGCCAATCAGGAACGCGGAAATAAATCTGAAGGCTGAAATAACTCGAACACTAATCCGTCTCTTGCGTATAGGAAGCCTATCCGGCGTTTTCCGCCAAAAATAAAGTGAATGAGTCCAAATGACGACTTTAACGAGTGACGTTCTGTACGGCGCGCGCATGCTGCGCAAGAGTCCGACTTTCACCTTTATCGCGACGCTGACGCTGGCGCTGGGAATAGGAGCCAACACCGCGATCTTCAGCATCGTGAACTGGCTGTTATTCCGGCCACTGCCGGTGAACCATCCGGAACAGATCACGGAGTTGGCATTTCGGCAGCGGCACGGCCCAACACTGAACCAGTTCTCAGTTCCTGACTACAGGGTCATTCGCAGCCAGACCAGCGGCATCTTCTCTGACCTTGGCGGATACCAAATCGGGCTCGATGGGCTCAGCACCAACGGCAAGGCAGAACGCGTGATGACGTACTACGTCACGGGAAATTTCTTTGCCATGCTCGACATGAAACCGACGATGGGGCGGCTGCTGCTGGCGAGCGAAGGTGAAACCGTTGATTCCGATCCGGTGATCGTCCTGGGTTACGCGTATTGGCAGAAGCGCTTCGCCGGAGACCCTGAGATCGTCGGCAAGAAAGTTTCTCTCAATGGTCGTCCTTTCACGGTGGTCGGGGTGACGCCGAAGGGCTTCTACGGGCCTTATCCCATTTTGGAAGCACAGGCTTATCTGCCGCTCGGCATGAATACCATCGAAGGCACTCCGCGCGACTTCATGGAGAATCGGGGAATGCGTCAGCTTGTCCTGCTGGGCCGCCTGCAGGACGGAGTGACTCTACAAAACGCGCGAGCGTCACTGGCGCTGATCGGGCAGCATCTGGCATCAGACTTCCCTGAATTCGATAAGGACCTCGAACTTCAGGCATATCTGGAAGTCCGTTCGCGGCCTCAACCCGATCCTGACAACAGCATTGGCATCATTTCTGGACTCTTTCTTGGTTTAGCGGGAATGGTTCTGCTGCTGGCATGCATGAATGTGGCAAACATTCTTCTGGTGCGCGCCACTGTACGCGAACGCGAAATCGCTATACGCGCGGCCTTAGGCGCCTCGCGGCAGCGGCTGATTCAGCAACTGCTTACCGAGAGCGTGCTCCTCGCGCTGATCGGCGGGCTAGCGGGAATGCTGCTTGGCTACGGCGGCAGCGCGATTCTAGGCTCGCTCAATCTCAAGACCGACCTGCCCACGCATTTCGACTTCAGCTTTGATTGGCGGGTGTTTGCGTACTCGTTCGCGGCGGCCTTAATCACGGGAGTTGTGGTTGGCATCGTTCCCGCCTTGAGAGCCTCGCGTGGCAACCTGAATGCGGTGTTGCACCAGACCGGACGCGGCGTTGCCGGGGCACGCACACGACTGCGCGCTGCCCTGGTAGTGGTCCAGGTCGGCGGCTCGCTCATACTGCTGATCGTCGCTGGCTTGTTTACGCGAAGCCTGCAGGCCGTTCAGCGGACCAATTTGGGATTTGACGCCAGCCATGTCGTAAATTTCTACATGGATCCCACCGAGATTGGTTACAAAGAGGTGCAAACTCGTGAGTTCTACAAGGATTTGCTGACCCGAGTGCGCCAAACCCCCGGCGCAGAAAGTGCGGCTACGGCGAGTTCCGCTCCCATGAGCTACTACGGCAGCGGCGACGCACTGACCATCGACGGCTATCAACCAACGCCCGGACAGCCTGGCCCGGGCTCGCAGTACGTGCTTATCTCCGGCGATTATTTTTCGACGATGAAGATCCCCCTGGTCGCTGGCCGCAGCTTTCGGGATTCCGACAATCAGACTGCTCCTCTTGTCGCAATCGTGAACGAAGCAATGGCAAAGAAATATTGGCCCAACCAGGATCCGCTAGGCCGCCACTTCCGCCTGAACAGCGATGCCAAGCGTTCAATTGAGATCGTAGGAATTGCAAAAGACGCGCGCTACAACCTTTCAAATGGTCCATTCACCCAGAACTTTTATATGCCCATGGTGCAGCACGCATCTTTAGGCAGCCTGCAGGTCTTACAGGTGCGCACCACAGGAGATCCAGCGAGGATGATTCCGGAATTGGAACAGACGATTCACTCGCTGGCTCCCGATCTGCCGGTCTTCGACGTGCAAACCATGACCCAGGCGTTGTACACCTTGAACGGCCTGCTGATGTATCAACTTGGCGCCGGTCTGGCCGCTGCCCTTGGAAGTTTGGGACTGATTCTTTCCGTCGTCGGAGTGTACGGGATTATCTCCTACTCCGTAAGCCAGCGAACGCAGGAGATTGGAATCCGCATGGCCCTGGGAGCACAGCCGGGATCGATTCTGGGCTTAGTTCTGCGGCAAGGCGTCATCATTGTCTTCGCCGGCCTGGTGCTCGGCGTAGTCTGCGCTCTTGGCAGCGCAAAATTAGTGGGCAAGTTCCTGGTTGTGAGCGGCTCCGATCCTTTGACCTACTGCACGGTCTCAGCCATGCTGACGCTGGTAGCCCTCGCGGCGTGCTACATACCTGCCCGTCGAAGCACGAGAGTAAATCCGGTGGTGGCGCTGCGGCAGGAATAAGGTCTAGTCCTGACTTGGGAATGTTGCGAGAGACCTGAGTCTCCGAACGCACGCGAATTTGCCTTGAGTAGTGGCGCGTGATCGCAGGTTATGCTAAGTTCCTCCTGCTCCGGGGCTCACATGCATAAACGCGCCTTTTGGGCCGATTTTATCCTCTGCGCACTTCTGGTTCCCTCAGGGATCTTCGCTCAGGAGCCATACGAAAGTCGCGCTGCCCGCCTCCAGCCCGACGACATCCCCGCTCTACTTCAAAAAGCACAGAATGGTGACCACGCCTCGCAGGTGCTCCTATGGCTCGCCTACTCTCACGGGTACGCTGTCCCAAAAGACATCAGGAAGGGGATGCCTTGGCTGCTCAAAGCTGAGGAACATGGATGCAGCGAGTGCGACTGGGAATTGAGCAACATATATGGGTTCGGCAAAGGTGGTGTGCCGATTGATAAAGAGGAGTCATTCAAGTGGGCGCTCAAAGGAGCCGAACGCGGTCATCCCATCGCCCAGCACAACGTGGGAGATTTTTATCTCGAGGGAGTAGGAGTAGAGAAGAATCCAGAACAGGCACGCTACTGGTTAACCAAGGCTGCGGAACAAGGCTTTGCCCATTCCGAGTGGCTGCTGGCCACGTTGTACCTGAAAGGCGTCGGTGGGCCTCCCAATCGCGATGAAGCATTGAAGTGGCTTACCAAGTCGCTTGCGCAAGAACATGCACCATCAATGGAGACATTGGCGGATATGTTCACCGATCCAAACGGTGTTCCCCAGCAGCCGCAATTGGTATTCGATCTTCATCGCGCTGCAGCGCAGCTCGGTGACCACCGGTCTGAATTTGAAGTCGGCCGTATTTACCGAGCCGGCTATCTCGGCGCTCCGGACTACGCTCAGGCATTGGTTTGGTTCAATCGGGCTGCTGCTGTCCATTATGGTCCGGCGTACCAGTATCTCGGGGCGATGTATGAAGCGGGACAAGGTACTTCAGTCGATCTAAACCGAGCGCGCACTTACTACGAAAACGCGGCAAGTTTAGGCGTTTCGGGTGCGATCCAGAGGCTAGGTGAGCTCAATCGTGACGCCATTGGGGCGGGAGCGGATCCTGTAACTGCCTATATGTGGTTCACTATCGGTTCCAAAATGGGAGTTCCGGGGACCGACAGCGCGCTGCAGGCGATGCAGCCGAAGCTCACGGAAGGCCAGTCTCAAATGGGAGTCGCCCGCGCGAACACGTGGATGGTGGAGCACGTGGAAGCTATGCGGCAGAAGCCTGACCATTATTTCTATCAAGGCTGGGTTTGGGTGGACAGGGAACCCCGAACCGCACGTCCGCCATCCACTCAAGACGAGCAAACCTATGCCATCTTTCTCACGCACCGCGTGGAGAACGATCCGCTCTCACTGGAGGCCTCAGCCGCTCGCGCCTGGCTCGACGAATGGTGGCAGGACATTCCCGATGTGTTGGTGCGGCCCTGCAATCTAGTGGATGCTCCCGATCATGCGAAGTATCCATACCAAACCGAACTATACAAACAGGTCACCTACTCGGAAGGCGAGTACATCCTGGGACATCCTTCAAAATCGACCGATTGGGATGCAGCCTTTCTCGCGGGATTGAATGGAGCCCTGCAGGCATACGAATCAATCCTCAAACAGAACTCGTCCGCCACATATTCATTCCTTGACGATCTTCGCCGGCAACGCGATAACGGCGGGCTTGAAAATACAGTCCACGAGCTTGTGCAAGAACGGTGCAAATTGTGACCAGTGGTGGGGTCGAACAATAAATCGCAGCACGCTGCTCGAAAAGCATTACAAGATCCCTGTGTTTCAGGAATTGTCATTCCTGCCGCAATGCTGCAATCGGGTCCACGCGGCTGGCGCGGAGAGCGGGCAGGTACGCTGCTGCCAGTGCAATCACTAACAGAATTGCGGGCACAGCAACAAACGTAAACGGATCCGTTGCTGTAACTCCAAAGAGCTCAGCGCGCAAGAAACGAGTGAGCCCGAATGCGGCCGTGATGCCAATAGCGATTCCCAGTATTGCCAGGCGCAACGCCTGTTTCAGCACGAGCAACAGAATGTCACGGCGGCTCGCTCCGAGCGCGCCGCGAATACCAATCTCGTGCCTCCTCTGTCCAACGTTGTAGGACATTACTCCATAGATTCCTATCGCAGCCAGCAGCAGTGCCATTCCGGCGAAAATCCCCAGTAGCAGCAAGTTGAAATTTTGACGAGCGGTGGAGTCGAGGCTCACCTGGTCCATGGTGCGTACCTTAGTCGTTGCCACATTGCCAGCGGTCGCCAACGACTGCTTCACAGGCTCGGCCACACTCAGGGGAGCCACACCAGACCGCGTGCGCACCAGCATGGCACTATGCTCAAGATTCATTACCAGCGCGAAAGCTCGGTCGGGAATCTGCGATGGCATCTGGTACATCACGGGCGTGGCTGCGAATTGAAGCCGCTCGCGAACATCACCGACTACTCCCACGATCAGAACAGGGCCCTCATCGAATCCAGGCCCGAGATGGTCGCCAATCAGGATCGTCTGTCCAACTGGGTTCGCATTCGGCCAGTACTTGCGAGCCATGGCCTCGCTGATGATGACGGTATGCGTCGGCTCCTGCTCTCGAAACAGCCGGCCAGAGCGCAATGGGATTCGCAGCACGTCAAAGTAGTGTGCCGAAACGAAACGCCATTGGACGTCGCCGGTGAACTTGAATCCTTCGAGCGGAGCATGCCCGGGAAGGTCGAACACCATGTCCATTCCGCCCCAGAGCGGCAGCGCACTGGCGAACGCGGCGGATTCAACTCCGGGAACCCGTTCCACTGCATCGACTAGTTTGCGACCAAAGACGTCGGACTCACTGGATTTCAGGTTCGCGTCGAAAGCGATTTCCATTGTCAACATCTGCCGCGGATCGAATCCGAGATTCACGCGATGCATGGCGACAAAGCTGCGAATCAACAGTACAGCCCCAGATAAAAGGCAAACCGCGATCGTCACTTCGGCAGCGACAAGGAGACTGCGCGTGCGATTGTGCTTCAGTCCAGCTCCGGCTTGGCTGCTCGACTCTTTGAGTGCTGAAACCAAATCGGGACGCGAAACCTGTAGTGCCGGAAACAACCCAAACAGCAGCCCTGTGACGATGGCAATGAGCATCGTAAACGCAGTGACTGCCGGATCAAGGGCAGATACCGATGCCAGTTCCTGGATGCGCGGAAGATCAGGCGGTGCGAGCGCCAGCAGGCCGACCACTCCGGCACGGCCAAAGGCCAGTCCCAGCGCTCCTCCACCAATTGCCAGCAACAGGGCTTCGGTGAGCAGTTGCCCGACAATCCGTGAGCGGCTCGCGCCAATCGCGGACCGAATTGCGATCTCCCGCTGCCGGCCGACCGATCGCGCCAGCAGCAGGTTAGCAATGTTGGCGCACGCAATGAGCAACACCAGCCCGACGGCTCCCAGCAGCACCAGAAGCGCTGCTCGCACATCGCTCGTCATCTGTCGCTCCAGGTACGTGACCTGCAGCGCTTCGTCCTGACCTAACTGCTGCGGATGTGTCTCAATGTATCGCTTGCCCAGCACGCGCATCATCGCGTTTGCCTGGGCGAGCGTCACCCCTGGCGGCAACCTGCCGGCGACCATAAGGATGTGCGCTTGGTTCGTGCTGTTTACGTCGGCCTGAAGCGGAACCCAAATATCAGCGCTGGGTTCAGGTTTGATTGTCGGAGAACAGACACCAATGACTGTGTAGGACGAGCCACCAAGATTGAGCGCCTTTCCCAAAATGCCGGCATCCCCGCCGAACCGACGTTGCCAAAGACCATAGCTCATCACCAGCACATGCGGTCCGCCGGGGCGATCGTCGTCTGTCGTGAATGTGCGTCCTAAAATGGGAGTCGCTCCAAATAGCCGAAAGTAGCTCTTCGACGCTTTGATTGCGTCCACTACCTCCGGCCGTTCTCCACTAGTCAGGTTCATCCCGGAGATCGGAAGATAGGCGCTAAGGTCTTCGAAACCTGGGTTGGTCTGCGCCCAAAAAGCGAACATCGGTTCCGAGGCGTTGATCGCGGAGCGCCCCATGCGCACGATCCGTTCTGAATCGGGATAGGGAAGCGGATGTAGCAGAACTGTGTTGACGACGGAAAAGATTGCTACATTTGCGCCGATTCCGAGAGCAAGAGCGCCAATCACCGCCAGCGTAAATCCTGGCGATTTCAACAGCGTGCGAATGGCGTATTGGATATCCGTGGCGAAGTTTTCCAGCCAAGCGGACGGGACAACCGACCAGCGTGAGGAGTTCATGCGCAAAGCGCGGAGCAGAGTGGCGCCGTACCTCCTGAAGCAGCTTCCCTGATTGTAGCTTCAGCTCGCAAAATTCGGGCGTGAGGCTGAACAAGGGACGACAGACATACCGGATGTCAGGGATGGAAAGGCGATGGAATGGGTGGCGGCGGCATCACCTACAGTACCGACCGATGACAAGGCGGCTTGTCGGAACCGACTCCAATCTGCTCCCGGAATCCCGGGCAAACCGAAGCTTATGTTCATAAGGGCGAACCGACTGATTGTGATTTATGGAGTGGATTCAGTCTCGTTTACATCTTTTTACATCTTGAGCCGTTTGCGCAGTTCCTCAGCGTCCGCAATATCCCGAGCACGGCCGATACTCTCTTTGTTCCGCAGCAGCGCCTCAATCCCGATGTAATGAACGTCAGTTCCATCAAGAGGGCCTTCTTCGCGGGATTCCCACGCATCTTCAAAGCTGACGCCATCGATGCTCGTAAGCAGGTCGATCCTGTTTGGACTCACGCCTAACCGAATGACGGACGCTGGCTTCAGAAGATTGGCAGCCTCAATTCCCGCAGCGGAAAAGCCAAAATAGGCCAGGGCGGAGAGAATGCGCTCGGCATTTTTCGGAGTCGGACGGATGAGCAGGTCAAGATCGGCAGTGTACCTGGGGACGCCGTGAATGCGAGCGCGAACGCGCCTACCACAAGGTAATCAACCTTGTTCGCGTTGAATGATTCGACAAACTCGCACAAGTCCTTGCTGAGCGGCATCGGGGTGGCGGCGATCGCGGAGTTCGATCACGATCTGGATGCGTTCTTCCGGCGTGAGCGCCGCGTCGGCGCGAGCATTCGCTTCGTCGGCCTCTTGAAAGCTGGAAAAGACTCGGACCGTTCTCTTCACGTCCATATTATATCGTCGCGAAAAAACCGATTGTCACGGCACAAAAGAACCGATCTTTCTAACTAGTTTCCGCATGTTAGGTATAGGGCTATACTTTTTGCCGCACCGAAAAGCAGGGAGGCACTATGCGCACGTCGAAGCTTGTTTACCTTGTCATCGTTACGTTTCTCACGGGCAGTCTCGCCGCAGTCGGTCAGTCAGGAGCAAGGGGGGAGCGCACGGCCTCCGAACAAACTTCGTCGGCGTCGCCGAACCCGAGCGACTACTTCAGCAATCTGCAGTTTCGCAATCTCGGACCTGCCGTGGCTGGCGGTCGAGTCACAGCGGTCGTCGGAGTCCCTGGACATCCGGAGACCTACTATGTGGGTACGGCGGCTGGCGGTGTTTTCAAATCGGAAGATGGCGCGACCACGTGGAGGTACATCTCGGCTGGAATACCAGTGCCGTCCATCGGCGCGATGGCCCTGGCGCCAAGCAATCCAAATCTCATTTGGGTGGCGACCGGTGAGGCCAATCTGCGCAACGATATCGTCACTGGACACGGCGTCTTCTTCTCCCCCGATGCGGGCGCGAGCTGGCGGGCAATGGGGCTCGACGATGCCGGCCAGGTCGCAAACATCGTCGTCAATCCCCACGATCCCGAAATGGTATTCGTCGCTGCCTTCGGACACGCCTGGGGCCCCAATGCCGAGCGCGGCGTCTTTCGCACGACTGACGGCGGACACACCTGGAAGAAGGTTCTCTACATCGACGACAAGACCGGCGCCAGTGACCTGGTGATGGACCCAAGCAATCCGATGATTCTCTATGCGGGCATGTGGCAGGCGCAGAGATATCCGTGGATGCTGGCGAGCGGCGGAAGCACTAGCGGAATCTATCGTTCCACCGATGGGGGCGAAACCTGGCAGAAGCTGAACGCCGGGCTTCCGAGGCCGCCGGTCGGCCGGATTGGCTTGGCGATCGCGTCCAGCAATCCGAAGCACGTATATGCGCTGGTGGAATCGAAAGAAGGAGTGCTCTGGGACTCCTCAGATTATGGCGAGCACTGGACGAAAGTTAGCGACAACTATCTGATCAACGCGCGTCA